>RCUO01000012.1_pt1 | contig 299748 bp, 277 predicted proteins | sample 2166161 | NCBI WGS metagenome assembly RCUO01 (sample SAMN09932617, study PRJNA488358) | compost metagenome | feature: garden; material: soil; isolation source: compost soil in cyclohexanecarbonitrile-enriched culture | place: Germany: Experimental Botanical Garden Goettingen | collected 2016-01-27
ACGACCTTGCCAAGGTCGGGGTCGCGAGTTCGAGTCTCGTTTCCCGCTCCAAATTCTAAAAACGCCGCTCAGTGAGCGGCGTTTTTATTAGTGAAAGTTGTAGCCTGTGTCCCCTTCGTCTAGTGGCCTAGGACACCGCCCTTTCACGGCGGTAACAGGGGTTCGAGTCCCCTAGGGGACGCCATTTTGCGGGAATAGCTCAGTTGGTAGAGCACGACCTTGCCAAGGTCGGGGTCGCGAGTTCGAGTCTCGTTTCCCGCTCCATATTCACAAAAACGCCGCTCAACAGAGCGGCGTTTTTGTATGCGCGCGATTTGTGGTTGTGTCATCTGTCATAAAGAAAAAGGCCCGCCGAAGCGATTCGGCGGGCCTTTTTGCGTTTTGCGTCTGCTTACCAGGACAGCATCAGTCGGCCAGCAAACAGAATAAGCACCACGCCCATGGTGCGCTCGAACCAATGGCCCATGCGCATGAACAGCAGGCGAACCCGATTGCTTGAGAAGAACAGCGCGACCACGACAAACCACAGCGCATTCACAAAGCACATCCACAGCCCGTAAAAGGCCTGGATCTGCAGGGGCGTGCTGGCGCTGATGATCGTGGTGAAGATGGCCAGGAAAAACAGCGTGGCCTTGGGGTTGGTTGCATTGGTCAGAAAACCGGTGCTGAAAGCTTTGAACAGGGTTTGTTCGACCACGGGTTCATCCGCAGCTTTTTCACCTTCAACGGCCGATTTGGGTTTGCTGCGCAACAGGCTGACGCCCAGATACAGGATATAGGCACCGCCAATCACCTTGGCGACGGTCAGCAACCACGGGGTGGTGTGCATCAATGCCCCGACACCCAACAACGTGTAGAGCACGTGCACGGAAATCCCCGCGCCGATACCCAGCGCCGTGCAGATCCCTACCAATCGGCCGAACCGTACGCTTTGGCGAATGGTGACTGCGAAGTCCGGGCCGGGAGCAACCACAGCCAGAAAGTGAATGGTTGCCAGCGCCAGAAACTCGCCCAGATAATTCGAATACATCTCAGCTCCAATAGGTCAGGGGTGAAGCATTGCCGCGATAGCCGACAAAAAAGGAAAGGCTCAAGCGCGGATCGGCCACGCCCGGGGTCACCGAGTGCATGCGCCGCGAATTGAACATGATGAAATCGCCGGGTTGCGGTCGGACTTCCAGCGCGGGTGGGCCGAGCAGTGCCGGTTCGATGCCGTAACTGTCACCGCGCATCTCGTCGAATTGATCCGGGGTGATGTCGTCGTCCCACATCTGCAACGCACCGCCCTCGGTCGGCATGTTCAGGTAGACATTGCAGGCGAACTGCGCCTCCAGGCTGCGGGCCTGGAAACTGTCCGGAGCGTCCTTGGCGAAGATGTCGTGATGGGCGAGGAAGCACACCCCGGGCTTCACCACGCGCGAAAGGCCGACATACATTTTCCGGCCGTAGAGGTTTTCCAGGTGCGCGCCGGCCGGCCAGGATTCGTCGAGCATGCAGCGCAAGGTGTCGATCGGTGAGGAGTAGGGCGCGCAGCGATTGCGCAGTTCAGCGATGTTGCTGGTGGCGCGTTCGAAGTAGTCCTCAATCAGCAGCGGCTGGTTTTCCGCCTCGTAAAACGCCATGCCGATGCGGCCGATACTCGGTGCGTTGATGTAACCCTCGAAGCCTGGAGCGAGAATCTTGTCGCCAATCTGAATGGCCAGCGGCTCAGGCAAAAAGCCTTTGACGCGGATGGCGAGGACTTCTTCGTTGGCCAGTTTTTTTATGCACGTCTCATCGAGACGCTCGACGTCTAGCATCATTTTTTTAGGTCCATCTATCGATAGTCAACGGAACCTGCGAATGCGGTTCCCCGGCGTCGGGCGCTGCCTGAAGCAGCGCCCGAAATGCTCAATCCACGTTGTAGTGGACGGATAACGTGCCTTTCTTCTGCGAAAGGGACGCGATCGTGACTGTGCCCAGATCCTTCAGGCTGCGTACGTGGGTGCCACCGCAGCCATAGGCGGGCAGTTCACCAAAACCGATTTCCCGCGCACCTTCGCGTAGCGAGGTCAGGCGGGGCAGGTCGTGCTCGATCCACTGGTCGATCCCGTGTTGAACGGTCTCTGCATCGACTTCCTGCGCGGTGTCGCCGGGTTTGAATTGCACTCGGCCTTCATCCGGCCAGTGATGGGCTTTGATCGGCATCCAGCCCAGCGCCTGGACGAAATGCCCGATCAGGTGCCCGGCCGAATGCATGCGTGTATTGAATTGGCGGCGCTGTTCGTCGATGCGGATGCAGGTCATGCCGAGCTTTACCGGTCGGTCGACAAAATGAATGATCCGGTCCGGTTCCTGCACTACACGCAGTACCTGGCTTTCGCCGATCCAGCCGGTATCACACGGCTGACCACCGCCCTGCGGGTGAAACAGCGTGGCGCGCAAGACCACGGCGAATTCGTTCTCTTGGGGCGTGCAGTCGAGGACTTCCACATTGGCCTTGAGGTCATCACTATGGAAAAAGAGGCGAAGCGTCATATTCCATGCCCTTATTAAAGTTTCTTTTTTTATTATATGAATCGTGCAATAACGTGATAATCCGTTCAAACATCAAAGGACTTGTGCGCTGTGAGCATCAATCTGCCGCTACCGCTGCTTGGTGAAATGGCGATTTTCGTCAAGGTCGTCGAGACCGGAAGCTTCTCTGAAGCGGCTCGGCAGTTGGGTTCATCGCCGTCAGCGGTGAGTCGCAGTATTTCGCGGCTGGAAAAAGCCCTGGCCACGCGACTCTTGCAGCGCACCACGCGCAAGCTGCGCTTGAGTGACGGCGGCGAGGAGGTATTCAAGCGCTGTCAGGAAATGGTCAGCGCGGCCAAGTCGGTGATGGAAATCAGCGGCCAGTTCACCCATGAAGCGGAAGGACTGGTGCGCGTCAGCGTGCCGAAAGCGGTGGGGCGCTTCGTGATTCATCCGCACATGCCCGAGTTCCTGCGGCGTTATCCCAAGGTCGATGTCGAGTTGTTGCTGGAGGATCGCCAGGTCGATTTGATCGACGACCATGTCGATCTGGCCATTCGTATTACGGATCGACCACCGGCCGGGCTGGCCGGCAGGCAGTTACTGACCATCGACCATTTGCTCTGTGCCACGCCGCAGTACCTGGCCGAGCACGGCATACCGACTCACCCGCATGATCTGCTCAATCACAGTTGTATTTATCTTGGGGAAACCCCGAGTGATGCGCGCTGGAAATTCAAGAAGGGCAGTAAGGCGGTGACGGTAGGTGTCCGCGGTCGGTATGCCGCCAATCACACCGGTGTGCGGCTGGGCGCGGTGTTGCAGCACATCGGCATCGGCAGCCTGCCGTATTTCACCGCCCGTTACGCGCTTGAGCAAAAGTTGGTGGTGCAGGTGTTGCCGGACTGGACGTTCCTCGCGTCCTATCACGGCGGACTGTGGTTACTGCACTCGCCGACGCGCTATCTGCCACCCAAGTTGCGGGTGTTCATCGACTATCTGGTGGAGTGCCTGGAGAAAGAGCCGACCTTGAGCAAACCGGGCAAATCAGTGGGGGAAAGCAACGCGGCGATGGCGTATGAATTGCCCGAAAGCGAAGGGTTGTTGTAGCGCAAAGCAAAAGATCGCAGCCTTCGGCAGTTCCTACAGGGGATTGTGTGAGTCCACTGTAGGAGCTGCCGAAGGCTGCGATCTTTTGATCTTCAACCCACTGTTAAATCAGTGCTTGCTGTCCTGAGCGGACATCGCCAGCAGTTGTTTTTCCTGGTTCCAGTCGAACGGTTCATCGTTCTGTTCGGCTTCGTAGCGACGTTCTTCCAGTGACTGATACAGGTCGATCTCTTCATCGGACAAGTAATGCAGGCAGTCGCCGGCGAAGAACCACAACAGATCGCGCGGGATCAGGTGGGCGATTTGCGGATAACGGGTAATCACTTGAGTCAGGATGTCCTGGCCCAGGTACTGGCTTTCGATCGGATCGATCGGCAGCGATGCCAGCAGTTCGTCGAAGCGCTCCAGGAACAAGGCATGGCTTTCTTCGGGAACCTGCTCGGCCTCACCTACGGCGACCAGGATGCTGCGCAGGTGGTCGAGTAAAACGAGATGATCGGCAACGATGTTGGACACGAGATAAGTCCTCAAGAGCAAAACGGGCGCGGGAGTATAAAGCTCCCGCGCCCTCTTGGACATGGTTGTCAGGATCAGCGGACTTTGCCCTCTGCCAGTTTCAGTTCCTCTTTGTCGAAGTCATCCACGTCGATCACCTTGCGTCGTGCGGCTTCGGCATCGCGCAGGCTCTGTGCTTCTCCCGGTTGCAACACCCCGGCCTCCAGCGCCGCATCGATGGCGTGCTCACCTGCGACCGGTTTGACCTGACCGCTTTTCAGCGACGTGTGCAGTTTTTTGTGCAGTGGCTGCGCGGCATTCAGCAAATCACTGGCGTGTTGCAGCGCGCCGACTGCATCGTCTGCCGATTGAGGGCGATAGCAACCGGCAAGCAACTCTTCCAGCGCCGGATCACCTTTGGCGCGACCAATCACGCCTGCCACTTCGGCACCGAGTTTGTCCGACGGGCCTTTGTGACGACGACCGAACGGGAACACGATGGCTCGCAGCAGGCAACCGAATACCTTGTTCGGGAAGTTGCGCAGCAATTCATCCAGCGCCCGTTCCGATTGGCCGAGGCTTTCTTCCATCGCCCATCTGAACAGCGGCTCCATGTACGCCGGCGAATCCAGATCGTGATAACGCTTGAGCGCGGCCGAGGCCAGATACAGGTTGCTCAACACATCACCCAAACGTGCCGACAGACGCTCGCGACGTTTCAGTTCGCCGCCCAGCAGCATCATGCTGAAGTCGGCGAGCATGGCGAACGCTGCTGCCTGACGGTTCAGTGCGCGGAAGTAACCCTGACTGATCTTGTCGCCCGGCGCATGTTCGAAGTGACCGAAGCCGAGGTTCAGTACCAGCGTGCTGGCGGCATTGCTCACGGCGAAACCGATGTGTTTGAGCAGCAAACCATCGAACTCTTTCAGCGCCTGATCCTTGTCCTCACGACCGGCGAGGGCCATCTCCTTCAGCACGAATGGATGGCAACGAATCGCGCCCTGACCAAAGATCATCAGGTTGCGCGAGAGGATGTTCGCACCTTCTACAGTGATGAAGATCGGCGCGCCGTTCCAGCTACGCCCGAGGTAGTTGTTCGGGCCCATGATGATCGCCTTGCCACCGTGCACATCCATGGCGTGGCTGATGCATTCGCGGCCGCGCTCGGTGAGGTGATACTTGAGGATCGCCGACAGCACCGAGGGTTTTTCGCCCAGATCCACTGCGTTGGCAGTGAGCATGCGCGCCGCGTCCATCATCCACGCGTTGCCGCCGATGCGCGCCATGGCTTCCTGAATACCTTCGAAAGCCGACAGCGGTACATTGAACTGCTCGCGAATCTGCGCGTACTGACCGGTGACCAGGCTGGTGAATTTGGCCGCACCAGTGCCGACCGCCGGCAACGAGATCGAACGGCCGACCGACAGGCAGTTCATCAGCATCATCCAGCCCTTGCCGAGCATCTCCTGACCGCCGATGAGGAAGTCCAGAGAGATAAACACATCTTTGCCCGAGTTCGGGCCGTTCATGAACGCCGCGCCCAGTGGCAGGTGACGACGACCGATTTCCACGCCTGCGGTGTCGGTCGGAATCAGCGCGAGGCTGATGCCAAGGTCTTCCTTGTCGCCCAGCAGATGCTCCGGGTCGTAGGCCTTGAAAGCCAGGCCGAGGAGGGTCGCGACCGGGCCGAGGGTGATGTAGCGTTTTTCCCAGTTCAGGCGCAGGCCGATGACTTCCTGACCTTCCCATTGGCCTTTGCAGATGATCCCGGTGTCGGGCATCGCACCGGCATCGGACCCGGCGAGCGGACCGGTGAGGGCGAAGCACGGGATGTCATCGCCCCGAGCCAGGCGCGGCAGGTAGTGATTGCGTTGTTCGTCGGTGCCGTAATGCAGCAACAGTTCGGCCGGGCCGAGGGAGTTCGGCACCATCACGGTGGAGGCGAGGTCACCGCTACGGGTAGCGAGTTTCATCGCCACCTGCGAGTGGGCGTAAGCCGAGAAGCCTTTGCCGCCAAATTCTTTCGGGATGATCAGGGCGAAGAAACCGTGTTCCTTGATATGCGCCCAGGCTTCGGGTGGCAGGTCCATCGACTGGCCGATCTGCCAGTCAGTGACCATCGCGCAAAGCTCTTCGGTCGGGCCGTCGATGAACGCCTGTTCTTCTTCGCTCAATTGCGCCTTGGGATAGGCCAGCAGTTTGTCCCAGTCCGGGCGGCCGCTGAACAGCTCACCGTCCCACCACACTGTGCCGGCGTCGATTGCGTCGCGTTCGGTCTGCGACATGGGTGGCAGGGTTTTCTGGAACCAGTTGAACAACGGCGCAGTGAAATGCTTGCGACGCAGATCAGGCAGCAGCAGCGGAGCAGCGACCACCGCGAGCAGCACCCAGAACACCAGCAACAGCCAGCCCGGCGCATGACTGAAAATACCCATCGCCAGCAGGTAGACGGCCACGATGCCCAACGCAGGCAGAGGTGAAATACGCCGGTGGGCGAGATACGCCACACCAACGATCAAAACCAGTATCCACAACAACAGCATATTCAGTCCTCCGTGAACCAAGGCAAATCGACCCTCCAGAGCTTAGACGGCATCTGTAAAACCGGGTGGTCAGACCAAGGTGATTGAAATCGTGGGAAACCCCGGATGGTTTTCGTAGGTTCGGTGGGCAACACGTGTGGGAAATCGTTCGCTGATCCCGCGTCTTTGCGTCCAAGTTTGGCCGAAACGTCGTTATCTCTGTGCTGACGCTGTCGCTAGACTCGGGGCTCACCCAGGAGATTGTCGTCATGCGCGAGTATCTGAGTCCCGGCCGCTTCATCGATAGTGACCACCCGGCAGTGGTGGAGTTCGCCGAACAACATCGGGGTGCCAGCCGCGATCCGCTCGAGCGGGCGATCAATCTTTATTACGCGGTACGTGAGGCGGTGCGCTACAACCCCTACACCTTCAGTCGCGATCCGCAGACCTTGCGTGGCAGCTATGCGCTGACGACGGGGGAGAGTTATTGCGTGCCCAAAGCCACGCTGCTTGCCGGTTGTGCCCGGCATTGCGGGATCCCGGCGCGTATCGGTCTGGCCGACGTAAAAAATCACTTATCGACGCCACGTCTGCTTGAGTTGCTGAAAAGCGACATGTTCGCCATGCACGGGTACACCGAACTGTTCCTCAATGGACGCTGGGTCAAAGCCACGCCGGCGTTCAATCAGAAGCTTTGCGAATTGTTCAACGTAGCACCGCTGGAGTTCGACGGTATCAACGACAGCGTTTTCCACCCATTCAATCGCGACGGCGCGCAGCTCATGGAGTATCTGGTCGATCACGGCCAATTCGCCGATGTCCCGGAAACGTTCTTCTTCGAACATTTGCAAAAGTGCTATCCACATCTATTCACTGATCAGCAGCCGCAACGGCTGGGCGATATGCAGAGTGATTTGAGCCGTACCTGATCCGGCGTATGCTGCCTGCCCACTCATTTGAAAAGAGGCGCTCATGCTGAAGATCTGGGGACGGAAAAACTCATCGAATGTCAGGAAGCCATTGTGGGCGGCTGAAGAGCTTGGCCTGGCCTACGAGGCAATCGATGCCGGTGGCACATTCGGCGTAGTCGACACACCCGAGTACCGGGCGATGAACCCGAATGGCCGGGTGCCGGTGATCGAAGACGACGGTTTCGTGCTGTGGGAGTCCAACGCCATCGTCCGCTATCTGCTGGCTAAGCATGCGCCCGACAGCAACTGGTATTCGGCAGATCCGCGAGTTCGCGCCATCGCCGACAAATGGATGGACTGGACCACGTCGAGTTTTGCCGGCCCGTTCCGCACGGTTTTCTGGGGCGTGTTGCGCACCCCGGCGGACAAGCAGGACTGGACTGCGATCAACGCTGCGATCAAGGAATGCAATGAGTTGCTGAGCATGGCCGACCATGCCTTGGCCAGTCAGCCTTATCTCTCTGGACAAGACATCGGCATGGGCGATATCCCATTGGGCAGTTTCATTTATGCCTGGTTCGAGATGCCCATCGAACGCGCACCACAAGCGCATCTGCAAGCTTGGTACGAGCGCTTGAAGCAGCGTCCGGCTTACCAGAAAGCGGTTATGACCGCGTTGACTTAATACTTACTATCGACACACTTGACTGTACTTGTGCAGCGGCGGCAAGCACCATTGCGCTCTGGTGCTGCGGTTGTTTCCCTCGCCGCCCGCCCTTATTTATCCCTTTCTTCCCTTCTTGGTGCGTAAATCAGATATGAGTTCCGCTCTGTCCATCCGGCAGCTAACCAAAACCTACGGCAACGGTTTCCAGGCCCTGAGTGGTATCGATCTGGATGTCGCCGAAGGTGACTTCTTCGCCTTGCTCGGCCCCAACGGCGCCGGCAAATCCACGACCATCGGCATTCTCTCGACCCTGGTGAACAAGACCAGCGGCACAGTGAATATCTTTGGTCATGACCTGGACAAAAATCCTGCGCAGCTCAAGCGCTCGATCGGCGTGGTGCCCCAGGAATTCAACTTCAATCAGTTTGAAAAGACTTTCGACATCGTCGTGACCCAGGCCGGTTACTACGGCATTCCGGCGAAGATCGCCAAGGAACGCGCCGAGCAGTACCTGACCCAGCTCGGCCTGTGGGACAAACGTGACGTGCCGTCGCGTTCGCTGTCCGGTGGCATGAAGCGGCGCTTGATGATCGCCCGTGCGCTGGTGCACGAACCACGTCTGCTGATCCTCGATGAACCGACCGCAGGCGTCGATATCGAGTTGCGCCGTTCGATGTGGACGTTCCTCACCGAGCTGAACCAGAAAGGCATCACCATCATCCTCACCACGCACTATCTGGAGGAGGCTGAGCAGTTGTGCCGCAACATCGGCATCATCGACCACGGCACCATCGTCGAGAACACCAGCATGCGTCAGTTGCTCAGCCAACTGCATGTCGAAACCTTTCTGCTGGACCTCAAGGGCGACCTGCCCGCCGCGCCTCAGTTGCTCGGCTACCCGTCCCGGCTGATCGACAGCCACACCCTGGAAGTCCAGGTGGAAAAGTCCATGGGCATCACCGCGCTGTTCACCCAGTTGGCGCAGCAGAACATCGAAGTGCTGAGCCTGCGTAACAAAACCAATCGCCTCGAGGAGCTGTTCGTGTCCCTGGTGGAGAAAAATCTGTCGAAGGTGGCGGTATGAGTTCCGAATTCCGTCCCAACCTCGTCGCCCTGCAGACCATTGTTTACCGCGAGGTCAAACGCTTCACGCGGATCTGGCCGCAGACGCTGCTGCCGCCGGCGATCACCATGGTTCTGTATTTCGTGATCTTCGGTAACCTGATCGGTCGGCAGATCGGCGACATGGGTGGCTTCACTTACATGGAGTACATCGTGCCGGGGCTGATCATGATGTCGGTGATCACCAACTCCTACGGCAACGTGGTGTCGAGCTTTTTCGGCAGCAAGTTCCAGCGCTCCATCGAAGAGCTGATGGTGTCGCCGGTGTCGCCGCACACGATTCTGATCGGTTTCACCATTGGCGGCGTGTTGCGTGGTCTGATGGTTGGCGTGATCGTGACCATTCTGTCGCTGTTCTTCACCCATTTGCAGGTGCATCACTTAGGCGTGACCATTTTGGTGGTGGTACTGACGGCGACGATTTTCTCGCTGCTGGGCTTCATCAACGCAGTGTTTGCGCGCAACTTCGATGATATTTCGATCATCCCGACCTTTGTGCTGACTCCGCTGACGTACCTGGGCGGGGTGTTTTACTCGATCACCTTGCTGCCGCCGTTCTGGCAGACCGTGTCGTTGGCCAACCCGGTGCTGCACATGGTCAACGCCTTCCGTTACGGCATTCTGGGTGTGTCGGATATCAAGATCGGCATCGCGATCACCTTTATGCTGGTGGCGACGGTGGTGCTGTATCTCGGTTGTGCTCGGTTGCTGGTAAGCGGGCGCGGGATGCGTACCTGACTCCAGACCGAGTCGTGGCCATCGCGAGCAGGCTCACTCCTACAGGGGAACGCATTCCAATGTAGGAGTGAACCTGCTTGCGATGGGGCCAATCCAGACGCCACAAATCAGAACGGCCTCCCACTGCGGAGGCCGTTTTGCGTTCAGCGCATGCGACTCTTCTTACGCCGCGCCCATTGCCGCGCCACCCACCAACGCCAATACATCATCACAATGCAGTAGGCGAGGGCACCGAGTACCAGTCCGACTACCACCGAGCCGAGCAGAAACGGCTGCCACAACGTCGACAACTCGCCGCTGATCCACTCCCAGGTCAGCTCGTCCGGTAGATGTCGGGCGGGCACATCCATCAAAAACGCCCCGGCCTGATAGGTGCAGAAGAACACCGCCGGCATGGTGATCGGATTGGTCAGCCAGACCAGGCTGACCGCAATCGGCATGTTGCCGCGCACCGTGACGGCGAGGGCGGCGGCCACCAGCATCTGCGCCGGGATCGGCAGGAACGCGGCGAACAGGCCAACCGCCATCGCCCGGGCGACCGAGTGACGATTGAGGTGCCAGAGGTTCGGGTCATGCAGCAACTTGCCGAGAAAGCGTAAGGATTTGTGTTCCCTGATGCTCGTCGGGTCGGGCATATAACGTTTGAATAAGCGCCGGGGCATAAGGCTTCTCGGTCGGTTAAGGCGGCAAGTATGTCTGGATTCTACGAAGCGCCTATTCAGACTTTGTGACAATTGTTGACGACGCGTGTAACTGACAACCGCTATGCCTAAGTGCGGGACTCTCAAGGACGGGCTTATGCGCACAGGGATGATGGCGCTCGCAGTCGGTCTGCTGGTCGCGGTTTTTATGCCGGCATTACCGCCGGTCTGGTTGATGCTGTTGTTGCCGGTCGTGGCTTTGATGCTGCTGCCGTTTCGCAGCTATCCGCTGGCGTTTTTGCTGTTTGGCTTCACGTGGGCCAGCGTCGGTGCGCAATGGGCGTTGAATGATCGTTTGCCGGCCGGGCTGGATGGCGAAACCCGGTGGGTTGAAGGGCGGGTCGTCGGTTTGCCGCAGAACAGCGACGGCGTGGTGCGCTTCGAATTGGCTGATGCGCACTCGCGTCATGAAAAACTGCCATCGCTGATGCGGCTTGCCTGGTACGCCGGGCCGCAGGTCAACAGCGGCGAGCGTTGGCGCTTGGCGGTCAAGCTCAAGCGTCCCAGTGGATTGCGCAATCCCGAGGCCTTCGACTACGAGGCTTGGCTGCTGGCGCAACGCATTGGCGCCACCGGCACAATCAAGGACGGCCAGCGCTTGAGCGAAGCGCGCTGGGCCTGGCGTGACAGTATTCGCCAGCGTTTGCTGAGCGTGGATGCGCAGGGGCGAAATGGCGCATTGGCGGCGTTAGTGCTGGGTGACGGCTCGGGGCTCAGTCGCGAGGACTGGCAGACTCTGCAGGACACCGGCACCGTGCACTTGCTGGTGATTTCCGGTCAGCACATCGGTTTGCTGGCGGCGATGATGTATGGGCTGGTCGCCGGCATGGCGCGATATGGCCTGTGGCCGCTGCGCTGGCCGTGGCTGCCGTGGGCCTGTGGTCTGGGGTTCGCGGCAGCGCTCGGTTATGGCCTGCTTGCCGGGTTCGACGTGCCGGTGCAGCGCGCCTGCGTGATGGTCGGGCTGGTGCTGTTGTGGCGCCTGCGCTTTCGTCATCTTGGCGCAGGATGGCCGTTGTTGCTGGCGTTCAACGCTGTGCTGTTGCTGGACCCGCTCGCCAGTTTGCGTCCGGGTTTGTGGCTCTCGTTTGCGGCGGTGGCGGTGTTGATCTTTACCTTTGGCGGCCGCTTGGGTGCGTGGCGCTGGTGGCAGACCTGGACGCGGGCGCAGTGGTTGATCGCGATCGGCTTATGTCCGGTGTTGCTGGCGCTGAATCTGCCGATCAGCCTCAGCGGGCCGCTGGCCAATTTGCTTGCAGTGCCTTGGGTCAGTCTTGCGGTGTTACCGCCGGCGCTGCTTGGAACCGTGTTGCTGCCTGTTCCTTTTGTCGGCGCCGGCCTGCTGTGGCTGGCCGGCGGTTTGATCGATGGGTTGTTTCACGCGCTGGCGACGATTGCCGGGCATTGGCCGGCATGGATCGCACCCTCGATACCCGCTTGGGTCTGGGTCATTGGCAGCCTCGGCGCCGGGTTGTTGCTATTGCCGCGCGGCGTGCCGCTGCGTCCATTGGGCTGGCCGTTGTTGCTGCTGCTGGTCGTGCCGCCACGCGATCAGATAGATGAAGGATTGGCCGATATCTGGCAGCTTGATGTCGGCCAAGGCTTGGCCATCCTGATCCGGACCCGCCATCACGCGTTGCTCTACGATGCGGGGCCGCGCTTTGGTGAGTTCGATCTCGGCGAGCGTGTGGTGCTGCCTTCATTGCGCAAACTGAGCGTGGAAAAACTCGATTTGATGCTGCTCAGCCATGCCGACGCCGATCACGCCGGCGGCGCTTTGGCGATCAGCCGGGGTTTGACTGTCGATCAGGTAATCAGCGGTGACCCGGCGGGGCTGCCCGCGCAATTGAACGCCGAAGCCTGTGCAAGTGGCCAGCAATGGCAATGGGACGGCGTACGTTTTCAACTCTGGCAGTGGGCGGACGCTGACGACAGCAATCAGCGTTCCTGCGTATTGCAGATCGAGGCCAATGGCGAGCGCCTGCTGCTGACCGGCGACATCGACAGCCATGCCGAACGCGTGCTGCTCGACGGTCCACTGGCCGTGCCGACGCAATGGCTGCAATCGCCCCATCATGGCAGCCGCAGTTCATCGTCAATGGCGCTGCTCAACGTCTTGAAACCCGAGTCCGTGCTGATCTCTCGAGGTCATGGCAACTCTTTTGGCCATCCGCACCCGACCGTGCTGGCGCGTTATCGCAAACTGGGCCTGCACATTTACGACAGTGCCGAGCAGGGCGCCATTCATCTGCAACTGGGCACCTTCAGGGCGCCACGCACGATGCGTCATCAGCGGCGTTTCTGGCGTGATCCGCCCGCACTGGCCCGCTGATCGGGACGTGGGTTGATGGGGCGTCACGGTCGTCGGGGCGGCGGGTCTTAATCGTGGATCGGTATGGTAAAGTGGCGCACTTTTTCGAGGGGACTGTCACTGTGTGGGAATTGGTCAAATCCGGCGGCTGGATGATGCTGCCGATCATTTTGAGTTCCATCGCCGCCATGGCGATTGTCGCCGAACGCCTCTGGACGCTGCGAGCCAGCCGTGTGACCCCGGAGCATTTGCTCGGGCAGGTCTGGGTCTGGATCAAGGACAAGCAGCTCAATAAAGAAAAACTCAAGGAATTGCGCGCCAATTCGCCGCTGGGGGAAATCCTCGCGGCGGGCCTGGCCAACTCCAAACATGGTCGCGAGATCATGAAAGAGTGCATCGAAGAGGCCGCCGCCCGGGTCATTCATGAACTCGAGCGCTACATCAATGCTCTCGGCACTATCGCAGCCATGGCGCCATTACTGGGTCTGCTTGGCACCGTGCTGGGCATGATCGATATCTTCAGCGCGTTCACTGGCTCCGGTATGACCACCAATGCCTCGGTGCTGGCAGGCGGTATCTCCAAGGCATTGATCACCACCGCTGCGGGCCTGATGGTCGGTATTCCGGCGGTGTTCTTCCATCGGTTCCTGCAACGCCGTATCGATGAATTGGTGGTGGGCATGGAGCAGGAAGCGATCAAGCTGGTTGAAGTGGTACAGGGCGACCGTGACGTTGACCTGGCCGAGGGCCGCGCGTGAAGTTCCGTCGCAAACCCCGGGAAACCGTGGACATCAACCTCGCTTCGCTGATCGACGTGGTGTTCATTCTGCTGCTGTTTTTCGTCGTGACCACCACGTTCACTCGCGAAACCCAGTTGCGTGTTGACCTGCCGGAAGCGGTCAGCGGCTCCCCGGCCGAAGACCAGCAAGTCAAGCAGATCGACGTGGCCATCAGCGCCGAAGGCGTGTTTTCGGTGAACAACAAGATTCTGCCGAAGAACGACCTGGCGACCCTGATGGAAGCCATGCAGAAAGAGTCCAACGGCGATACCAACATGCCGTTGTCGATCAGTGCCGATGGCAAGACTCAGCATCAATCCGTGATCACTGCCATGGACGCGGCCGGCAAGCTCGGTTTCAGCCATCTGCGCATGACCACGGTCGAGGCGGCGCCCAAATCCTGATGAGCCTGTCCGATCGTTTGCTCGCCGCGTGGTATCAGGGGCACCCGGCCCTGACGCTGTTGCGGCCGCTGGAAATGCTCTATCGCCGCGTGGTGGTGGGTAAGCGCCAGCGCTTTCTTGCCGGTGAAGGTCAGATCTACCAGCCATCGGTGCCGTTGATCGTGGTCGGCAACATCACCGTCGGTGGCACCGGCAAGACGCCGATGATTCTCTGGTTGATCGAACATTGCCGGCGCAGCGGTTTGCGCGTCGGCGTGGTCAGTCGTGGTTACGGCGCCAAACCACCGCAACTGCCGTGGCGCGTTGCGGCCGAGCAAACCGCTGACATCGCCGGTGACGAACCGTTGCTGATCGTCCAGCGCACCGGCGTGCCGCTGATGATCGACCCCGATCGCAGCGCAGCGGTCAAAGCCTTGCTCGCCAGTGAACCACTGGATCTGATCCTCTCCGACGACGGTATGCAGCATTATCGTCTGGCGCGGGATCTGGAGCTGGTGCTGATCGACGCCGCCCGTGGTTTGGGCAACAAACGCTGCTTGCCGGCAGGGCCGTTGCGTGAGCCGATCGAGCGCCTGCAAAGTGTCGACGGCGTGCTGTTCAATGGTGCCACCGAGGATCGCGATGACGGTTTCGCTTTCCGTCTGCAACCGACCGCGCTGGTCAATCTGCGCAGCGGCGAGCGCAAGTCGCTCGATCATTTTCCACCCGGCCAGGCCGTGCACGCGGTCGCCGGGATCGGCAATCCGCAACGTTTCTTCAATACCCTCGAAGCGCTAGACTGGCGAGCAGTCCCCCATGCGTTTGCCGACCACGCCGAATACAGCGTGCAGGCGTTGAATTTCACACCGTCATTGCCGTTGGTGATGACCGAAAAGGACGCGGTGAAGTGCCGTGCCTTTGCGGCTGACGACTGGTGGTATCTGGCGGTCGATGCGCTGCCGTCGCCGGCCTTTGTGGCCTGGTTCGACACGCAGCTGATGCGCCTGTTGCCGGATCGTCTTTTGCCTTAACTCTTTACTCAGGGAATGTTCATGGACACCAAATTGCTCGATATCCTCGCGTGCCCGATCTGCAAAGGCCCGCTCAAGCTCAGCGCCGACAAAACTGAACTGATCAGCAAGGGCGCCGGTCTGGCGTACCCGATCCGCGATGGCATCCCGGTCATGCTCGAAAGCGAAGCCCGCACCCTGACCACCGACGAGCGTCTGGATAAATGACCACTGCCTTCACCGTTGTCATCCCGTCGCGTTTCGCCTCGACCCGCCTGCCCGGCAAACCGCTGCTCGACATCGCCGGCAAGCCGATGATCCAGCACGTCTGGGAACAGGCGAGCAAAAGCAGCGCCAGCCGTGTGGTCGTCGCGACTGACGATGCGCGCATCGTCGAGGCCTGCAAGGCTTTTGGTGCCGAAGTGGTGCTGACCCGTGAGGATCACAATTCCGGCACCGATCGTCTGGCCGAAGTCGCGGCGAAACTGGGTCTTGAACCCGACGCGATCGTGGTCAACGTGCAGGGTGACGAGCCGCTGATTCCGCCGAGCGTGATCGATCAGGTCGCCGCCAATCTGGCTGCCCACACCGAAGCGCGCATGGCCACGCTGGCCGAGCCGATCGAAGACGTAGATACCCTGTTCAATCCGAACGTGGTCAAGGTCGTCAGTGATCTCAACGGTTTGGCGCTGACCTTCAGCCGCGCGACTTTGCCATGGGCGCGCGACGCGTTCGCCAAGAGCCGCGAGCAATTGCCCGAAGGCGTGCCGTACCGTCGCCACATAGGCATTTATGCCTACCGCGCCGGTTTCCTCCAGGACTTTGTGAGTTGGGGCCCATGCTGGCTGGAAAACACTGAATCCCTCGAGCAACTGCGTGCCCTGTGGCACGGTGTGCGGATTCATGTCGCCGACGCGCTGATCGCACCGCCGACTGGCGTTGACACGGCCGAAGACCTCGAGCGCGTTCGTCGCCTGCTGGAGGCCTGATGCGCGTTCTGTTTGTGTGCCTGGGCAACATTTGTCGATCGCCCACGGCCGAAGGCGTATTGCGCCACAAACTGCGTGAAGCAGGGCTGGCGGATCAGGTCGAAGTAGCCTCCGCCGGCACCGGTGACTGGCACGTTGGCAACCCGCCGGACAAACGCAGCCAGGCCGCGGCCAAAGTGCGCGGCTATGACCTGTCGGCGCAACGCGCGCAGCAGGTCCGCCGTGCCGATTTCGCCAGTTACGACCTGATTCTGGCCATGGACAACAGCAACCTGCGCAACCTCAAGGCGTTGCAGCCGTCCACCGGCAAAGCCGAGCTGGACCTGTTTTTGCGCCGTTATGCCGGTGTCGTCGATGAAGTGCCGGATCCGTATTACGACGGCGATCAGGGTTTCGAGCAAGTGCTGGATCTGATCGAAGCAGCCTGTGACCAATTGTTGATCGAAGTGAAGGGCCGGTTATGAGTTTGCAGGTGCAACCGCAGGTTTCCCTGAAACCGTTCAACAGTTTTGGCGTGGATGTGCGCGCGCAACTGTTCGCCGAAGCCCACAGCGATGCCGATGTCCGTGAAGCGCTGGCCTATGCCGTTGCTCATGATGTGCCGTTGCTGGTGATCGGCGGTGGCAGCAACTTGCTGCTAACGGCAGATATTCCGGCGCTGGTGCTGCGCATGGCCACGCGCGGGATTCGTGTGATCAGCGATGACGGCAACCGTGTGGTGATCGAGGCGGAAGCGGGCGAGCCGTGGCATCCGTTTGTGCAGCACACGTTGGCGCAAGGATTCTCCGGGCTGGAAAACCTCAGCCTGATTCCCGGCACGGTTGGCGCTGCGCCGATGCAGAACATCGGTGCCTACGGCGTCGAGATCAAGGATGTATTCGCCGGCCTCACCGCGCTGGATCGCCAGACCGGCGAGCTGCGCGATTTCACCCTCGAAGAATGCAACTTCGCCTACCGCGACAGCTTGTTCAAGCAGCAGCCGGGGCGTTGGCTGATTCTGCGCGTGCGCTTTGCACTCGACCGCATCGCGCATTTGCATCTGGAATACGGCCCGGTGCGTCAGCGCCTGACCGAGCAGGGCATCGAGCAGCCGACGCCTACCGACGTCAGCCGTGCGATTTGCAGTATCCGCAGCGAAAAACTGCCGGATCCGGCGGTACTCGGCAATGCCGGCAGCTTCTTCAAGAATCCGCTGGTGTCGGCGGCCATCGTCGCGAGGATCAAGGAACAGCATCCGGATGTGGTCGCCTACGCGCAGCCGAACGGACAAATGAAGCTCGCGGCAGGCTGGCTGATCGAGCGCGCCGGCTGGAAAGGTTTCCGTGAAGCCGATGCCGGCGTGCATAAACTGCAGGCGCTGGTGCTGGTCAACTACGGCGTGGCAACCGGGCTGCAACTGCTCGATCTGGCGCAACGCATCCAAAAAGACATTGCCGAACGTTTCAATGTCGACCTGGAGATGGAGCCTAATCGCTATTGAGGCTACGCTTTCAAAGCGCCATCCAAAGCCCTGCACTGATAAAAAGTGCAGGGCTTTTTTGTTAACGCTGGGTTAACTTAGCGAGCTAACGATAACCGTCATTTGCTCCACCAAAGGCCCGGTGCAGACGTTCGCGTCGGCACAAGAGAGCCTGATTAGCCTGAGTCGATCTGCGTGAACCACCGCCGATTCAACGGCGGCAGATTGCTCGACCCCATAACCACTAAAAATATGCGGGCGTGCCCATGATTACCCTGAAACTCAACGGTCAAGACCATCCTCTCGATGTCACCGAAGACATGCCGCTGTTGTGGGCGATTCGTGATGTCGCCGGTTATAACGGCACCAAGTTCGGCTGCGGCATGGGGCTGTGCGGCGCCTGCACCATTCATATCGACGGCTTGCCGGCGCGCAGTTGCATCACGCCGATCGGTTCGGTGGTCGGCCAGAACGTCACCACCATCGACAACCTGCACGCCGACCCGGTGGGGCAGGTGGTCCAGCAAGCCTGGCTCGACACCGCTGTAGCGCAATGCGGATTCTGTCAGGGCGGGCAGATCATGTCGGCTACCGCGTTGCTCAAGACCAACCCGAACCCGAGCGACGAGCAGATCGAAGAAGCCATGGTCGGTAACATTTGCCGCTGCGGCACCTACAACCGGATCAAGACTGCGATCCGCCAGGCTTCCACTCACTTGAAGGAGGCCAAGGCATGAGTCGCCTTCCGAATGATTTCGCCCTGAGCAATCTCAGCCGTCGCGGTTTCCTCAAAGGCGTCGGCGCCACCGGCGCGCTGGTGCTGGCCGCCAGTTGGGGTTGGCAGGATGCGTTGGCTGAAGACAAACCGAAGCAATTCGGCGCCGATGGCATGCCCAATGGCTGGATCGACGATCCGAAGGTCTACGTCAGCATTGCCGCTGACGGCACGGTCACTGTGGTGTGCAACCGTTCCGAGATGGGCCAGGGCGTGCGCACCAGTTTGACCATGGTTGTTGCTGATGAACTGGAAGCCGATTGGGCGCGCGTCAAAGTGCAGCAGGCGCCGGGTGATGAAGTGCGCTTCGGCAACCAGGACACCGACGGTTCGCGCAGCATGCGCCATTGGTATGAACCAATGCGGCGTTGCGGTGCGGCGGCGCGGACCATGCTTGAACAGGCCGCCGCTGCGCAGTGGAAAGTGCCGGTCGGTGAGTGCCACGCGCAACTGCACAAAGTCATTCACAAACCGTCTGGCCGTGAGCTGGGCTATGGCGAACTGGCCGCCGCAGCCAGTGCGTTGCCGGTACCGGCGCGTGACAGCCTGCGCCTCAAGCAGCCGTCGGAGTTTCGCTACATCGGCAAGGAAGGTACGAAAGCCATCGACGGCGCAGACATCGTCAACGGTCGTGCGGTGTACGGCGCCGATGTGCATTTCGACGGCATGCTGTACGCAACTATCGCCCGTCCGGCGGTGTACGGCGGCAAGGTCAAATCGCTGGATGACAGCGCTGCGCTGAAAGTCCCCGGTGTGCTCAAAGTGCTGCAGTTCGAAAGCCGGCCGCTGCCTTCTGAGTTTCAGCCACTGGGTGGTGTGGCCGTGGTGGCGAGCAATACCTGGGCCGCGATCAAGGGCCGTGAAGCGTTGAAAATCGAATGGGATGACGGTCCGAACGCCAGTTATGACTCGATCGCCTATCGCAAAGAGCTTGAAGCCGCCTCGCTGAAACCCGGCAAAGTGGTGCGCAACACCGGCGATATCGACAAGGCCCTGAGCGGTGCTGCAAGTACGCTTGAAGCATCCTACTACCTGCCGCATCTGGCCCAGGCACCGATGGAGCCAATGGTTGCCATCGCTCGCTACAAGGACGGCGTTTGCGAAGCGTGGGCACCGAGTCAGGCGCCGCAAGTCACCCGCGAGCGCATTGCCGAGCGTCTTGGACTGCCGTTCGACAATGTCACATTCAATGTCACCTTGCTTGGCGGTGGTTTTGGTCGCAAGTCGAAACCGGATTTCGTCGTCGAAGCGGCGATTCTCGCCAAAGAGTTCCCCGGCAAAGCCGTGCGGGTGCAGTGGACGCGTGAAGATGACATCCACAACTCGTATTTCCACACTGTGTCCGCCGAGTATCTGAAGGCTGGCGTGGGCAAGGACGGCATGCCTTCCGGCTGGTTGCATCGCACCGTGGCGCCGAGCATCACCGCGCTGTTTGCGCCGGGGATGAACCATGAAGCGGCTTTCGAGCTGGGCATGGGTTTCACCAACATGGCCTACGCGATTCCCAACGTACGCCTGGAAAACCCCGAGGCGACCGTGCACACACGGGTTGGCTGGTATCGCTCGGTGTCGAATATTCCTCATGGTTTTGCCATCCAGAGTTTCGTCGATGAGCTGGCGCACAAGGCCGGCGAGGATCCGCTCAAATACCAGATCAAACTGCTCGGCGCTGATCGGCAGATCGACCCGCGCACCTTGAGCGAAGAGTGGAACTACGGCGAATCGCCCGAGCGGTATCCGATCGATACCGGGCGCATGCGCACCGTGCTGGAAACCGCCGCGAAAGCAGCCGGTTGGGGGCGCAAACTGCCGAAGGGCCGTGGTCTGGGTCTGGCGGTGCATTACAGCTTCGTCACGTACGTGGCGGCGGTGATCGAAGTCGAGGTCAAGGGCGACGGTACGCTGATCGTGCACAAGGCCGATATTGCCGTGGATTGCGGGCCGCAGATCAACCCTGAACGTATCCGTTCGCAGTTCGAAGGCGCCTGCGTGATGGGCCTGGGCAACGCAGTACTGGGCGAAATCAGCTTCAAGGACGGCAAGGTCCAGCAGGACAACTTCCACATGTACGAAGTGGCGCGCATGTCGCTGGCGCCGAAAGAAGTTGCCGTGCATCTGGTGACGCCGCCGGGCGACGTGCCCTTGGGCGGTGTCGGCGAGCCGGGCGTGCCGCCGATTGCTCCGGCCTTGTGTAACGCGATCTTTGCCGCTACTGGCAAGCGCATCCGTAATCTGCCGGTGCGTTACCAGTTGCAGGGCTGGCAGAAGGCAGAGGCGTAATGGACAGCGTCGACCTCAATGTCCTGCGCAGCGTCCTTGAATGGCGCCGCGCCGGGCAGCGGGTGGTGCTGTTCAGCGTGGTGCAGACCTGGGGCACGGCGCCCCGGGCTCCCGGCGCCATGCTCGCCTTGCGCGAGGATGGCGTGGTGATCGGTTCGGTGTCGGGCGGGTGCGTCGAGGATGACTTGATCGCCCGCCTGCACGACGGACGCATCGCCACCGATGGGCCGCCGGTGCAGTTGATCACTTATGGCGTTACACGCGAGGAGGCGGCGCGCTTTGGCTTGCCTTGTGGCGGCACGTTGCGCCTGACTGAAGAACGGATCGGCGATCCCGCGTGGGTTGCCGAGTTGCTCGCGCGGTGCGAAGCACACGAGATCGTTGCCCGTGAGTTGAACATTGAAACCGGTGAAGTGCTTCTGTCGCCGGCCAGCAAGTCCGACTCGCTGGAGTTCGACGGCAAAACCCTGCGAGCGATCTACGGGCCGCGCTGGCGCCTGCTATTGATCGGTGCCGGGCAGTTGTCGCGTTACGTGGCGGATATGGCGCGGTTGCTGGATTTTGAGGTGCTGATCTGCGATCCGCGCAGCGAATTCGTCTACGGCTGGGAAGAGCATCACGGGCGTTTCGTCTCGGGCATGCCGGATGAGGCGGTGTTGAGTATCCAGACCGACGAACGTACGGCGATTGTCGCGTTGACCCACGATCCGCGTCTGGACGATATGGCGCTGCTCACGGCGCTGGATTCTCCGGCCTTCTATGTCGGCGCTCTCGGCTCTCGGGTTAACAGCCGAAAGCGTCGGGAGAATCTTGCTCAGCTAGGCTTGTCGGTGCAGGCGATCGATCGACTGCACGGGCCGATCGGTTTGCATATCGGCAGTCATTCGCCAGCGGAAATTGCTTTGTCTCTGTTGGCGGAGATCGTCGCAATCAAGAACGGCGTCGAGTTGAAGCAGAAGAAAACTTTGGAGGACGCATGAGTCGATCCATTGCAGTGATTGTGCTGGCGGCGGGTGAGGGCAGTCGTTTTCGCCAGGTGGCAGGTGCCGATAAGGACAAGTTGCTGGCGGACTGCACCGGGCGTGATGGTGCAGTGCGTTCGGTGATTGAGCAGGTGCTGTTGAATCTGCCGGGCAGCCTCGACAGGCGCGTGCTGGTGACGACCGAGGCGCGGCCGCAGGCGATGCGCATGGCCCAGGCCTATGGCTGTGACGTGGTCTCGATTGAATCGACTGGAATGGGTGACAGTATTGCCGCCGGGGTCGCCGCTTGCCCTGATGCCGATGGCTGGTTGATTGTCCTTGGTGACATGCCGTTTATCTTGCCGTCGAGTATCGAGCGGGTGGTCGCGGCGATTACTGATGATGCGGTGAGCGTGCCGGTGCAGGAAGGGGGGTTTGGTCATCCTGTGGGGTTTGGGCGGTCGTTTGGTGCGGGGTTGCAGGCTTTGAGTGGCGATCGAGGGGCTCGGCCGTTGTTGAAGCAGGGCAGGGTGGTGGAAGTGGCGGTGGATGATCCTGGGGTGTTGTGGGATATCGATGTGCCGGAGGCTTTGGTTTTTACTTCGTCTTGAGAGCTGCGTAAATTCCTGAGAGCCCCTCACCCTAACCCTCTCCCAGAGGGAGAGGGGACTGACCGAGGTGTTCTTTCGAGGTACACCGACCTGAAACTTCGAGTCGAACTCCGGCCTTGAAACACACGGAGATCTGCTCCCTTTCCCCCTCGCCCCCTCGGGGAGAGGGCTGGGGTGAGGGGGTTGGATCTAGAGTCCAGCACAAAAAATCGAGGCATAAAAAAGCCCCGCCTGAATAATCGGGCGGGGCTTTTTATTGGCTTTGGAAATTACACGAGTGGTTTAGGCTCGTGTTCTTTTTCCTCGGCCTCTTGGTGCTGCTCGACCGCGTCCTGAACGGAGCGTGGTGCTTCAGCAATCACCGACTCAACCACAGCTTCTTCAGTCACCGGGGCAGGCGCTGCCTCGACCACTTCAGCAACCACGGCTGGCTCGGCAGCGACTGGCGCAGCAGCGGCAGCCAGTTCAGCTTCCTTCTGCAGACGCTCTTCTTCACGCTTGCGACGACGCACTTCACGTGGGTCGTTTGGCGCGCGGCCGCTTGGCGTCAGAGCGCTGACCGGTGCTGCAGCTTCAACCACAGGGGCTGGCGCTTCGGTCACCACGGGGGCTGCGACAACCGGTGCTTCAACGACAGGTGCTGGTTCGGCAGCTTTACGTTCTTCAAACACTGGGGTTTCGAACACTGGCGCTTCAACAACCGGTGCTTCCACCACTGGCGCTGGGGTTTCAGCAACAGTCGGCTCGGCAACCCAGTTGAAGGCAGTCTGCTCTTCGCGAACTTCACGTACGCTTTCGGTTACGGTTTCTGCGACGGTTTCTACCACCGGCTCCGCAGCCACAACTGGCGCTGGCTCTACCTGAGGCAGGGTCTCTTGAACCGGTGCCACTTCGACTTCCGGAGCAGCAACCACTTCTACTGGAGTAGTCGCTTCAACAACCGGCGCTTCCACTGGAGCGGTTTCCTGAACAGCCGCGGTGGCGCGTTCAGCTTGCTCGTGGGCTTGTGCTTCAGCCGGTGCACTGATCACGGTGCTGGCAACAGCGGCGGTCACAGCCAGGCCAGCAGCCAGATCGGCAGTGCTTGGCGCTTCAGCGTTTTCGCCGGCTTCGGATTCTTCCGAACCTTCGATCACGTTGCCGTTGGCATCACGCTGACGCTCACGACGGTTGCTGCGACGACGCTGACCGCGCGAACGACGACGTGGGCGATCGCCTTCGGCGTTCTCCGAACCGTCTTCCGGCAGTTGCTCTTCGTTGGTGTTCACTTCTTCTTCAGCGACGGCAGCAGCGGCCTGTTCGGCACGCGGTTGACGCTCTTCACGTGGCGGACGCGGTGCGCGTTCTTCACGGGGCTGACGGGTCGGGCGTTCTTCAGCGGTAACGGCAACGTCAGCAGCAGCGGCTGGAACGGCGTCCAGTGGCTCGCGCAGTTCACGCACACGCTCTTCACGCTCGCCGCGTGGCTTGCGGTCTTCGCGCGGTGCGCGTGGTGCACGTTCTTCACGCGGAGCGCGTGGTGCACGTTCTTCGCGGGCAACTGGCGCTTCGGTACGAGCTTCACGTGGTTCGCGGACTTCACGGGCTTCACGTGGCGCGCGCTCTTCGCGCGGCTCGCGTGGCGCACGTTCTTCACGTGGAGCACGTTCTTCGCGTGGCTTGCGTTCTTCATCGCGGCGACCATTACGGTTGCGGCTCTGCTGACGACCGTTGCGACGCTCTTCGTTGCGGGCCGGACGTTCGGTGGCTGGTTTTTCAACCACAACCGGAGCGGCTGGTTCTTCTTTGGTGGCGAACAGGCTGACCAGCGATTTCACCAGACCTTTGAACAGGCTTGGCTCTGGTGCAGCGACTGGAGCTGGTGCAGCAGCGGCCGGGGCGGCGACTTCGGTCGGAACCGGAGCGTTGGCACGTGCCGGAGCAGTCTTGACCGCAGCTTCCTGGCGAACCAGGGTGCGGGTCGCAGCGGCTGGCTGGACTTCTTCGACTTCGGCAGCAGCAGCTGCGATTTCGTAGCTGGACTGGTTGGTCGCAGCTTCCGGGCTGTCGTCACGCAGGCGCTGAACTTCGAAATGCGGGGTTTCGAGGTGGTCGTTCGGCAGAATGATGATGCGAGCACGGGTGCGCAGTTCGATCTTGGTGATCGAGTTGCGTTTTTCGTTGAGCAGGAACGCGGCGACCGGGATCGGCACCTGGGCGCGCACTTCGGCGGTGCGGTCTTTCAGGGCTTCTTCTTCGATCAGGCGCAGGATCGCCAGCGACAGCGATTCAACGTCACGGATGATGCCGGTGCCGTTGCAACGCGGGCAAACGATACCGCTGCTTTCGCCCAGGGATGGACGCAGGCGCTGACGGGACATTTCCAGCAGGCCGAAGCGCGAGATGCGACCGATCTGCACGCGGGCACGGTCGGCTTCCAGGCATTCGCGGACTTTCTCTTCCACGGCGCGCTGGTTCTTGGCAGGGGTCATGTCGATGAAGTCGATGACGATCAGGCCGCCGATGTCGCGCAGGCGCAACTGACGGGCGATTTCCTCGGCCGCTTCAAGGTTGGTTTGCAGTGCGGTTTCTTCGATGTCGCTGCCTTTGGTGGCGCGCGCCGAGTTGATGTCGATGGACACCAGGGCTTCGGTCGGATCGATCACGATGGAACCGCCGGAAGGCAGTTCGACAACGCGCTGGAAAGCGGTTTCGATCTGGCTTTCGATCTGGAAACGGTTGAACAGCGGAACGCTGTCTTCGTACAGCTTGATCTTGCTGGCGTACTGCGGCATCACCTGGCGGATGAAGGTCAGGGCTTCGTCCTGGGCTTCAACGCTGTCGATCAGCACTTCGCCGATGTCCTGGCGCAGGTAGTCGCGGATCGCGCGGATGATCACGTTGCTTTCCTGGTAGATCAGGAACGGCGCGGCGCGGTCCAGCGAGGCTTCCTTGATGGCGGTCCAGAGCTGCAGCAGGTAGTCGAGGTCCCACTGCATTTCTTCGCTGCTGCGGCCAAGGCCGGCAGTGCGCACGATCAGACCCATGTCGGCTGGTGCGACCAGACCGTTCAGCGCTTCACGCAGTTCGTTGCGCTCTTCGCCTTCGATACGACGGGAGATACCGCCGGCACGCGGGTTGTTCGGCATCAGCACGAGGTAACGACCGGCCAGGCTGATGAAGGTGGTCAGGGCTGCGCCCTTGTTGCCACGTTCTTCTTTTTCGACCTGAACGATGACTTCCTGGCCTTCGCTCAGGACGTCCTTGATGTTGACGCGGCCTTCAGGGGCTTTCTTGAAGTATTCGCGGGAGATTTCTTTGAGGGGCAGGAAGCCGTGGCGCTCGGAGCCGAAATCGACAAAGGCAGCCTCAAGGCTTGGTTCGATGCGAGTGATGCGGCCTTTATAGATGTTGGCCTTCTTCTGCTCGCGTGCACCGGATTCGATGTCCAGGTCGTAGAGGCGTTGGCCATCTACCAGTGCAACACGCAACTCTTCGGGTTGAGTTGCGTTAATCAGCATTCTTTTCATGTAGTACCGTCGGTTTCCGGGCTGCCGGAAACGGCGTTCGGCACACACGACTTCTCACGGTCGGTGTCAGGTGCGTCGGGAGTGGTTGGCCATTCCCGTGTCCAGCGATATGCGGCCAATTGGGCCGATATAGCGACGTACGCGTCCTGCTTGCTGTGGCTACTTAAGCACTCAGTCAGGAGGAGGAATCAACCAGCGGCTGTGGACGAGATGAAGCGTCTTGATAAAGCCTATTGCTACACAGTCCAGCGGTTGTGCATCTCCACCCTACACGTATCCCTGATAATTCGGGTGCTGCCGCGCGCAGAATCCGCAGCGGGTTGGCATTTACCGTGAGCTCCGAAAGGGGAGGTCACGCATCATGGCTAATTCAGGCGTTGTTTCCGAAGCATTCGCTCGGGGTCATCTGTAGCTGACTGCACTTTGTGAACTGGCCTTGAATGTGTGCCTGTCAGGCGAGTAAAAACTCTGCTCGACGGTGTAATTCAGGCCTCATGTCACCTGCGCTTGTTACAACTGCAAACTCCACCGTTACGTAGCGAAAGCCCCGTAGGACGGCCTCGCGTCCTGGTGAATTGCGTTGGTCAGGGCCGGTTTTTGACCGTGGTTCCTCTGTCCAGGCCGCTTTTGGCGGCGTTCGCGACTATAGCAGCAATGATTAAGTGCTTCAATTCCATAAAAAATTGTTATCATCCGCGCCATGACGACGACTACCCCCCCGACTCCAGGCGTACAACTGCTTGAGGTCTCGCCGGAATATGCCGGCCAACGTATTGATAATTTCCTTCTCGCCCGGCTCAAAGGCGTGCCCAAGACCTTGATTTACCGCATTTTGCGTAAAGGCGAAGTGCGTGTGAACAAAGGTCGGATCAAGCCCGAATACAAGCTGCAGGCCGGTGATATCGTGCGCGTGCCGCCGGTTCGCGTGCCTGAGCGCGATGAGCCGGTGCCGCTGGCGCAGGGTCTGTTGCAGCGCCTGGAAGCTTCGATTGTCTTCGAAGACAAAGCCCTGATCGTGATCAATAAGCCCGCCGGCATTGCGGTTCACGGCGGTAGTGGCTTGAACTTCGGCGTGATCGAAGCCTTTCGTCAGTTGCGTCCCGATGCCAAAGAGCTGGAGCTGGTGCACCGTCTCGACCGTGATACCTCCGGCCTGCTGATGATCGCGAAAAAGCGCAGCATGTTGCGCCACTTGCACGAGCAATTGCGCGGCGATGGCGTCGACAAGCGCTACATGGCGCTGGTCCGCGGCAACTGGGCGACCTCGATCAAGAAAGTCAGTGCGCCATTGCTCAAGAGCAATCTGCGTTCCGGTGAGCGCATGGTCGAAGTCAATGACGAGGGCAAAGAAGCCCTGACCATGTTCAAAGTGCTGCGCCGCTTCGGTGACTTCGCCACCATGGTCGAGGCTAAACCGGTGACCGGTCGCACCCACCAGATTCGCGTGCATACCTTGCATGCCGGTCATTGCATTGCTGGCGACAGCAAGTATGGCGATGAGGATTTCACCAAGGAAATCCGTGATCTGGGCGGCAAGCGCCTGTTCCTGCACGCCTACATGCTGACCGTGCCGCTGCCCGATGGCGGCAAGCTGACCTTGCAGGCGCCGGTCGATGAAATGTGGGCCAAGACCGTGGAGCGATTGAGTGCGCCCATCTGATTACAAACTGCTGATTTTCGATTGGGACGGCACCCTGGCCGATTCCATTCATCGGATTGTCGAAGCCATGCATTCGGCGTCCGGGCGCTCCGGTTTCGAGTTGCGCGACGACTTTGCTGTCAAAGGCATTATCGGTTTGGGCTTGCCCGAGGCGATTCGCACGCTGTATCCCGAGATCAGTGACGCCGAAATGACCGCGTTTCGCGAGTATTACGCCGATCACTACATCGCCGCAGAAGCTGTGCCTTCGCCGTTGTTCGAAGGCGTAGTCGAGTCGATGGCGTCCTTTCGCGAGCAGGGTTATCACCTCGCGGTGGCGACCGGCAAGAATCGTCGCGGACTGGATCGAGTGCTCAAGGCTAATGGCTGGGAAGATTATTTCGATATCACCCGCGCTGCCGATGAAACTGCGAGCAAGCCGCACCCTCTGATGCTGGAGCAGATCCTTGCTCATTGTGGTGTGCGCCCGGAGCAGGCCTTGATGGTCGGCGATTCGTCCTTCGATCTGTTGATGGCGCGTAATGCGGGGATGGATTCGGTCGCGGTCAGTTATGGCGCGCAATCGATCGAATCGCTGCAACAATTCGAGCCACGTCTGTCGATCGACCGTTTTTCCGAATTGCATGCCTGGCTGGGGAAGCAGGCCTAATACGTTTTTGCTGGGGTGGATGGCATGACCGACGAATGGAAAGCACCGGCCAAGGCAAGTGCCGACGGCGGTGACGAAAAAAGCTGGAAGCTGTTGGAAAAGACTCTGCTGGCTGGTGTTCAGGAACAGCGTCGTTCGCGGCGTTGGGGGATTTTCTTCAAGCTGCTGACGTTTGTTTATCTGTTTGTGGCGCTGATCCTGTTCACGCCGCTGATGGACATGGAAAAGAGCGCCACGCGCGGGCCGAACTACACCGCGTTGATCGACGTCACCGGCATGATCGCCGACAAAGAGCCCGCCAGTGCCGACAACATTGTTGGCAGCCTGCGGGCGGCGTTCGAGGACAAGAAGGTCAAAGGCGTGATCCTGCGCATCAACAGTCCTGGCGGCAGTCCGGTGCAATCGGGTTATGTGTATGACGAGATCAAGCGTCTGCGCGGTCTGCATCCGGAGATCAAGCTTTACGCGGTGATTTCCGATCTGGGCGCCTCCGGTGCTTATTACATTGCCAGTGCGGCGGATCAGATCTATGCCGACAAGGCGAGTCTGGTTGGCTCGATTGGTGTGACGGCGGCCGGTTACGGCTTTGTCGGCACCATGGAGAAACTGGGTGTCGAGCGTCGCACGTACACCTCGGGCGAGCATAAGTCGTTCCTTGACCCGTTCCAGCCGCAGAAGTCTGATGAAACGGCGTTCTGGCAAACGGTGCTGGACACCACGCACAAGCAGTTCATCAACAGCGTCAAGCAGGGCCGTGGCGATCGTCTGAAAGACAAAGAGCATCCGGAGCTGTTCTCCGGGCTGGTCTGGTCGGGTGAGCAAGCGCTGCCGCTGGGCTTGATCGATGGTCTGGGCAATGCCAGTTCGGTGGCGCGTGATGTGATTGGCGAGAAAGAGCTGGTCGACTTCACTGTTCAGGAGTCGCCGTTCGATCGTTTCTCGAAGAAGCTCGGTGCCAGCGTGGCAGAGCAATTGGCGATGTGGATGGGTTTCCACGGACCTTCGTTGCGTTAGTTCGTTGTAAAGATCAAAAGATCGCAGCCTGCGGTAGCTCCTACAGAGATCGGTGTAGGAGTTGCCGCAGGCTGCGATCTTTTGCTTTAAGGCATCTGTACGCCTTCAACCAGTAGCATGTCGATCAGGCGAATCAGCGGCAGGCCGATCAGGCTGGTGGCATCAGGGCCTTCGGTAGATTGAAACAGGCTCACACCGAGGCCTTCCGCCTTGAAGCTGCCTGCGCAGTCGTAAGGCTGTTCAATGCGCAAATAGCGTTCGATGCTTGCCTGATCCAGCGTGCGCATGTGGACCGTGAACGGCACGCAATCGACCTGGCACTGGCCGGTCTGACTGTTAAGCAGCGCAAGGCCGGTCAGGAATGTCACGCTGGCGCCACTGGCGGCCATCAGTTGCTCGCGCGCCTTCTCAAAGGTGTGCGGCTTGCCGATGATCTGCTCGCCGAGCACGGCAACCTGGTCCGAGCCGATAATCAGATGGGTGGGATAGCTGTCAGCCAATGCCCGGGCTTTTTGTTCGGCGAGGCGCTTGACCAGTTCGATCGCCGATTCGCCCGGGCGGTGACTTTCATCGATATCCGGCGAGCTGCAGACGAACGGCAGGTGCAGGCGGGCGAGCAATTCCCGACGATAGGTCGAGCTTGAAGCGAGTAATAAAGGCAGCATTCGCGTCTCCTGAGGCAGGTGCGAATTCTAGCGGAGGCACGCAAGTGACGGACAGGGCACAATTTCCTTTGACATGGGTGGGTGCATCCCTATAATGCTGCGCCTATGTTGAATGACCCGATTCCACCTCACGTTGACCCGCGCAAATTGGCTGACCGTGGCACCACCCTTCAAGGTGAACTGCTGCTGGCCGATTTGAAGAGACTCTGCGACCCGCTTTCCGACGATGTCGGTACGGTGCAGGCTAAATTCGTTTTTGAGCGCGACGAGCGTAACGCCGTGGTTATCCACAGCGCCATCGACGTCGAGGTCAAGATGGTTTGCCAGCGTTGTCTTGAGCTGGTCACCCTGCCGATCCACAGCGAATGCAGTTACGCTGTAGTGAAGGAGGGTGCGAATACCCAGTCGTTACCGAAAGGTTATGACGTGCTGGAACTGGGCGAAGATCCATTGGATCTGCAGTCACTGATCGAGGAGGAGCTTCTGCTCGCCTTGCCCATTGTGCCTGCTCATCATCCGGAAGAATGCCAGCAGCCGGCGGGAGCAGATGAGCCCGAACCGAGCGAGGACGAGGTAACGCGGTCCAACCCGTTCAGTGTATTGGCGCAGTTAAAGCGTGACCCAAACGTTTAGGAGTTAATCAATTATGGCTGTTCAGCAGAACAAAAAATCCCGCTCTGCCCGTGACATGCGCCGTTCGCACGACGCTCTCGAGGCTAGCACCCTGTCTGTAGAAAAAACCACTGGTGAAGTTCACCTGCGTCACCACGTATCGCCAGAAGGCGTATACCGTGGCCGTAAAGTGATCGACAAGGGCGCTGACGAGTAATCACTTGTCCGCTCAAGTCATCGCGATTGACGCAATGGGCGGGGACTTCGGTCCCCGCAGCATTGTCCAGGCCAGCCTTGCTTGCCTGTCTGCCACGCCCTCGCTGCACCTGACCCTCGTCGGTCAACCCTCCCTTCTTGAAGAATTGATCCACGGCCAATCGGCTGCCGATCGCGCGCGCCTGACGATTGTTGCGGCCAGCGAAGTCATCACCATGGACGAAAAACCGACCCAGGCGTTGCGTGGCAAGCCGGACTCGTCGATGCGTGTGGCCCTTGAGCTGGTGCGTGACGGCAAGGCTCAGGCCTGTGTCAGCGCCGGCAATACCGGTGCGTTGATGGCGCTGTCACGATTCGTGCTGAAGACGCTGCCCGGTATCGATCGGCCGGCAATGGTGGCGGCTATCCCGACGCAGAAGGGTTATTGCCAGTTGCTTGATCTGGGCGCCAACGTCGATTGCAGCGCCGAGCATTTGCTGCAGTTTGCGGTAATGGGCTCGGTGGCGGCGCAGACGCTGGGCATCCATCGCCCGCGCGTCGCGCTGCTGAACATCGGCACCGAAGACATTAAGGGCAATCAGCAGGTCAAGCTGGCTGCGACGCTGTTGCAGGCTGCCCGTGGCATCAATTACATCGGCTTTATCGAAGGCGACGGTTTGTATCGCGGCGAGGCGGATGTTGTGGTGTGTGATGGTTTCGTCGGCAACATCCTGCTCAAGTCCAGCGAAGGTCTGGCGACGATGATTGCTGCGCGTATCGAGGCGCTGTTCAAAAAGAATCTGGCCTCTCGTGTCGTGGGGGCGTTGGCGTTGCCGCTGATGAAGCGTTTGCAGGCGGATCTGGCGCCGGCGCGACATAACGGCGCAAGCTTTCTCGGCTTGCAGGGTATCGTGGTGAAAAGCCACGGTTCGGCCGGTGTTCAGGGCTTTCAGAGTGCTATTTCCCGTGCGCTGATCGAGATTCAGGAAAATCTTCCCGAGCGTCTCCATGGTCGTCTGGAGGATTTGTTGTCTTAGGCGTTTTCGTCGGACAATGCTTAAATGTGACCGCCCGGTTCAAAGGGCCATCCAACTGTCAGTTTCTTGCGTCCCCAGTGGGGCGCCATTTTCCGACGACAAGATCATTAGGGGCTTGTTACATGTCTGCTTCCCTCGCATTCGTCTTTCCAGGACAAGGTTCGCAGTCCCTCGGCATGCTGGCCGAGCTGGGCGCGGAATATCCGTTGATCCTCGAAACTTTCAAAGAAGCCTCTGAGGCTCTGGGCTATGACCTGTGGGCGCTGACCCAGCAGGGCCCGGAAGAGCTGCTCAATCAAACCGATAAAACCCAACCGGCCATTCTGACCGCTTCGATCGCTCTGTGGCGTTTGTGGCTGGCGGAAGGTGGTGCGCGTCCGGCCTTTGTTGCCGGTCACAGCCTGGGTGAATACAGCGCGCTGGTTGCTGCCGGCAGCCTGACACTGGCTGATGCGGTGAAGCTCGTCGAGCGTCGCGGTCAGTTGATGCAGGAAGCTGTTCCGGCCGGGCAGGGCGGCATGGCTGCCATCCTCGGCCTGGAAGATGCCGATGTGCTGGCTGCCTGCGCCGAAGCGGCGCAAGGTGAAGTGGTCAGCGCGGTCAATTTCAACTCGCCGGGCCAAGTGGTCATTGCCGGTGCCAAGGCTGCCGTCGAACGCGCGATCGAAGGCTGCAAGGCGCGTGGCGCCAAGCGTGCCATGCCGTTGCCGGTGAGCGTGCCGTCGCACTGCGAGCTGATGCGTCCGGCCGCTGAGCGCTTCGCCGAATCCATTGCTGCCATCGACTGGCAGGTGCCGCAGATCCCGGTGGTACAGAACGTCAGCGCACAAGTGCCGGCCGATCTGGAAACCCTCAAGCGTGATCTGCTCGAACAATTGTACAAGCCAGTGCGCTGGGTCGAGTCGGTACAGACTCTCGCTGCCAAGGGCGCGACCAATCTGGTCGAATGCGGCCCGGGCAAAGTCCTGGCCGGTCTGAACAAGCGTTGCGCCGAAGGCGTGGCGACTTCCAACCTCAATACCCCAGACGCTTTCGCTGCCGCTCGCGCAGCGCAAGCCTGAATCAGGAGAAACTTGCATGAGTCTGCAAGGTAAAGTTGCACTGGTCACCGGTGCAAGCCGCGGCATCGGCCAGGCTATCGCACTGGAGCTGGGTCGTCAGGGCGCCATCGTCATTGGCACCGCGACTTCCGCTTCGGGCGCCGAGCGTATCGCTGCGACCCTGAAGGAAAACGGTATTCAGGGCGCCGGCTTCGAACTCAATGTCACCAGCGATGAATCGGTCAGTGCAGTGCTGGCGGGTATTCAGGAACAGTTCGGTGCGCCGGTGGCAATCCTGGTCAATAATGCCGGCATCACCCGCGATAACCTGATGATGCGCATGAAAGACGACGAGTGGTACGACGTAATCGATACCAACCTGAACAGTCTGTATCGCCTGTCCAAGGGCGTTCTGCGCGGTATGACCAAGGCGCGCTGGGGTCGAATTATCAGTATTGGCTCGGTGGTGGGTGCCATGGGCAACGCAGGCCAAGTAAACTATGCAGCCGCCAAGGCCGGTCTGGAAGGTTTCAGCCGTGCAATGGCGCGTGAAGTCGGTTCGCGTTCGATTACGGTCAACTCGGTAACCCCAGGGTTTATCGACACCGATATGACGCGCGAACTGCCTGAAGCACAGCGTGAAGCCTTGCAGACGCAGATTCCGCTGGGTCGTCTGGGGCAAGCTCAAGAGATCGCGTCCGTGGTCGCTTTTCTTGCGTCGGACGGTGCGGCTTACGTTACCGGAGCTACAATCCCGGTGAACGGCGGGATGTACATGTAATTCAAATGTGACGGATTGCTTCAAAAAAATGTCATACGAGCTGTCTAAAATCCGTTATAAAGCTGCAATCTATTTATAGGCAGAGGGCTGCAGGGTTTGAGGAGTGAAGCTTTCAGTTGAAAAACTGAAAAGTCTTTCTATACACTTACCCACTGGCCAGCTGCCTGAATTTGTCCATTAGGAGTGAAAACAAGGTATGAGCACCATCGAAGAGCGCGTCAAGAAAATCGTTGCCGAGCAACTGGGTGTTAAAGAAGAAGAAGTGGTCAACACTGCTTCCTTCGTAGAAGACCTGGGTGCCGACTCCCTTGACACCGTTGAGCTGGTGATGGCTCTGGAAGAGGAATTCGAGACCGAAATCCCTGACGAAGAAGCTGAGAAGATCACTACTGTACAAGCTGCAATCGACTACGTTACTAGCCACCAGGCGTAATAGTTTGTAATCGTTGTTTGCTGTCATGGAAAAACCGCACTGCCATCATGGCGTGCGGTTTTTTCTTTAGGCCTGATGCAAAATCGTCATTTGAAAAAGGAGAGTGCTGTGTCGCGTAGACGCGTCGTAGTCACCGGTATGGGTATGTTGTCGCCACTGGGCACGGATGTGCCGAGCAGTTGGCAGGGCATTCTGGCTGGCCGCAGTGGCATTGGTCTGATCGAACACACCGACCTTTCTGCCTATTCCACCCGTTTTGGCGGCTCGGTAAAGGGCTTCAATGTCGAGGAATACCTGTCGGTCAAGGAAGCGCGCAAGCTCGACCTGTTCATTCAGTACGGTCTCGCTGCCGGCTTTCAGGCTGTACGCAACGCTGGTCTGGAAGTCACCGACGCCAACCGTGAACGCATTGGCGTGGCCATGGGTTCGGGTATCGGCGGTCTGACCAATATCGAAGAAACCAGCCGTACTCTGCATGAGACGGGCCCGCGTCGAATCTCGCCATTCTTCGTACCTGGCTCGATCATCAATATGATTTCCGGTTTCCTGTCCATCCACCTGGGGGCACAGGGACCTAACTACGCCATCGCCACTGCATGTACCACCGGTACGCACTGCATCGGCATGGCGGCACGCAACATCATGTACGACGAAGCCGACGTGATGATTGCCGGCGGTGCCGAAATGGCCGCATGCGGTCTGGGCATGGGTGGCTTCGGCGCGTCCCGTGCGCTGTCGACCCGCAATGACGAACCGACCCGCGCCAGCCGTCCATGGGATAAGGGCCGTGATGGTTTCGTCCTGTCCGACGGTGCCGGTGCACTGGTTCTCGAAGAGCTGGAACACGCCAAGGCGCGCGGTGCGACCATCTATGCTGAACTCATCGGCTTTGGCACCAGTGGCGACGCGTTCCACATGACCTCGCCACCTGCCGACGGCGCCGGTGCAGCACGCTGCATCACCAACGCGCTGCGCGATGCGAAGATCAACGCCGATCAAGTGCAATACATCAACGCTCACGGTACTTCGACTTCGGCCGGCGACCTCGCCGAAGCCAATGCGATCAAGACCGTGTTCGGTGATCACGCCTACAAACTGGCAGTGAGCTCGACCAAATCGATGACCGGTCACCTGTTAGGTGCGGCGGGCGCGGTTGAAGCGATCTTCAGCGTTCTTGCGATCAACAGCCAAGTGGCACCGCCGACCATCAACCTCGATGAGCCGGATGAAGGCTGCGATCTCGATTTCGTGCCGCACACTGCGCGCAACATGGACATCGATGTCGTGCTGTCCAACTCCTTCGGTTTTGGCGGCACCAACGGCACCTTGGCGTTCCGTCGGTTCGCAGGCTGATGGACAGCTGGGTCGACGGTCAACCGGCTGACGCTCTGTCGCTGAAAGATCGCGGCCTGGCTTACGGCGACGGTCTGTTCGAGACCATCGCCGTGCGTGATGGACAGCCGATCCTGCTGGATCGGCACCTGACGCGTCTGGCCGATGGCTGTTCGCGTCTGGCCATCGCCGCCGATATCGAACGGGTTCGCCACGAGCTGCTGAGTTATGCGGCAGCGATGGGCGAGGGTGTACTCAAGCTGATCCTCACCCGTGGCGACGGTCTGCGCGGTTATGCACCTGATCCGGCGGCGCCTGGCCGACGTATTCTGCAAGGCAATCCTCCGGCAGCTTATCCCGCTGTGCATACTGAACAAGGCATTCGCCTGTTTCCGTGCAACACGCGACTCTCCAGACAGCCTTTACTGGCTGGACTCAAACACCTCAATCGACTGGAACAAGTCATCGCCCGTGCCGAATGGCAGGACAGCGAGCACGCCGAAGGCTTGATGCTTGATCAAGCCGGTCGAGTGATCGAAGGGGTGTTCAGTAATGTGTTTCTGGTGCGCGACGGTGTATTGATCACGCCGGATCTGAAACGCTGCGGCGTTGCCGGTGTGATGCGCGCCGAAATATTGTTTCAGGCCGAGTCACTGGCCATTCCCACGCAGATCGCCGACATCAGCCTCGAACAGCTGCAATGGGCCGATGAAGTGTTTGTCTGCAACAGCGTGTATGGCGTCTGGCCGGTACGCGCCTACGCTGCACTGAGCTGGCCGGTTGGCCCGCTCACCCGTAAACTGCAAACCATTGCCCGCGCCCTACTGGATGCCTGATTTGTGAGACGTAAACTTTTGCTGCTGCTGGAAACCGGACTGGTTCTGGCAGGGCTGTTGATGGGCGCCAGCGCCTGGAAGATTCACTCCGCACTGGAACAGCCTCTGAACATCACGCAGGAAGAACTGCTGGATGTGCCGAAAGGCTCCACTCCGACCCGTACGTTCCTTTCCCTCGAAACCGATGGCGTCATCAAGGACGCATTCTGGTTGCGAGTCTATTGGCGCTTCAATCTCGCCGGTACACCGATCCATAGCGGCGAATACCGTATGCAGCCGGGCATGACCGTCAACGGTCTGATCGACTTGTGGAAGCGCGGTGAAGTGGTCCAGTACAGCCTGACGCTGGTCGAGGGCTGGAATTTCCATCAAGTGCGCGCGGCGTTGGCCAAAGACGATAAGGTCGAGCAGACCCTCAACGGTTTGAGCGACAGCGACGTCATGGCGAAGATTGGTCATAAAGGGTTGTTCCCGGAGGGCCGTTTCTTCCCGGACACTTACCGCTTTGTGCGCGGCATGTCCGATGCCGAACTGCTGAAGAAAGCCTTTGATCGCCTCGATGAAGTGCTCGCGAAAGAGTGGGAAAGTCGTTCTGCCGATGTGCCGTACAGCGAACCCTATCAAGCGCTGATCATGGCGTCGCTGGTCGAGAAGGAAACCGGTGTGCCGCAGGAACGGGGGCAGATTGCCGGCGTCTTCGTACGTCGAATGGCGCTGGGCATGCAGCTGCAAACCGACCCGACCGTCATCTATGGTCTGGGCGATCGCTACACCGGCAAGCTGACTCGGGCGCATTTGAAAGAGCCGACGCCTTACAACACCTACGTAATTCCCGGCCTGCCGCCGACACCGATTGCGATGGTCGGGCGCGAAGCAATTCATGCGGCGCTGAACCCGGTGGATGGCACCAGCCTGTACTTCGTTGCGCGTGGCGATGGCAGCCATGTGTTCTCCGATGATCTGGATGCGCACAATAATGCGGTGCGTGAGTACCAGCTCAAACGCCGTGCCGATTACCGTTCCAGCCCTGCGCCGGCGACAACGCCTGAAACCGCTCCCGCTCCTGAAGAGGCGATTCCCGCTGCCTCTCCGGATACAGCGCCGGAATCGTTGCCACAAATTGCGCCTAAGGAATCTGCGCCGGCTCCAGAAGCTGCCGCCCCACAAAACACGCAATGACTTTGATTAAGGACTGCCTGTGACTGGCTTGTTTATTACCCTGGAAGGCCCGGAAGGCGCCGGCAAAAGCACTAACCGCGAATACCTAGCCGAGCGCCTGCGCGCCGCCGGTATCGAAGTGGTGCTGACCCGCGAGCCGGGTGGCACGCCATTGGCCGAGCGGATTCGCGACGTGCTGCTGGCGCCGGCCGACGAGGTCATGAACCCGGACGCCGAGTTGTTGCTGGTATTCGCCGCGCGCGCTCAGCACCTGGCTGAAGTGATTCGACCGGCGCTGGCCCGGGGGGCGGTAGTGCTTTGTGATCGTTTCACCGATTCGACTTACGCCTATCAGGGCGGCGGTCGCGGTTTGTCGCTGGAGCGCATCGCCACACTGGAAACTTTCGTGCAGGGCGACCTGCGTCCGGATCTGACGCTGATTTTCGATCTGCCGGTAGAAATCGGCCTGGCCCGCGCCAGTGCCCGTGGCCGTCTGGATCGTTTCGAACTGGAAGGCCGGGCGTTTTTCGAGGCTGTACGCAATGCGTTTCTGAAGCGCGCCGAAGCCGATCCCGCGCGCTATGTGCGCATCGATGCTGGTCAGCCACTGGCCAAGGTTCAACAATCGCTGGATACCCTGATTCCGAATTTGCTGGAGCTGGCCCGTGGCTGAGGCCTATCCATGGCAGGACAGCCTCTGGCAGCAACTGGCCGGGCGTAAGCAGCACGCCCACGCCTATCTGCTGCATGGCCCGGCCGGCATCGGCAAACGTGCGCTGGCCGAACGCTTGATGGCCAGCCTGTTGTGCCAGCGGCCGACGCCGCAAGCCTGCGGCGAGTGCAAATCCTGCCTGCTGCTCAAGGCCGGCAGTCACCCCGATAATTACATTCTCGAACCGGAAGAAGCCGATAAGGCGATCAAGGTCGATCAGGTCCGCGATCTGGTCAGTTTCGTGGTGCAGACCGCGCAACTGGGCGGGCGCAAAGTGGTGCTGATCGAGCCGGTCGAGTCGATGAACATCAATGCCGCCAACGCCTTGCTCAAGAGCCTTGAAGAGCCTTCCGGCGATACCGTTCTGCTGTTGGTCAGCCACCAGACCAGCCGCTTGCTGCCAACGATCAAGAGCCGTTGCGTGCAGCAGGCCTGTCCGCTGCCGGGCGAGGCGATGAGCCTGCAATGGCTGGCTCAGGCGCTGCCGGACTGCTCCGAAGACGAACGTGTCGAACTGCTGACGCTGGCCGCCGGCTCGCCGTTGATGGCCGTCAGTCTGCAATCCCAGGGCGTGCGTGAACAACGCGCGCAAGTGGTCGAGGGCGTGAAGAAGTTGCTCAAGCAACAGCAATCGCCGACGCAACTGGCTGAGGAGTGGAAAAGCATTCCGATGCTGCGTCTGTTTGACTGGTTCTGCGATTGGTCGAGCCTGATCCTGCGTTATCAACTGACTCAGGATGAAGCCGGCCTCGGCCTGACCGACATGCGCAAAGTCGTGCAATACCTGGCGCAGAAAAGTGCGCAAGGCAAAGTCCTCGAGATTCAGGACTGGATTCTCGCCCAGCGGCAGAAGGTCATGAGCAAAGCCAACCTCAATCCGGCCTTGCTGCTGGAAGCGTTGTTGGTGCAATGGGCGGGATTGCCTGGTCAAAGATAAGAATGTGTACCTAGACTCTGAACATCAGCAGTGGAGGTCAACATGAATGAATCCGTCAGCCCAGGGCCGCGCAACGGCATTTTGTCCCTGAACATCAAGGACAAGTCGGTGCTCTACGCCGCTTATATGCCGTTTATCAAGAACGGTGGCTTGTTCATCCCGACCAACAAGAGTTACCGGTTGGGCGATGAGGTGTTCATGCTGCTCAACCTGATGGACGAGGCCGAGAAGATCCCGGTGGCCGGCAAGGTCGCGTGGATCACCCCCAAAGGGGCGCAAGGCAATCGTGCTGCCGGTGTCGGCGTACAGTTCAACGATGGCGACAACACGGCGCGCAGTCGCATCGAAACCCATCTGGCCGGAGCGCTTAAATCCGACCGTCCCACTCATACGATGTAAGTAGCCGTCTTTTTATGCTTGTAGATTCCCATTGTCACCTTGATCGCCTCGACCTCGCCGCCCATGACGGCTCGCTGGATGCTGCACTGGATGCGGCCCGTGAGCGCGGAGTAGGGCACTTCTTGTGCATCGGCGTGAGTGCCGATAACGCCGCCGACGTCAAAGCCCTGGCTGAGCGTTATGACGATGTCGATTGTTCGGTCGGCGTGCATCCGCTCGATGTACAACCCGGTGCGGCGCCAGCGCTGGACTGGCTGTTGCACGAACTCAATCACCCGAAAGTCGTGGCGATCGGTGAGACCGGCCTCGATTATCACTATGAGCCGGAAGCTGCCGAACTGCAGCAGGAGTCATTTCGTCTGCACCTGCAAGCGGCGCAGCAGACCGGCAAACCGGTGATCATCCACACCCGTGGCGCGCGTGCCGATACCCTTGAATTGCTGCGCGAAGCGGCGTTGCCTCAGGCCGGTGTGCTGCATTGCTTCACCGAAGACTGGGACATGGCCAAGGCTGCACTGGACATGGGTTATTACATTTCCCTGTCGGGTATTGTCACGTTCCGCAATGCTGATGCGTTGCGCGACGTCGCGAGCAAGGTCCCGGCGGATCGCTTGCTGGTGGAAACCGATTCACCGTATCTGGCGCCGATCCCTTATCGCGGCAAGCCGAACCTGCCGCAGTACGTGCGCGAAGTGGCGGAATTCCTGGCGATGTTGCGCGGAGAGAACTACGAACATTTTGCTGAGCAGACCACCGAAAACTTCAAGCGTCTGTTCCCGCTAGCCAGTGTTAAATCTGCCCTGTAGGCCTTAGCCAAATCGCAGGCAAAAAAAACCCGGGTTCTGGGGGGTGAATCCGGGTTAAGACCATTAGGAGTAAAACAAAGGCACGCGGTCCCTTGGTACCTTTATCGGCGCGACACTTGGGGGAGATGTCGCCCGACAGTTCAAGTATTGATCAGTCTGGCGTGCAGTCCAGTTAGCCGGTCGGGGTTTTTAAACAAATTTGGAATACGTTCGCTTCAGTTGAGTTCTCATTGCGCCCAAAACGTTCTCAAAATGAACATGAAACACAGATATGGTCGGATGATCCGTGCATTTTTGCGCAAGTTAGGCATAATACGCGGCTTCGAATTTTGACCCCGACAGACCTTTTCTTATGCATAAAGAACCTCGTAAGGTCCGTGAGTTTCGTCGCCGCGAGCAAGAAATTCTCGATACCGCGCTCAAGCTGTTCCTCGACCAAGGTGAAGACAGTGTCACCGTCGAGATGATTGCTGATGCCGTGGGTATCGGCAAAGGCACGATCTACAAGCACTTCAAATCCAAGGCCGAGATCTATCTGCGCCTCATGCTTGATTACGAGCGCGATTTGAACGAGCTGCTGCATTCGGCCGATGTCGACAAGGACAAGGAAGCGCTGTCCCGCGCCTACTTCGAATTCCGCATGCGCGACCCGCAGCGTTATCGCCTGTTCGACCGTCTCGAAGAGAAGGTCGTCAAAGGCAATCAGGTGCCGGAAATGGTCGAGGAGTTGCACAAGATCCGTGCCTCGAACTTCGAACGCCTGACCTTGCTGATCAAGGGCCGTATCAGCGAAGGCAAGCTCGAAGACGTGCCGCCATACTTCCACTACTGCGCCTCCTGGGCGCTGGTGCACGGCGCTGTTGCGCTGTATCACTCGCCGTTCTGGAGCAATGTGCTGGAAGATCAGGAAGGTTTCTTCCAGTTCCTGATGGACATTGGCGTGCGCATGGGCAACAAACGCAAGCGTGACCCGGAAACGCCAAGCAGCTGAGCCATTCAGCCGCCTTATTGCGCCATGATTTCGCTACATGACGCAGTAACGCAGGAATATACTCAGGCATAGGGCTTGCTAAAACTTGATTTGTGAGTCAAGTTTTAGCGGCTCGATTTTCTATCGCCGGAGTGATCATGATCGTTGACCGTCAAGGCAGGCGTTTTCGCAATTTGCGGATCAGTCTGACTTCAGCCTGCAATTACGCGTGTACCTACTGCGTGCCGAACGGCAAGCGGCTGGTGGCTGCGCAGGATGAACTGTCGGCCGAAGCCATGGCGCGTGGCGTGGCGTATCTGATCGAAGCCGCCGGCATCGAGCGGCTGCGAATTACCGGTGGCGAGCCGCTGGTCAGCCCCAAACTCGAATCGTTCATGACCGCTGTCGGCAAGATGGGCCTGGAAGACATCAGTCTGACCACCAACGGTCAACTCCTCGCAAAAAAACTGCCGCTGCTGGTGGATGCCGGTCTGCGCCGGATCAACGTGTCCCTCGATACCCTCGACGCCGGTGCTTTCCGCAGCATCGCCCGTGGCGGCGATCTGGCCACGGTGCTCGACGGCATGGATCAAGCGGCAGCGGCGGGGATGAAGATCAAGGTCAACATGGTGCCATTGCGCGGGCAGAACCTCGACCAGGTGATGCCGCTGCTGGATTACTGCCTGGAGCGCGGATACGAACTGCGCTTCATCGAGCTGATGCGCATGGGCCATCTGGCCAAGGACTCCAATGCGTTCCTGCAACAGTTCGTCAGCCTGCAGCAATTGCTGCAACTGATTGGCGAACGTTACGAGTACGCGCAAACCGACGCGCCAGTTGACGCTACGGCGGTGCGCTATGCGATTCCTGGCCTGGGCAACTTTGGCGTGATCGCCAACGAAAGCGTGCCGTTCTGCCGGACCTGCTCGCGCTTGCGCCTGTCGTCGACTGGTTGGCTGCATGGCTGCCTGTCGTCGAGCAACCGTCACTATGTCGGCGATTTGCTCGACAAGCCGCGTCATCAGGCGCTGCCGGCGCTCCAGCGTTTGCTGGTCAAGGCGTTGGGCGACAAGCAGGAGGTGGCGTTCTCAGGTGGCGCGACAGTGATGAAAATTATCGGCGGCTGATCAACCGCTTTCGCGAGCAGGCTCGCTCCCACCTTGGAATGCATTCCACTGGTGGGAGCGAGCCTGCTCGCGAATACGATCTAACAATCAACGAAGAACCAGAGCTGGCGCAAAAGCTGCATCCAACGGCCATTCGCCGGTTTTCCGTCACCGGCCTCTGGAGGAATAGGATGCGTAGCCTGGTTTTGCTGCTGGCCGTTTTGGCGCTTGGCGGCTGTATGACTGTCAGCGATATGGCCGAAGGCACTCGCTACCAGATGAGCGACGCGGGCTTGCTGGATCACAGCGACAGCCGTCGCGTGAACAATTTCCGCATTCAGCCGGACTCGTTCATCTACATCGCCCAAGGCGCGTTCGCACCGCCGGGCGGTTCCTACCCGCGCCCGAACGTGGTGGCCGAAGAAGCCTTCAAAGGCTTCGTCGAGTACTTCCCGATGGTCCGCCGTGCTCGCGCGCCGGAAGGCCTCGATCAGGCGATGGGTGAAGCTCGTGATGCCGGTGCGCACTATCTGCTGTACACGCGTTTCGCCAAGGCTGACGACCGCATCGGCAACTCCGATGAGTGGCTCGATGAAGAAGCGGTGGATCGTCTCGGCATCGACGGCGGCGTGATTCAGATCATGTTGATCGAGACCAGCACCCAGTATTTGATTGATACTGCACGGATCAAGAGTCGTGGCGGTTTACTGACGTTCCACGACAGCAAGCCCGAAGACCTGATCGGCCCGCCACTTGCCCAGTACGCGCGCAGCCTGTTGGGAGTCGGCGACCAATAATTCAAGGAGAACGCCATGAGTGGCCCGCAAAAAGCCAATGACCTGTTGGGACAGATCCCGAAAACCAAAGGCTTGCCGCCGGTGCACTTGTGGAATCCGGACTTCTGCGGCGACATCGACATGCGCATCGCCCGCGACGGCACCTGGTATTACCTGGGCACGCCGATCGGGCGCAAGCCGATGGTCAAATTGTTCTCCACGATCATGCGCCGCGACGGCGATGATTACTTCCTGATTACCCCGGTCGAGAAGGTCGGGATCAAGGTCGACGACGCGCCGTTTGTGGCGATTGCGGTCGAGGTTGAAGGCGAAGGGGAGGCGCAGCTGTTGCGCTTTACCACCAACGTTGATGAAACCGCTGAGGCCGGGCCGGAGCATCCGATCCGCGTCGAGATTGATCCCACGACCCAAGAGCCGGCGCCTTACGTGCATGTGCGTACCAATCTTGAAGCGCTGATTCATCGCAATGTGTTCTATCAACTGGTGGAACTGGCGGTGAGCCGTGAAATCGACGGGCAGCGTTGGCTCGGTGTATGGAGCGGCGGAGAGTTCTTCCGCATCGGCCTCGAACCTTAAAAGATTGCAGCCTTCGGCAGCTCCTACATGGCTTACACCTGTAGGAGCTGCCGAAGGCTGCGATCTTTTTTGTCGTTGACAGCTAATCGTATGATGATTAGCTTGATCACCCATCGCGACCCGCTTTGAGGTGTTCATGTCCAGCAGCTTTCACGCATCCACGGTCGACTGGCTGGGCAGCTGGATCGCCGCTGGCCAGGTCAAGCCGGGGCAGACCATCAAGGTCGAGGCCGATCTGGGTGAACAGCTCGGCGTCAGTCGCACGGTTATTCGCGAAGCAATCAAAACCCTCGTCGCCAAAGGCATGCTCGAAGTCGGGCCGAAAGTCGGCACCCGCGTGCTGCCGGTGCGGCGCTGGAACCTGTTCGATCCGCAAGTGGTCGGTTGGCTGTCGCGCAACGGCCTGCCGGAAAATTTTGTCGATGACTTGCTTGACCTGCGCCGCACCATCGAACCGATGGCCGTGCGCTGGGCATGTGAGCGGGCGACGCTGGACCAGATCGAAGCGGTGCAACTGGCTTACAACGCCCTCGAGCGCGCGGTCGACAGCGGCACCGATTACAACCGCGCCGACCAGTTCTTCCACGAATGCATCCTCGCGGCCAGCCACAATCAATTCATTGAACAAATGGTTCCGGCGCTCGGTGCGTTGCTGGCGGTATCGTTCGAAGTCTCCGCCGCTGATCCCGATGAACTACGCCGTACGCTGCCGATTCACAAAGACATGGCGGATGCCATTGCCGCCCGCGATTCAGCGCGCGGCGTGTGGGCGTGCATGACCCTGATCGACAACGCCGACCTGGCAATCAAACGTTTTTACCCGAAAGTCATGGCCGACAAAAAAGCCGGCTAACACCCAGATCCCCTGTAGGAGTGAGCCTGCTCGCGATAGCGGTATATCAGCCGCATTGAAGTCAACTGACACTACGCCATCGCGAGCAGGCTCACTCCTACAGAAAATCACAAGAACAATGGAGACCGTTATATGCCGTGGACCGCCCTGACCCAACACCGCGCCCGACTCGGTGAAGGCCCGTTCTGGGACGCACCGACGCAGGCGTTGTACTGGGTGGACATCGCCGGCAAACAGGCCCTGCGTCTGATCGGCCAGAACGTGCAGATCTGGCAGATGCCCGAACACGTTTCCGCCTTCATCCCCTGCGCCAGCGGCGATGCACTGGTGACCCTGAGTAGCGGCGTCTATCGCCTCGACCTAGATTCCCCGGGCCTCGAACCACGCCTGACGCTGTTCTGCGTCGCCGACCCGCAACCGGGCAATCGCCCCAACGAAGCGCGTTGCGATGCTCAGGGGCGACTGTGGCTCGGCACCATGCAAAACAACATCGGCGAGCAGGGCGAAGATCTGCCGATCACCCAGCGCTCCGGTGGCCTGTTCCGCATTGATCCGGATAAACGTGTCACGCCATTGCTGCGCGGCCTGGGCATTCCCAACACGCTGCTGTGGAGCGACGACGGCACCACAGTCCTGTTCGGTGACAGTCTCGATGACACGCTGTATCGCTATTTTATTCACGCCGACGGCAACCTTGATGTGGCCACTCCCTGGTACGGCCCTGATCAGAACGGTGGCCCGGACGGTTCAGCAATGGATGCCGAAGGCTATGTATGGAATGCCCGCTGGGACGGTAGCTGCCTGCTGCGCCTGACGCCTGACGGCAAGGTCGACCGCAGGATCGATCTGCCTGTCAGCCGCCCGACCAGTTGTGTATTCGGCGGTGAAGACCTGAAAACCCTGTTCATCACCAGCGCCCAGAGCCCGAACAACCATCCATTGGATGGCGCAGTGCTGTCGATACGCGTGGATGTTGCAGGAAAACTCTGTACGCGGTTTGCTGGTTAAATCCCAAAATATGGGATGCAAAATTATATATTGAGATTATTCGGCAGTCGGGTTTATAGTCGGCTCCAGCAGTAACACGCACTCACACTTAAAAAAACAAAACAGGTGAAGTGATGCAGCGAATGTCTATCGCACTCCCGTGTGGAGTCCGCGTCTCGCAACGGCCCCAAGCTGTCGCGTGCGCATGCCTGTTTCGTTCCAACCGCCTTCCAGACCGGACATCGGCAGATGCCCGGTTTTTTTGTGCTTGCGAAACAGGAGTCCTGATCCATGGCTGAACCTCTTTCCCTGCCGCCGGTGCCTGCGCCGCCGAGGGGCGAGCGTCTGAAAAACAAGGTCGTGCTGCTGACCGGCGCCGCCCAAGGCATCGGCGAAGCCATTGTTGCGGCGTTCGCCTCGCAGCAAGCGAAACTGGTGATCAGTGATATTCAGGCGGAAAAAGTCGAAACGGTTGCCGTGCACTGGCGTGAGCAAGGTTACGACGTGCAAGCGCTGAAGGCGGATGTCTCGCATCAGCCCGACCTGCATGCCATGGCCAAACGCGCCGTTGAGCTGCACGGGCGCATCGATGTGCTGGTCAACTGCGCCGGGGTCAACGTGTTCTGTGATCCGCTGGTCATGACCGAAGAAGATTGGCGTCGCTGCTTCGCTATTGATCTGGACGGCGCCTGGTTCGGCTGCAAAGCGGTGCTGCCACAGATGATCGAGCAGGGCGTCGGCAGCATCATCAACATTGCTTCGACCCATTCCAGCCACATCATTCCCGGCTGCTTTCCGTACCCGGTGGCCAAACACGGTTTGCTCGGCCTGACCCGCGCGCTCGGCATTGAGTACGCCGCTAAGGGCATCCGCGTCAACGCCATCGCCCCGGGCTATATCGAGACGCAGTTGAACGTCGACTACTGGAACGGATTCGCCGACCCGCACGCCGAGCGTCAGCGCGCCTTCGATCTGCACCCGCCGAAACGCATCGGTCAGCCGCTCGAAGTGGCGATGACGGCGGTGTTTCTGGCCAGTGATGAAGCGCCGTTCATCAATGCTTCATGCATCACCATCGATGGTGGGCGCTCGGTGATGTACCACGACTGAGCACAGTGGCTTTCACGCGGATAAATCCGTGTGAAATCCAATCATCATACGATATGACTATTGTCAGAAGATTTTGCAGGAACACGCTTTAACGCTTTTCAAACATTGCTCAAAAAAAATAACAAGGAGTCAGCTTATGAAACGTCGTTTCGGGATTCGTACCCTGTGCAGTACCGCCCTGGCGGTCACCGCGTTCAGCCTGAGCAGTGCGCTGCTCGCTGCCGACACCGTGAAAATCGGTTTTCTGGTCAAGCAGGCGGAAGAACCGTGGTTCCAGACCGAGTGGGCCTTCGCCGAGAAAGCCGCCAAGGACAAGGGCTTTGAACTGATCAAGATTGCCGTGCCGGACGGGGAGAAAACCCTCTCGGCGATCGACAGTCTTGCTGCCAACGGTGCCAAGGGCTTTGTGATTTGCCCGCCGGACGTCTCGCTCGGCCCGGCAATCATGGCCAAAGCCCAACTCAACGACCTGAAAGTGATTGCCGTCGATGACCGTTTCGTCGACGCCAACGGCAAGTTCATGGAAGACGTGCCATACCTCGGCATGGCCGCGTTCGAAGTCGGCCAGAAGCAGGGCAACGCCATGGTCGCCGAAGCGAAAAAGCGTAACTGGGACTGGAAAGACACTTACGCGGTGGTCAACACCTACAACGAGCTCGATACCGGCAAGAAGCGCACCGACGGTTCGGTGAAGTCCCTTGAAGACGCCGGTATGCCGAAAGACCACATTCTGTTCGCTGCGCTGAAAACCCTCGACGTACCGGGCAGCATGGACGCCACTAACTCGGCGCTGGTGAAGCTGCCAAGCGCGGCGAAAAACCTGATCATCGGCGGTATGAACGACAACACCGTGCTCGGCGGCGTGCGCGCCACCGAAGCCGCCGGGTTTGCTGCGGCCAACGTGATCGGCATCGGCATCAACGGCACCGACGCCATCGGCGAACTGAAAAAGCCTAATAGCGGTTTCTTCGGCTCGATGCTGCCAAGCCCGCACATCGAAGGCTACAAAACCGCAGAGATGATGTACGAGTGGGTCACCACCGGCAAAGAACCGCCGAAGTACACCGCGATGGACGACGTCACCCTGATCACCCGCGAGAACTTCAAGCAAGAGCTGGAAAAAATCGGCCTGTGGAACTGATGCCGCGACGGCCCGGGCAGCCGGGCCGTTTTTCGGTGTGAAGAGGTGGCTTTATGCACGCGCAAGTACAAACACAAGAACAACACGGCGCCAGCGGCAGCCTGCGCTTCAACGGGATCGGCAAAACCTTTCCCGGGGTGAAAGCGCTGGACGCTATCAGCTTTGTCGCCCATCCCGGCCAGGTTCACGCCTTGATGGGCGAGAACGGCGCCGGCAAATCGACCCTGCTGAAAATCCTCGGCGGTGCTTACATCCCGAGCAGCGGCGAGTTGCAGATCGGCGAGCAGACCATGGCGTTCAAGTCGACCGCTGACAGCATCGGCAGCGGCGTCGCGGTGATTCACCAGGAGCTGCATCTGGTGCCGGAAATGACCGTCGCCGAAAACCTGTTCCTCGGCCATCTGCCGGCCAGTTTCGGTTTGATCAATCGCGGTGCTTTACGCCAGCAAGCGTTGAACTGCCTCAAAGGCCTGGCCGACGAAATCGATCCGCAAACCAAGGTCGGGCGCTTGTCCCTCGGCCAGCGGCAATTGGTGGAAATCGCCAAGGCGCTGTCGCGCGGCGCCCACGTCATCGCTTTCGACGAACCGACCAGCAGCCTTTCGGCCCGTGAGATCGACCGCTTGATGGCGATCATCGGACGCCTGCGTGACGAGGGCAAAGTCGTGCTCTACGTTTCCCACCGCATGGAAGAAGTGTTCCGCATCTGTGACGCCGTGACGGTGTTCAAGGACGGTCGCTACGTGCGCACCTTCGACGACATGAGCCAGTTGAGCCACGATCAGTTGGTGACCTGCATGGTCGGCCGCGACATTCAGGACATTTACGATTATCGCCATCGACCACGCGGTGCCGTCGCGCTGAAGGTTGATGGTTTGCTCGGCCCGGGTCTGCGCGAGCCGATCAGTTTCGAAGCGCACAAAGGTGAAATTCTTGGCCTGTTCGGATTGGTCGGGGCAGGGCGCACCGAGCTGTTTCGCTTGCTCAGCGGGCTGGAACGCAACACCGCCGGACGCCTCGAATTGCGCGGTCACGAACTGAAACTGCGCTCACCGCGGGACGCGATTGCTGCGGGCATTCTGCTCTGCCCGGAAGATCGCAAGAAGGAAGGCATCATCCCGCTGGCCAGCGTCGCCGAAAACATCAACATCAGCGCACGCGGCGCCCATTCGGGCCTCGGTTGCCTGATTCGCGGTCTGTGGGAAAAGGGCAACGCCGACAAACAGATCAAAGCCCTGAAAGTGAAAACCCCGCACGCCGGTCAGCAGATCAAATTCCTTTCCGGTGGCAATCAGCAGAAGGCCATTCTCGGTCGCTGGCTGTCGATGCCGATGAAAGTCCTGCTGCTCGACGAACCGACGCGCGGCATCGACATCGGTGCCAAAGCCGAGATTTACCAGATCATCCATAACCTCGCCGCCGACGGCATTTCGGTGATCGTGGTGTCCAGCGACCTGATGGAAGTGATGGGTATTTCCGACCGCATTCTGGTGCTCTGCGAAGGCGCCCTGCGCGGCGAAATCGGCCGCGATCAGGCCAATGAATCCAACCTGCTGCAACTGGCTTTGCCGCGCCACCGCGCTGACGGCGTGGCGAACTGAGAGGTGACTATGATGACAACCCAAAACGAAACCCTGCCCAAAGAGCGCAAACCTCTGGACATGCGCCGCTTCCTTGACGACTGGGTCATGCTGCTGGCGGCCGTGGGCATTTTTGTCGCCTGCACCTTGCTGATCGACAACTTCCTTTCGCCGCTGAACATGCGCGGATTGGGCTTGGCGATTTCCACCACCGGGATCGCCGCGTGCACGATGTTGTACTGCCTGGCGTCGGGGCATTTCGACTTGTCGGTCGGCTCGGTGATTGCCTGCGCCGGTGTGGTCGCGGCGGTGGTGATGCGTGACACCAATAGCGTGTTTCTCGGTGTCAGTGCAGCGTTGGTGATGGGCCTGATTGTCGGGTTGATCAACGGGATCGTGATTGCCAAGTTGCGCGTCAACGCCTTGATCACGACGTTGGCGACCATGCAGATCGTTCGCGGTCTGGCTTACATTTTTGCCAACGGCAAAGCGGTGGGCGTGTCGCAGGAATCATTCTTCGTCTTCGGTAACGGCCAGCTGTTTGGCGTGCCGGTGCCGATTCTGATCACCATTGTTTGCTTTCTGTTTTTTGGTTGGCTGTTGAATTACACCACCTACGGGCGCAACACCATGGCCATCGGTGGTAATCAGGAAGCGGCGTTGCTCGCGGGTGTGAACGTTGATCGGACCAAGATCATTATCTTTGCCGTGCACGGTGTGATCGGTGCGCTGGCCGGGGTGATTCTGGCGTCGCGGATGACCTCGGGGCAGCCGATGATTGGTCAGGGGTTTGAACTGACGGTGATCTCGGCTTGCGTGTTGGGCGGGGTGTCGTTGAGCGGTGGGATCGGCATGATTCGGCATGTGATTGCCGGGGTGTTGATTTTGGCGATCATTGAGAATGCGATGAACCTGAAGAACATTGATACCTTCTACCAATATGTTATCCGTGGTTCGATCCTGCTGTTGGCCGTCGTCATCGACCGTCTGAAACAACGCTAAAAATCAAGAGCCCCTCATCGGAACGCCGCCCGCCCAGCCCTCTCCCGGAGGGAGAGGGGGCCGACCGGGGTGCTTTGCGTCCTGCATCGACCTGAAAGACCTAGTCGATTATGGATTCGGCAAAGTACTTTCAGGTCGATTGTGGATTCGGCGAAGCACTTTCAGGTCGGCGTACTTCTTGAGCATCCCCCATTCAGTCCCCTCTCCCTTCGGGAGAGGGCTAGGGTGAGGGGCTTTTGATTCTCCCGCCTTTCGTCACTCTCGCTAAATATCCCTTGCCCGCCCACGCTAGTTTCGGGTATCAATTTGTACATGATTAGACAGGTACGATTTGACAAGAAACAACGGGTGGTCGACGAACTCGTCCGACGCATCGAAAGCGGCCTCATGGAGGACGGCTTTCTGTTGCCCGGCGAACATCAGTTGGCTCAAGAATTCAAAGTCAGCCGAGGCACGCTGCGCGAAGCGCTGGCCGAACTGAAACGGCGCAACTACATCGCCACGCAAAGCGGCGTCGGCTCCATCGTCACTTTCGACGGTGTCGCGCTCGACCAGCGCAGCGGCTGGGCGCAGGCGCTGGCCGACAGCGGCGCGCTGATCAATACCGAAGTGCTGCGTCTGGAAGCCGTGACCCGGCCCGATCTGCTCTCGCGGTTCGGCACTGACCAATTCATTACCCTCGACCGCCGTCGGCGCTCCAACGACGGCACGCTGGTCTCTCTCGAACGCTCTTTGATGCCGGCCACTGGCGGCCTGGAAAGCCTGCCGCGTGTCGGCCTGATCGACAATTCCCTGACCATCACCTTGGCCGCTTACGGCTACATCGGCGAACGCGGTGATCAGTGGATCGGTGCCGAGCCGTTGAATGCCGAAGACGCCGAATTGCTCGGGCGCCCGGTCGGCACGGTTTTCCTCAAGGCGTTGCGCACCACCTACGATCGCCAGAACCGTTTTATGGAGCTGGTCGAAAGCCTGCTCGACCCGGTGCATTTCCGTTTGCACCTGCAATTTGGAGAATCGAAATGACCGCGCTCAACCGTGCCCTTGGTGCTTTCTATGGCCTGGCCCTCGGTGATGCGCTGGGCATGCCGACGCAATCGCTGAACCGCGAAACCATCAAGACCCGCTTCGGCACAATCACCGATCTGCAGGATGCAGGTCCCTTGCAACCCATCGCCGCAAACATGCCCAAAGGCTCGATCACCGACGACACTGAACAAGCCATTCTGGTCGGTGAGTTGCTGGTCGAAGGCAAAGGCCGCATCGAACCGGCGATCCTCGCGCAACGCTTGATCGAGTGGGAGGCCGAGATGCAGGCCAAGGGCTCGCAGGATTTACTCGGGCCGTCGACCAAGCGTGCGATCGAAATGATCCTTGCCGGGCATTCGCCGGAAGAGGCCGGACGCTACGGCACCACTAACGGCGCGGCCATGCGCATTACGCCGGTAGGGATCGCGGCGGATGTTGCCGATCCTCAGCGGTTTATCGCAGCGGTGGTACAGGCCTGTCAGGTCACCCACAACACCACGCTGGGGATTTCCAGTGCGGCGGCGGTGGCAGCGGTGGTATCTGCCGGCATCAATGGCATGGACCTGGGCGAGGCGTTGAACCTCGGCCAGCACATCGCTCAGCAAGCCGAGGCGCACGGGCACTGGGTGGCCGGTGGGCGCATTGGCTCGCGAATCAGTTGGGCGCGCACCATCAGTGTCGATAGCGACAAGGCTTTGCTGGCGGATCTGCTCTATGACGTGATCGGTACTTCGGTGGCGTCGCAGGAATCGGTGGTGGTCTCCTTTGCCCTGGCGCAGCAAGTGGCCGTCGGCGAGATGAGCGCGTTTGATGCGTTGTGCATGGCCGCCAGTCTTGGCGGTGACACTGACACCATCGCGGCGATTCTCGGCGCCATGCTTGGGGCCTGCCTGGGTCTTGAGAGCTGGCCAGTGCCGATGATCGACACGGTCAAATCGGTTAATCACCTAGAGCTTGAGCCGTTGGTGCAGGGGCTGTTGGCGTTGCGCTGAGTGAAATGACGCCATCGCTGGCAAGCCAGCTCCCACAGGTTTTTGCTGTGAACACACATTTGTGTACACCCTGATCCCTGTGGGAGCTGGCTTGCCAGCGATAGGCGCACCGCATAATCGAATTTACAACCCGCAATGGATCGCGCAGACAGGCCGAGGACGGCCGCGATGTCTTGTCGTTTTGCATCATTGCCACAACCACAAAAAAGGCAAACAGGAGCACCTTCATGAGTTCATCAACCGTCGGGCAAAGCGCCGGGCAACTGGAAACCCGCGGCATCGAACCGGTACCGGAAGCCGAGTGCAACGGGCATCCGCTGCAACTGTTCTGGGTCTGGTTCGCCGCCAACATTTCCATCCTCGGTCTGCCGCTGGGCGCCACGCTGGTCGCATTTCGCGGGCTGGCGATCTGGCAGGCGATCATCGTCGCAATCATCGGCGCTGCCGGTTCGTTCGCGGTGGTCGGGATCATCTCGATTGCCGGTCGCCGTGGCCGCGCGCCGAGCCTGACCTTGTCGCGGGCGATCTTCGGCGTGCGCGGCAATATCGGCCCGACGCTGGTCTCGCTGATGTCGCGTCTCGGTTGGGAAACCGTCAACACCACCACTGCCGCTTTCGTGCTGCTGTCGCTGTGCTCGATTCTGTTCGGCTCACCGGTCGAAGCGAAAAGTGCGCCGATACTGACGCTGATCTTCATCGCCATCTTCGTGCTGCTGACTCTGTCGGTGTCCGGCCTCGGCCATGCGACCTTGCTGGTGATCCAGAAGTGGGCGACCTACGTGTTCGGCGCGCTGAACATTCTGGTCGGTGGCTTCCTCTGCGCGACCATCGACTGGAGCGCGGTATTCAACGCCACGCCCGCGCCGATGAGCGCAATGATCATCGGCATTGGCACCATGGCCGCCGGCACTGGCATAGGTTGGGCCAACGCTGGCGCCGACATGTCGCGCTATCAGCATCGCAGCGTCAAAGCCGTGCGTTTGGTTGCATCAGCAGCGTTCGGTGCGGGCATTCCGCTGGTGCTGTTGATTACCCTCGGCGGTCTGCTGTCGGTGGGCAACAACGACCTCGCATCGGCGACTGACCCGATCGTGGCGATCCGCGACATGCTGCCAACGTGGATGGCCGTGCCGTACCTGATCACCGCGTTCGGTGGCTTGTTGCTGTCGAACAACCTGTCGGTGTACTCCGCCGGTCTGACCACGCTGACCCTTGGCCTGAAGGTCAAACGCGTCTACGCCGTGGTAGTGGATATCGTCGCGATCTTCGCCGGTTCGATCTACTTCATGCTGATCGCCGACAGTTTCTACGGCCCGTTCATTACCTTTATTTCCCTGCTGGCGGTGCCGATCACCGCGTGGGTCGGGATCTTCGTCGTTGACCTGATTCACCGTCATTACTACAGCCCGAAAGACCTGCTCGACGTCAGCCCGAGCAGCGCCTACTGGTATCGCGGCGGCATCGAGTGGCGCGCGTTCGGCGCCTGGGCGATTGCCATCGTCCTTGGCTTCAGTTTCACCACCATTGGCACCACTGCTGAAAACGTCTGGTTCAAAGGCTTCCTGTCCGACTCTTGGCTGGGCCACAACGGCCTCGGCTGGATCGTGACCTTCGTGGTCGCCGGTGGCATTTACTTTGTCCTCGGCGGGGCGAAAGACCGCCGCGCCGCGCAAACCGAGAATGCTCATGCCTAAGATGTTGCACACCGGCCAGGTCATTATCGACCTGGTCATGGCCGTGGATAAGCTGCCGCAGATTGGCGGTGACGTGCTGGCGCAGTCGGCCGGTTTCGAAGCAGGCGGCGGTTTCAACGTGATGGCGGCGGCGGTGCGTAATGGCCTGTCGGTGGTGTACCTCGGTCGCTATGGCACTGGGCGTTTCGGTGATCTCGCGCGCCAGGCGATGAACGCCGAGGGGATTCACATCGGCATCACCGAACCCGCACTGAAAGACACCGGTTTGTGCGTCGCGCTGACCGATGCGTCGGCCGAGCGCAGTTTCATTTCCTACATCGGCGCTGAAGGTGAGGTGACCGAAGAGGATCTGAACAGCGTTGTGGCCGAGGCGGGCGATTACGTTTATCTCAGCGGCTACAGCCTGCTCCACGAGGGTAAGGCGCAGGCGTTGCTCGATTGGACATTGGCGTTGCCGGCGACAATCAACGTGGTGTTCGATCCCGGCCCGCTAGTTGAATCGCCGGACTCGCCGCTGATGCAGGCGTTGCTGCCGCGCATCGATGTGTGGACCAGCAACAGTGTTGAAGCGCTGCGGTTTACCGGCGCTGAAGACATCGCGGTCGCGCTTGATCGTCTCGCTGAGCATCTGCCCAGCGACGTGCTGATGGTTGTGCGTGACGGGCCGCAAGGCTGCTGGATTCATCAAGGTGACGAGCGTCGGCATGTGCCGGGGTTTGCTGTGAAAGCGGTGGACAGCAATGGTGCCGGCGATGCCCATGCCGGCGTCTTTGTCGCGGGACTGGCGCAGGGTTTGACCGCGCATGAAGCTGCGCGGCGGGCGAATGCGGCAGCGGCTTTGGCCGTGACACGTTGGGGGCCGGCGACTTCGCCGGGTGCGGCTGAGGTGGATGCGTTTATCCGCGAGTCCGGCGGCGCCTGATCTACCGCCATCGCTGGCAAGCCAGCTCCCACAAGTTTTTGTGGTGAACACACATTTGTGTACAACCCGGTTTCTGTGGGAGCTGGCTTGCCAGCGATTAGGCCATCAGCTTCAAATCAAAACTTGAATTGGCCGCTCGCCGCATCAGCAGCGAGCGGCTTCATCACTACTGCAGATCCAGCTTGCGCGCCGCTTCAACGCCAGCGGCACTGAGCTTGATCGGCAGGTTCAACGAATGTTCGCCAGCCTCATTACAGGTCACATGCCCGTGGTGAATCAGTCCACGATCCTGCAAAGCGGCGAGGGCGCTGGCCACGACTTTCTCGCCCCGGTAATTGTCCAGCACTTCCTTGCCCAGACCACTCGGGTGGGCGTGCAGCAGGCGGGTGAGGACTTCTTTTTCCAGGTTTTTATCGACGTTCATGGTTACCTCTTCATTGGATTGAATAGGACGCTCGCGTCGGCGAACTACTGACCGGAGCCTTCGGAACCGGAGCCACCTGTGGTGGTTTTTGAGCCAACGCCGGGGCCCGCATTGTCAGGCGTGGCGGGGGCGTCGGGAGTGTTCATCCCGCCCTGACGACCCGGGTCACTGCCCTGGGTGCGCGGATCAGTACCGGTGGCGGGAGGCTGATTGATCAAAGGCACGCCCGAGCCATCGGTGTTCATACCGGGGGCACTGTTGATGGCGGGGGCGCGTGGCGGGGTCGGGTCGGTAGGGCCAGTGCCCGCAGCCGTGGCGGATGCGGCGAAAACCGCAGGGCAGAGCAGGGCGCTGAATACGAAAGCGGTCAACCTTGACGGGATCATAGGGCGTCTCCAGTGATTGGAATCCTTACCTGTCGTTGGTCTGCCCTCTGAGCGGTTTGGTGCCTGATGAACGACGAACGGTCTAAATCGCTGGTACGGTTTTGACATTCAGTCGACGCCAGAGCAGACGACCAAGGGTGATCAGCCAGTTCATCAATGCCACTACCAACACAGTGTGTAAAAGCGTTGCCATGCCGTGTTCGACGATGATTTTGCCAGCGAGCAACGGGAAGCCGAATACGCCGATAAAGTACGCCAGACTGAACAGCAACAGCGCCTGTGATGTGGTGCCGGCCGGTGCTTCGTTGGCGGCCAGACCGTTGATCACCGAATAGGTCAGGCCATAACCAACACCCAGCAGCACTGCCGCCAGCAGGTAAGTGAACCCGCCGTGCACGCCGAACGCGAACAGCACAATCGAACTCAACATCAACCCTGACAGCAGGCTCGACGCGCGCAACGGGTCACGCTTGACCACATACCCCGCGATCAACATTCGACTGCTGATCGCCGCACTCATGAAGCCCAGAAAGAACAATGAATAATCCAGCGAGCGCGCAGCGGCATAGCTGGTCTGAAAGCTCGACAGGCCACCGAATACGCAACCGCCGAGACCGACCATGATGATCGGGAACACGGCGCGCGAGCCCAGCACTTGAGTGGTTGCTTGCCAGCTGATTTTCGCGGTGGTTGTCGCCTGTGTGCTTTTCAGTTTTGCGCCGAGTTGCCAGAACAGCAGCGCGCCGATCAGGCTTGCCAGCGCCGCCAGATAAAACGCCGAGGTCACAGGCATACCCAACGCACTGGCGGCGCGCCCGAGTAACGGGCCGCTGCCGATGCCTGTCATCATGCTGCCCGACAGCAACGCGAAATACCTGGCCCGTTGCGCCGGCGTCACCAGACTGGCAACGATGATCGGTCCCAAGGTGTAAAACACCCCCCAGCCCAGGCCCAGTAACAAACCAAAAAACAACAGCAGATGACCGAATCCCGGCGTCATTGCAAAGCCCAGACTCGCCGCCACCAGCAACAGACCAAACAGGGCAATCGAACGCGCCGCACCGAGCCAGTCCGACAGATGCCCGGACACCAGCACCGCGACAAACGTACTGAGCATCGCCGCCGAAATCACGCTGCCGGCATCGTGTTCATTGCCGCCGCGCGCACCGATCAACAGCGACAGCAAAAACGTCGAGCCATAGGACAACGACAGCAGATAACTCGCGAGGCAGAACAAGCCGAACAGCTTGCCTGATACCTGGGGTGATGCTTGCGACATGACGCGGTTCCTTGACCGGAAATTCAGCGTCATCTGTTTAGCACGCCAGGTGAGCGGGTTAGGTCTGAAGTTGGCGAAGTCAGGTTCAGCGCACGCCGGAGTAACGGCTTAAACGATGCCAATCTCTTCCTTGAACTGTTCCATGAAACCCTTCAGACGTTGATGACGGACCTGCGCAAGACGCTGGCCGGCGGTGGTCTGAAAACCGTCGGCGAGGTGCAGCAGTTTGGTCTGGAAATGATCGAGGCAAAAACGCGTGTCATCGTAATCGCGTTGTTTCGCTTCGGGATCCTGCGGGTCGTACAGCGCCGAACCCACGCGCCCGGCGATGTAGAAAGTGCGGGCGACGCCAAGCATGCCGAGTGAGTCGAGCCGATCGGCGTCCTGGACGATTTTCGCTTCGAGGGTGAGCGGGGTTATGTTGGCGGAGAAACTGTGGGCTTCGATGGCGTGGGCGACGGCGGCGATTTTCTCTTCGGACCAGTTCAGATCGACCAGCACTGACGAAGCTTTATCTGCCGCCAGCCGCGAAGCCTGCGAACGCAGTGGCGAATTCTTCTCGACGGCCACGCAATCGTGCAAGAGCACGGCGGCCAACAACACCTCAAGATCACCGCCTTCTTCTTCATGCAGCGTACGCACGTTGTGCCAGACCCGTTGCAGGTGGGCGAGGTCGTGAGCGCCGTCGTCGGACGGCTCCAATGCGTACGGCAGTAACTCTGCTGCCAGTGCCGCCACCGGTGTAAAAAACTCAAGGTTCATAAACATCCTTTTAGACTGTCGAAGTCACTGTGTGAGAGCGAGCCTGCTCGCGAATGCTGTCTGTCAATCAACAATGCAGGTGACTGAAAGGACGCTTTCGCGAGCAGGCTCGCTTCCACAGGGGACTGCTGTTTTTGCAACATTGCGCAGGGTAGTGTGTGTTTTGCCATGTGACGAGCGCCGCGCACCGTCTTAGTATGGCGTTTTCCTTTTTCCGACAAGGCCCGTCCATGACGATCGAAATCCGCCCGGCGACCCCCAGCGATGCCCCGCAAATCCTCGCCTTCATCACTGAACTCGCCGATTTCGAAAAAGCTCGCCATGAAGTTATCGCCAGCGTTGCCGACATCGAACGCAGCCTGTTCGGCGAAGGCGCCACCGCCCACGGCCTGATCTGCCTACGCGACGGTTTGCCAATCGGTTTCGCGGTGTTCTTCTTCAGCTACTCTACCTGGCTCGGCAGCAACTGCCTGTACCTCGAAGACCTCTACATCACCCCCGAACAACGCGGCGGCGGTGCTGGCAAAACCTTGTTGCGTCACCTGGCGAAAATCGCCTGCGATAACGACTGCGGCCGCTTCGAATGGAGCGTGCTCGACTGGAACACGCCGGCCATCGATTTCTACAAATCCCTCGGCGCACAACCCCAGGAAGAGTGGGTGCGCTATCGTATGGATGGCCAGGTCCTGCGTGAGTTTGCCGAGGGCTGATCACAATGATGGCATTGCGGTGCTATTTCGATTGTCGCCAACGCTCTAGTCCGGCATTCTACGCGCCATTTTTGCGCGCTCACGGACGACACCTGCAATGCCTCTGGCACAACTTCACCACGCCCGTGGAGCCTTCGCTGCGTCAACGAGTGACCGGCGATGAGCGGGCTACGGGCGTCAATGCGTCTGTATGGCCTGGTGAAAAGCTCAGGCTCGAGCGACAACCCCCAGCGCCAACCGGTCGACATTCTGTGCATGACAAACCGCATGGGCGGCAGCGCCATTCGTGCGTTCGTGTCACGCCTCGATGCTGAGTTGATGACGCGCAGTGCCGGGCTCGCCGATTACCGCGTGATACCGCTGCGCACTTTCGATCCGACGGCGTTTATCGACGCCCATCAAGGCTGGCTGATGCTGCACATTTGCTGTGGTTTCGTCGCCCCTGCCGGGCATTCGCTGCTCAAGGACGGCGGGTTGATGCCGATGGGCTGGTACGTCTATTCCGAGATCGGCCAGTGGACGGCCCAGCATCATCTCGACCTCGGCGCACAAATGGCCGAACTGCTGCAATCGACTTACGAGCGTAATCACCTGCGCAACTACAACGCCTGGCTCAACGAACTCGACGATGCGACGCCTGCCGAGCTGGCATGGCAGGTCGACGAAGCCTGGCAGCATCTGCAATTCGCTACACCCCCCGACAGCCGTGAGCATTGTCACGCCCTGTTCGACCCCGTCGACAACCGCTGGCGCTTCGCCGCGACCGACATCGATATTCATCAGCCGCACCCGGAACCCCTGAAGCAAGGAGCTTTGAATTGAGTGGTAAACCCGCTGCACGCGTCACCGACCCTACCGCCTGCCCATTGCCAGGCCATGGCACCAACCCGATTGCCTCCGGCTCGCCGAACGTCTTCTTCGACGGCCTCGCCGCCGCGCGCATGACCGATAAATCGGCGTGCGGCAGTCCGATTACCGGGGCAGTTTCCGGCACCGTTTTTATCAACGGCTTGAATGCCGCCACGCTCGACAGCACCGGAGGCCACGGCAATGTCGTGGTGGGTGGCTCGGGGACGGTGATTATCGGCCAGAGTGGCGGAGGGGCAGCGTTTAGTGGGCTGTTGCCGATGCCGGTGCATTTTACGGACAGGTTGCAAGTGGTTAACGAGGCGACTGGCGAGCCTATCCCCGATCATCCGTATGCGATCCAGCGAGGTGATGGGCGCATAGAACATGGCATCACCAATGAGCAGGGCTTTACCCATATGGTGAGTTCTCACTTGGCTGAAACTATTAAATTGTTTGTAGAGTGATCGAAATGGAAGTCGAAAATCCTGCACTCAGAGACTGCAAAACTGAAGTGGCTGGCCATGAGTTGACCTGCAAGACTGACCAGAGCGTCAAGCAAGTTACTGTCAAAGTGAAAAAGGTAGCCGTTTTCTTTATTGGCGGTGCTGGGGATAAAGAGGAGTATTATCAGAATGAACCTCCTCATCATAACGTGCAAAATGCGTGGAATCAGTTGTCGAACAGACTGTCTCCGGAACAAAAGCTCGACGTTAATTTACCTTATATAAGCTATAAGGATGTTCGCGGTGAGAAGGATATCGAGAAGTATGTAATACGCCCGTTAAAAGGTGATAAGACGGTTTATCTTGTGATTGTTGGTCATAGCCTTGGGGGGTGGAATGGTGCACATTTGACCTCGATTTTGAAAGAGCGAGGTTATTCAGTCAAGATGTTGGTAACACTCGATCCTGTTGGCGGTGGTACAGGTGTATGGATGTTCTCTGATATCTATTTTACGACGCCAAAGCCCGTGGCAGATTACTGGATAAATATATTGGCATCCCCCAAGGAAAAAGACGATTCAGATACTGTTGCCAGTTTGGGAGAGCGCTGGATCATGACATCTGGACCGAATATAAATGAGACGGTCAGTGCGAATCACCGGCAAGCAGGTATGCTGTTCGCCTCCAAACTTCAAAGTGGAAAGTCTGCGTGCGATATAGTTTATGAGCGAGTGACTCAATATTTGGAATCGAAAAAATGATACGACTATTTATTGTGCTGACGATGCTTCTATGTAGTTCTTGTGCCAAGCGGCCGATTCTTCCTGATACCGAGATTGAATTCATTTCTGTCGCTACAGGGGGCGATAGTTTGTCTTGGAGTGTTCGCTTTAGTTCGAAGACCGATGTGTTGAATTTTTTTAAGGATACGACGGGAGAAACACAGTTGGGTGAAACATTGTTTTGCTCTCTGGATAAAGAGCTTGAATTTGAAAACTCCGATAAATTGACTAATTATTTTGTTGGTAATCTTGTTGAGGTTGACGCCGATAAGTCTGGTTTAGACCATATTTATACGTCTAGATTGTCCGCAGTGAGAAAGGAGGATGAGGGCGTTTCAAATGTTTTCATGAGCGCGGAAGAACTGCTGGCATTATTAAATGAACGTAACGCCGTCTCTTGCAGAGTGTTTACCTCAGCTTACTCATTCGGGGGATACTATTCGAAGTCAATGCTGATTCCAGCAACTGACCTCGTACACGTCATTGAACAGCAGCGCGTGCAATGATTGCTTTATCCCATAATGTGGGATGCAAAATTACATATTGAGATTTCCCGTCTGAGAGGTCTATAGTCCGTCGCACTCACTGCCAAAAACAAAACAGGTGAAGCGATGCTGGCGCAATTGATCGCGCTCGATTGGGGGACGACCTCATTACGTGCTTACAAACTCGCAGCGGACGGTGTGGTGCTGGAGCAGCGCGCGCTGTCGTCCGGGATCATGCAACTGCCGAAGACTCCGCGAGTCATCAACGGTCGCGAATGCGCCGATGGTTTTGAACTGGCGTTCGACGAGGCGTGCGGCGACTGGCTCGATGCGCAGCCGAATCTACCGGTGATAGCTTGCGGCATGGTCGGCAGTGCACAGGGCTGGCGTGAAGCAGCCTACTGCGAGACGCCGGCGAACGTCGCCAATCTCGGAAACTCCCTACAAACAATTGTCAGCCTGCGCGGCACCCGCGTGCATATCGTGCCGGGTGTGATTCAGCGTTCGCGCCTGCCGAACGTGATGCGCGGCGAAGAAACCCAAGTGCTCGGCGTGCTGCAGAATCTGCCGATTGAGGCGGGTGTTGATCTGTTGATCGGTCTGCCGGGCAGTCATTCGAAATGGGTGGACGTCGTCGATGGCTGCATCACCCATTTCGACACGTTCATGACCGGCGAAGTGTTCGCCGTGCTCAGTGAACACAGCATTCTCGGCCGTACCCTGAAGCAGGGGGCGGCGTTCGATGCTCTGGCGTTTGACCGTGGTGTGCAGGTTGCGCAGTCGGCGGACGGCGAACTCGGCGTGCTGTCGACGTTGTTCAGTGCCCGTACCTTGGGCCTGACCGGCGAACTCAGCCCGACCGCGCAGGCGGATTATCTGTCCGGCCTGATGATCGGCCATGAACTGGCGGCGCTCGCCACGGTTCAGCGGCGTCGCCGCAACAACCCGAATCTCCCTTCGATCATCCTCATCGGCAACGCGCAACTCTGCACGCGCTACAGCCGTGCCCTCGCTGCCTGCGGTTTCGCCAACGTGACGCTGGCCGAACAGGCCACCGAGCGTGGTCTGTGGCAACTGGCGCTGGCCGCCGGACTGATCGATTCCTCATCCCGTTAACCCTGACTGGAGGCCTGACATGCTCAAGCAAGCATTGGCGCAAAACGGTCTGATCGCGATCCTGCGGGGACTGCATCCGCAGGAAGCCGCCGCTGTCGGAGAAGTCCTGTATGCGGCCGGATTTCGCGTCATCGAAGTACCGCTCAATTCCCCTTCGCCGTACGAAAGTATCCGCATCCTGCGTAAGGCCCTGCCCGCCGATTGCCTGATCGGTGCCGGCACGGTGTTGACCCCGGCACAGGTCGAGCTGGTGAAAGAAGCCGGCGGCCAAGTGATTGTCATGCCGCACAGTGACGCCAAGGTCTTGCGTGCGGCAAAAGCGGCGGGGCTGTTGCTGTCGCCGGGCGTTGCTACGCCGACCGAAGCCTTCGCGGCGCTGGCGGAGGGCGCGGACATTCTCAAGTTGTTCCCCGCCGAGCAGATGGGCCCGGCGGTCGTCAAAGCCTGGCTCGCGGTGTTGCCGGCCGGGACGGTTTTGGCACCGGTCGGTGGCATTACTCCGGACAACATGCAGGCGTTTATCGACGCTGGCGTGAAAGGTTTCGGCCTCGGTTCCGGCCTGTTCAAACCGGGCATGACGCCGGAGCAAGTGGCGGTGAATGCCAAGGCCTATGTGGCCGCGTGGAAGGCCCTTCGCTAAGACTTTTTTGGCGCTGCGTGCGCTGCATCTAACAAGAGAGACAAGCAGATGAAAATCACCAAACTCACGACCTTCATCGTCCCGCCGCGCTGGTGCTTCCTCAAGGTCGAAACCGACGAGGGCGTGACCGGTTGGGGCGAGCCTGTGGTCGAAGGTCGCGCGCATACCGTCGCGGCTGCCGTTGAAGAATTGTCCGACTACCTGATCGGCAAAGACCCACGCAACATCGAAGACATCTGGACCGTGCTCTATCGTGGTGGCTTCTACCGTGGCGGCGCGATCCACATGAGCGCACTGGCCGGTATCGATCAGGCGCTGTGGGACATCAAGGGCAAGGCCCTCGGTGTGTCGGTGAGTGATCTGCTCGGTGGTCAGGTGCGTGACAAGATTCGCGTGTATTCGTGGATTGGCGGCGACCGTCCAGCGGACACCGCGCGTGCGGCGAAAGAGGCGGTGAGCCGTGGTTTTACTGCGGTGAAAATGAACGGCACCGAAGAACTGCAATTCCTCGATACCTTCGAGAAAGTCGATCTGGCGCTGGCCAACGTCGCCGCCGTACGTGACGCGGTCGGGCCGAACGTCGGTATCGGCGTCGACTTCCATGGCCGCGTGCACAAGCCGATGGCCAAGGTGCTGATGAAGGAACTCGACCCGTACAAACTGATGTTTATCGAAGAGCCGGTGCTCAGCGAAAACTATGAAGCGTTGAAAGAGCTGGCGCCGTTGACCAGCACACCGATTGCTCTGGGTGAGCGGCTGTTCTCGCGTTGGGACTTTAAACGCGTGTTGAGCGAAGGTTACGTCGACATCATCCAGCCGGATGCCTCCCACGCGGGCGGCATCACCGAAACCCGCAAGATCGCCAACATGGCCGAGGCCTACGATGTGGCACTGGCGCTGCACTGCCCGTTGGGGCCGATTGCGCTGGCGGCGTGTTTGCAATTGGACGCGGCTTGTTACAACGCGTTTATCCAGGAGCAGAGCCTGGGCATCCATTACAACGAGAGCAACGACTTGCTCGACTACGTGAAGGATCCGCGGGTGTTCGATTACGACAAAGGTTTTGTGAAGATTCCGAACGGCCCGGGGTTGGGCATTGAGATCAACGAAGAATATGTGATTGAGCGCGCAGCGGTCGGGCATCGCTGGCGCAACCCGATCTGGCGTCATGCCGATGGCAGTTTTGCCGAATGGTGAGTCGTCCCTGACACACCCGATGAGATCGTTCCCACGCTCTGCGTGGGAATGCCTCAATGGACGCTCTGCGTGCGCTTTTGGGACGCAGAGCGTCCCGGGCTGCATTCCCACGCGGAGCGTGGGAACGATCAGGCCTCAGGCCGACCTCAATAAACATAAAAAGAGGCTCTCCCCATGCAACCGCAAACCCTCACCGGGCAGGCGTCTTTAGTCACGCCCAGCCGTAAGCGTTTTTTCATCATGGTGTTGCTGTTTATCACCGTGGTCATCAACTACCTCGACCGCAGCAACCTGTCGATTGCTGCGCCGGCGCTGACCAGTGAGCTGGGCATCGATCCGATTCACGTCGGTCTGATTTTCTCCGCGTTCGGCTGGACTTACGCCGCGATGCAGATCCCCGGCGGCTGGTTGGTCGATCGCGTGCCGCCGCGCATTCTTTACAGCGTCGCGTTGTTGTTGTGGTCTGTGGCTACGGTGATGCTCGGTTTCGCTGCGAGTTTCATCGCGTTGTTTGTATTGCGCATGGCGGTCGGTGCGCTGGAAGCGCCGGCTTATCCGATCAACAGCCGTGTGGTCACGACGTGGTTTCCCGAGCGGGAACGCGCCACGGCGATTGGTTTTTACACGTCGGGACAGTTCGTTGGTCTGGCATTTCTCACTCCGGTGCTCGCCTGGCTGCAACATGAATTCGGCTGGCACATGGTGTTCGTCGCAACAGGCGCTGTCGGCATTATCTGGGCGGCGATCTGGTACGCGGTGTATCGCGAGCCACGGGATTTCAAAGGCGCGAACGAAGCGGAAATCGACCTGATCCGCGAGGGCGGTGGTCTAGTTGATATTCAGCAAGAGTCGGCCAAGGTCAAAGCCAAATTCAGCTGGACCGATTTGGGCATCGTCCTGACCAAGCGCAAATTGTGGGGCATCTACCTCGGCCAGTTCTGCCTGAACTCGACGCTGTGGTTTTTCCTGACGTGGTTCCCGACCTATCTGGTGAAATATCGCGGCATGGACTTCATCAAGTCCGGCCTGCTGGCGTCGCTGCCGTTTCTCGCCGCGTTCATCGGTGTGCTGTGTTCGGGGTTCTTTTCCGACTTCTTGATTCGTCGCGGCTACACCGTCGGGTTTGCGCGCAAGTTGCCGATCATTGGCGGGCTGCTTATTTCCACCTCGATCATCGGCGCCAACTTCGTTGAGTCGACGCCGCTGGTGATTGCCTTTCTGGCGTTGGCATTTTTCGGCAACGGCCTGGCCTCGATCACTTGGTCACTGGTGTCGACGTTAGCGCCAGCGCGGTTGTTGGGGCTGACTGGCGGGGTGTTCAATTTCATCGGCAACCTGTCGGCAATTGCTACGCCGATCGTCATCGGTTTCCTTGCCAGCGGCGATTCGTTCGCCCCGGCGATCACCTATATCGCGGTTCTCGCCTTGATCGGTGCTTTGTCCTACGTGCTGCTGGTCGGCAAGGTCGAGCGTATCGAGTTGTAGTGGTCTGCGTCGGGCGACCATAATGCCGCCCGTTCCTTCGCTCAACGGTAAAAGGCTGGATATGCAGGAAGACGCTCCGGAAAAAACCAAGGACGCCGCACCCACCGGCACCCAGACGCTATTGCGCGGTCTCGGCGTGGTGCAAGCGGTGGCCAGTGGCGCCCGCGATCTCAAGGAGATTGCCCGGCTAATCGGTACCACGCGCAGCACCACCCATCGACTGGCCAGTTGCCTGGTCGACGAGCGCTACCTGCGCGTGGTGCCGCAAGTCGGTTATCTGCTCGGACCGAAGCTGATCGAATTGGGTTTCCAGGCGCGTGAAGAGTTGCCGCTGGTGACCCTGGCCGGGCCGTATCTGGACGAGTTGTCGGCGCTGACTGGTGACACCGTGCACTTGGGCATTCGCGAAGGCGATGAAGTGTTGTATCTGCTGAAAAATCCGGGGCGCAACGGCCCGGAAATGCGTTCGCGGGTCGGCCATCGCATGCCGCTGGCGCGCACCGGTATTGGTAAGGCATTGATGCTCGATGACTCACCGAAAGACTGGCAACGTCTGTACGACATCAGTCTGCCGGCAGGTGGGAAGAGTCAGTTCTGGCCGCAGCATCCTCAGCAGTCGTGGGAGCAGCTTGAGCAGCGTATGACCGAGTACGTCGCCGGGGGCTACGCCTTCGATCTGGAGGACAACGAACCGTCGATCCGCTGCGTGGCGGCGCCGATTCGGGATGCGAGCAAGGGCATCGTGGCGGCGATCAGTATCGCCAGCACCGTGCCGTACATGCCGCTGGAAAAAATGGCCGAGCTGATTCCCCTGATCAAAGGGGTCACAGCCCGGCTGTCGGCAGAGCTAGGCCTGAAGGTTTAAACCTTGAGCGTCGCCATGTCGATCACGAAGCGGTACTTCACGTCACCGGCAATCATCCGGGCGTAAGCCTCGTTGATCTGGCGGATGTCGAGCATTTCGATGTCGCAGGTGATGTTGTGCTCGGCGCAGAAATCCAGGACTTCCTGGGTTTCGGCGACGCCACCGATCAACGAGCCGGCCAGCACGCGACGGCTCATCACTAGTTTGCCGGCGTGTACCGGTGGATCAATCGGCTCGATCAGACCGACCAGAATGTGCACGCCGTCGAAGCGCAGGGTGTCGAGGTACGGGTTGAGATCGTGCTGCACCGGAATGGTGTCGAGCAGGAAGTCGAAGTAACCGGCAGCCGCTTTCATCTGCTCGGCGTCGGTGGAGACGATCACATGATCGGCACCCTGACGGCGGCCTTCTTCAGCCTTGCTTGCCGAACGGGTGAACAGCGTCACTTCGGCGCCCATGGCTTTGGCGAACTTGATGCCCATGTGGCCCAGACCGCCCATGCCGAGAATCCCGACCTTGTCGCCAGCCTTCACGCCGTAGTGCTTGAGCGGCGAGTAGGTGGTGATACCGGCGCAGAGGATTGGCGCGGCGCTGGCTAACGCCAGTTTTTCCGGAATGCGCACGACGAAGTGCTCGCTGACGACGATGCTGTCGGAATAACCGCCCATGGTGTTGCTGCCATCGACCCGATCCGGGGTGGCGTAGGTCATGGTCGGGCCTTCGAGGCAGTATTGCTCAAGGTTCGATTGGCACGCTTCGCAGGTGCGGCACGAGTCGACCATGCAGCCAACCCCGACCAGGTCGCCTACCTTGTGTTGAGTGACATTCGCACCGATCGCGGTGACTTTTCCGACGATCTCGTGGCCGGGCATCAGCGGGTAAACGGCGATACCCCATTCGTTGCGCGCCTGGTGGATATCGGAGTGGCAGACGCCGCAGTAAAGGATTTCGATCGCGACGTCATCGGCGCGCGGGCTGCGGCGTTCGAATTTCATCGGGGCGAGGGGGGTGGTGGCCGATTGGGCGGCATAACCGATGGCGGTGTACATGTGAAACCTCGCAAAAGCAGGAACAAGTGAGGCGGCGCATTCTGGGCGCCGACTGTCGGTCCGGCCATGACGATTCCTCCGGGTCTCATGCCTAATCCTCCGGCATGCGGGTTTGATCGGTCGCATTGGCAAAAGGATCTGCGATGATGCTTTCATCCCTTATTTTCGTGATTTTTTGTGAAGAGCAATTCGATGCAGTTGACCCGTCATCTTGATGCCAATGCGCGGCTGGTTTCGCTGATCGAGCCGCTGGCGCTGCGCGATGGTTATTCCCCGACCGGGTTGCCCGGTGTGCAAGTGTTGCGCGCCAGTTGCGACGTTGCCCGTGGCCCGCACATTTACGAACCGAGCCTGATGATCATCGCCCAGGGCAGCAAACTGGCGTTTCTCGGGCCGCGCACCATGGAGTACGGCGCCGGGCACTATCTGATTCAGGCGCTGCCGGTGCCGTTCGAATGCGAGACGTTTGCCTTGCCGGATGCGCCGTTGCTCGGTGTTTCGGTGGCGATTGATCGGGTGTTGCTCGGTGAGCTGGTGCTGGCCATGGGGCTGGCGCCGGGCCGGCATATCCCGGCGCAGACCCCGGAGTCGATGACCTCAGTGGTACTCGACGATGCCATGCGCGGTTGCGTCGAGCGCTTGCTGAGTTGCCTGCACGATCCGCTGGAATGCCAGATTCTTGGGCCGGCTCGGGTGCGTGAATTGTTGTTCACCGCGTTGCGCGGGCCGCAGGCGGATGTGTTGCGGGCATTGGTCGAGCAGCAAGGGCAATTCGCGCGGGTGGCGGCGTCGATCAGTCATCTGCATGCGCATTACACCGAGCCGTTGAACGTTGAAACGCTGGCCGGTTGCGCGAACATGAGCGTGTCGACCTTTCATGAGCATTTCAAACGCAGCACGTTGTTGTCGCCGGTGCAGTATCTGAAGCGCCTGAGGTTACTGAAGGCGCAGACGTTGTTGGTCGCCGAAGGCCTGGGTGTGGCGCAGGTGGCGCATCGGGTGGGGTATCAGAGTACGTCGCAGTTCAGCCGTGAATATAAGCGCTATTTCGAGCGCAGCCCGGGTGACGAGCGCGCTGCCTGAGGATTTTCACAATCCCTGTGGGAGCTGGCTTGCCAGCGATAGCGGTGGTTCAGTTTGCCATGATGTCGTTTGACACGGCCCCATCGCTGGCAAGCCAGCTCCCACAGGGAGTCAAGTGATGCAGTAAATTTTGGGCAACAAAAAGGCCCCCGATTCGGGAGCCTTGATGTTCAGCGGTTCGACTTACATGTTCGGGTAAGTCGGGCCGCCAGCGCCTTCCGGCGTGACCCAGGTGATGTTCTGCGAAGGGTCCTTGATGTCACAGGTCTTGCAGTGCACGCAGTTCTGCGCGTTGATCTGGAAGCGCTTCTCGCCGTCTTCCTTGGTGATCACTTCGTACACACCGGCCGGGCAGTAGCGCTGCGCCGGTTCGTCGTACAGCGGCAAGTTCTTACTGATCGGGATGCTCGGGTCGGTCAGCTTCAGGTGGCAAGGTTGTTCTTCTTCGTGGTTGGTACCGGAGATGAACACCGAGCTGAGCTTGTCGAAGCTGAGTTTGCCGTCCGGCTTCGGATAGTCGATCTTCTTGCAGTCCGCCGCTAGCTTGAGGCAAGCGTAATCCGGCTTGGTGTCGTGCAGGGTGAACGGCAGTTTGCCGCCGAAGATGTTCTGATCCAGCCAGTTGAAACCGCCGCCAACGATGGCGCCGAACTTGTGGATCGCCGGGCCGAAGTTGCGGCTGGCGAACAGTTCGTCGTAGAGCCAGCTCTTCTTGAACGCGTCGACGTAAGTGGTCAGCTCTTCGCTGCCGTCTTTTTCAGCGAACAGTGCTTCGGCCACCGATTCAGCGGCGAGCATGCCGGACTTCATGGCGGTGTGGCTGCCCTTGATCTTGGCGAAGTTCAGGGTGCCGAGGTCGCAACCGATCAGCGCGCCGCCCTTGAAGACCATTTTCGGCAGCGAGTTCAGGCCGCCCTTGCAGATGGCGCGGGCGCCGTAGCTGATGCGCTTGCCGCCTTCCAGGTACTGCTTGAGCACCGGGTGATGCTTGAGGCGCTGGAACTCGTCGAACGGCGACAGGTAAGTGTTGCTGTAGGACAGGTCAACGATCAGACCAACCACCACCTGGTTGTTTTCCAGGTGATAGAGGAACGAGCCGCCGGTGTTTTCGGTGCCCATGATGTCCAGCGGCCAACCAGCGGTGTGCACCACCAAGCCTGGCTGATGTTTGGCCGGGTCGATTTCCCAGATTTCTTTCAGGCCGATGCCGTAGTGCTGGGCGTCGGCATCGCTGTCTAGGTTGTAGCGCTTGATCAGTTGCTTGCCGATGTGGCCACGGCAGCCTTCGGCGAACAGCGTGTACTTGCCACGCAGTTCCATGCCCGGGGTGTACAAGCCTTCTTTCGGGTTGCCTTCGCGGTCGACGCCCAGATCACCAGTGATGATCCCGCGCACTACGCCTTGTTCGTCGATCAGTGCTTCCTGAGCGGCGAAACCCGGGTAGATTTCCACGCCGAGGTTCTCGGCCTGCTGGGCGAGCCAGCGGCACAGGTTGCCGAGGGAGATAATGTAGTTGCCTTCGTTGTGCATGGTCTTGGGCACAAAGAAGTCAGGAATTTTCTGCGCGCTGTCGGCGTTTTTCAGTACGAAAATATCGTCGCGGGTCACTGGCGTGTTCAGCGGGGCGCCGAGTTCTTTCCAGTCCGGGAACAGTTCATTCAGAGCGCGTGGTTCGAACACGGCACCGGACAGGATGTGTGCGCCGACTTCGGAGCCTTTTTCGACCACGCAGACGCTGATTTCCTTACCGGCTTCGGCGGCCTTCTGCTTCAGACGGCAGGCGGCGGACAGGCCAGCGGGGCCGGCACCGACGATGACCACGTCGAATTCCATGTATTCGCGTTCCACAGGCTATCTCCTACTCAAGGCTCAACAGTTTTTTTTCTAATTTGGAGGTTTGATGTCGCATCCGCTATTCCTTTACGTTAACGTCAAGGGGAATATTGGAGTCCGACCTTTCTCTCTAGGCGGCGCATTATATCTACACCACTCCGAGCGTCCAATACAAACGTTTGTTTGAATTGGCTCCAGCCCAGAGAAATCAAAGAAGCGCGGCTTATGAATGGTCATTTTGCTGTATTGACCGGAATAGGCGTTCCGGTCAAGATACGGGCGGTTTTGCGCTCGTCGTAGGCAGACTGGCGGTTTCAAGAGCACGTCTAAAGACAGGGCACAGGCAGTAGAAGGTGATGCGCAGCGCAGGTCCGGCGCGCAGTTTACACAGCGTGAAGATCAATGACCCGTCGGTCACCCCTGACGAACGGTCGCAGGTCCTCCACCGTGCAGCCACCTGACACCCGAGTCGGCGTTTTTAGAGGTGCCCTTTAGCCTGATGAGCATCAACCGCCAGGTTCGCCTAGGCGACTTTCTTTTCACCGGAGAGTAACGAGGAATCCATGAAGGTTCTTGTAGCTGTCAAACGCGTTGTGGATTACAACGTCAAGGTTCGCGTCAAGGCGGACAATTCCGGCGTCGATCTTGCCAACGTCAAGATGTCGATGAACCCGTTCTGCGAGATCGCCGTGGAAGAAGCCGTACGCCTGAAAGAGAAAGGTGTTGCGACTGAAATCGTCGTCGTCTCCATCGGCCCGACCACCGCTCAGGAGCAACTGCGTACCGCACTGGCTCTGGGTGCCGACCGTGCCATCCTCGTCGAATCCACTGAAGATCTGACCTCGCTCGCCGTGGCCAAGCTGCTCAAGGCTGTGGTCGACAAGGAACAGCCGCAGCTGGTGATCCTCGGCAAGCAGGCCATCGACAGCGACAACAACCAGACCGGCCAGATGCTCGCTGCATTGAGCGGCTACGGTCAGGGCACGTTCGCTTCGAAAGTCGAAATCAGCGGCGACAGCGTAGCTGTGACCCGTGAAATCGACGGCGGCGCGCAGACAGTTTCCCTGAAACTGCCGGCGATCGTCACCACCGACCTGCGTTTGAACGAGCCGCGCTATGCGTCTCTGCCAAACATCATGAAAGCCAAGAAGAAGCCTCTCGAAGTGCTGACTCCGGATGCTTTGGGCGTTTCCACCGCCTCCACCAACAAGACTTTGAAAGTCGAAGCGCCGGCTGCACGCAGCGCGGGTATCAAGGTCAAGTCGGTGGCTGAACTGGTCGAGAAACTGAAAAACGAAGCGAAGGTAATCTAAATGACTATCTTGGTTATTGCTGAACACGACAACAAAGTGCTGGCCCCGGCCACACTGAACACCGTGGCTGCTGCGGTCAAAATCGGCGGCGACGTCCACGTTCTGGTTGCAGGTCAAGGCGCTGGCGCCGTGGCTGAAGCCGCTGCGAAAATCGCTGGCGTGAGCAAAGTCCTCAACGCTGACAATGCCGCTTACGCGCATCAGCTGCCGGAAAACGTTGCGCCATTGGTTGCAGAGCTGGGCGCTGGCTACAGCCACATCCTGGCTGCCGCGACCTCCAACGGTAAAAACATCCTGCCGCGCGTTGCCGCGCAGCTGGACGTTGACCAGATCTCCGAGATCATCTCGGTCGAAAGCGCTGACACGTTCAAGCGTCCGATCTACGCCGGTAACGCTATCGCTACCGTGCAGTCGACCGCTGCGATCAAAGTGATCACTGTACGTGCTACCGGTTTCGACCCGGTTGCCGCTGAAGGTGGTTCGGCTGCCGTTGAAGCAGTTGCTGCTGCGCACAACGCGGGCACTTCCAGCTTCGTCAACGAAGAACTGGCCAAGTCCGATCGTCCTGAGCTGACCGCTGCCAAGATCGTCGTTTCCGGCGGCCGCGGCATGCAGAACGGCGACAACTTCAAACACCTGTACGCCCTGGCCGACAAGCTGGGCGCTGCTGTCGGTGCTTCGCGCGCCGCGGTCGACGCAGGTTTCGTACCGAACGACATGCAGGTCGGTCAGACCGGCAAGATTGTTGCGCCACAGCTGTACATTGCCGTCGGTATCTCCGGCGCGATCCAGCACTTGGCCGGTATGAAAGACTCCAAAGTGATCGTTGCGATCAACAAGGACGAAGAAGCGCCGATCTTCCAGGTGGCCGATTACGGTCTCGTGGCTGATCTGTTCGAAGCCGTCCCTGAGCTGGAGAAGCTGGTCTAATCCAGCGGCTTCACTTATAAAGAGCCCGACCTTTTGGTCGGGCTTTTTTTGTCTCGGATTTGAGTGGGAGTGTGTTGCCATGGATCTGCGCTGCGGATGGTTGTTGGGGTTGGCCCTGTTGCCAGGTTTGGCTATGGCCGCTGGCAAATGCGAGCGCCTCGTCGTCACCGGTAGCCCGGATGCGCCGCCGTACCTGTGGCAGGACCCGCAGAATCCCAAGCAGTTGATCGGTGCCAGCGCTGATCTGCTGCAACAAGTCGCCAAAGACCTCGGCATCAAAGTCGAATTGCTCTACGCCGGCAAACGTTCGCAAGCCCTCGATGAAGTGCGCAGCGGGCGCATGGACATGCTCGCCGACGCGCCGCTGACCCTCAATGAGCTGGAAAACCTCGACTACATCCATCCGCCGTTGCTGGAAAACGACTATCTGGTGTGGACCCGCAAAGGCTCGACGCTGGTCTACAGCGAGGCCAAAGACCTGCACGGTCACGTCGGTGCGTTGTCGGAAAAGTCTCGTATGACCCAGGCATTTGGCACTTTCGCCGAGCAGAATCTGACCCTGACCCGGACAGCCAACCTCACTCAGGCGCTACAGAAACTGCTCTTGGGCGAAGTGGAATATGTACTCGCCGGCCGATACTCGGGCATGGCCGCCGCGCAGGCATTGGGTATGGCCAATGACCTGTTGGTGTTCGAGCAACCGGTCGACCGGCCGGGGCTGTTCCTCGCGGTTTCGCATAACTCGGCATGCAACGATCCGTGGTTGCGCGGACAGTTGGCCAAAAAGATGACAGAATTGCCCGCGTCCGGACTGACGGAAGCCGCGCTGCAACGCAATATCGAGCGCTGGAAGGCGCAGCAGCAACAGCCGCCACAACCTGTCAGTGCCCCAAAACAGTAGGGATTCTTAGTGAGTATTCGACCTCTTTTCGCGGCTGTGGCCGTTCTGGCCCTGGCCGGTTGCGCGACCGATCCGGCACCCAATGAACAAATGCGCCTGACCGAGCAAGCCATCACCCAGGCCAAGGCTGTTGGCGCCACCGCCGATGAAGTGCCGGAAATGAAACTGGCCGAAACCAAGTACAACCGCGCCAAAGGCAACATGGCTGACCAGTCCTACCGGAATGCGCGCATGCGCTCCGAACAGGCCGAGCTGGATGCACGTCTGGCCGAAGCCAAAGTGCTGACGCAAAAAAGTCAAGAACAGGTGAATGTGCTTAATACCCGCATCGTCCGTCTGCGCAAGCAACTGGGAGATGCCCAATGAGCCTCAAGTCGAAAGTTGTAGGTGGCCTGATCCTCGTCGGTTGCGTCAGCCTGTACGGCTGCGCCGGTCAGCACAGCGAATCCGCTCTGCAGGAAGCCAGCGCCGACTTTCAGAAGGTCAAGGAAGACTCCAACGTGCTGCGCATCGCGCCGAAAGACGTGATCCGCGCTGGTGAGTCCCTGGCTCGTGCCGATCGCCTGTCGACCTATTGGGGCAGCGGTTCCGATGTTGTGCACTACGCCTACCTGAGCCAGCGCTACAGCGAAATCGCCCGCGAGCATACCAATCAGGTGCTCAATGAGGAGCGCGCAGCCAAACTTGAGCTGGAGCGTCAGCGCCTGCAACTGGCCTTGCGTGAATCGAAGTTGCTCAGCGTGCAGCAACAGGGCAAATGGCTGGAAGAACAGATCGTAGCACTGGCCACCACGCAGACCGACCGTGGTCTGGTGATGACCCTCGGCGATGTACTGTTCGACACCGGTGAAGCGGAGCTGAAAAACTCGGCCAACCGTGTTGTGCTGAAAATCGTCCAGTTCCTGCAACTGAACCCCAAACGTGTAGTGCGCATCGAGGGCTACACCGACAGCACCGGCGGCAAACAGGAGAACCTCAAGCTGTCCCGTGACCGCGCGCAATCGGTGGCGGACGTGCTGATGGACCTGGGCATCGACGACAAACGCATTCAGGTCGAAGGCTACGGCGACGAATACCCGGTGGACGCCAACGCTTCCGAGCGTGGGCGGGCACAGAATCGTCGGGTTGAAATTGTCTTCTCCGATGAAAAAGGCCAGCTCGGCGCCGCCCGTTAAGGGTTGCGTCTCTGGAAAGCCCGGGCTGTCATGCAGTGCCGGGCTTTTTTACGTCTGTCGATTGGCTCGCAATCCGTACAGTAGGGGGCAGACACCGCACTGTATGGTCGAGTAATGTGGCAACTGTCCCAGTACACTTCTAAACTGTTCCGGTATTGTTTCACACAAGAATAAAATGCCCGTGAAATCGAGTGCTGCGTCATGACCAATCTCTTGCTCTACCAACGTATTGCTCAGCAACTGGCCGAAGACATCCGCCGTGGGGTCTATCAACCGGGGGAGCGCGTGCCTTCGGTACGCAAGATGAGTTCGCAGCTCAACGTCAGCCATGCGACGGTGTTGCAGGCCTACGCCAATCTCGAAGATCAGGGGCTGATTCGCGCACGTCCGCAGTCCGGATATTACGTACACCAAACGCCTGCGCTGACTGCACCGACACCGGACATTGCGCGGGTTGAACGTCCCGGTCTGGTCACTCGCAGCAGCATCATTCAACAGGTGCTGGTCGAATCACGCCGTGAAGGTGTGTTCCCGCTCGGCGCTGCCGTGCCAAGTGTCGATTACTTGCCGGTGCGCGCCTTGCATCAGCAACTGGCCAAGGTCACGCGTTTTCATAGCCCACGCGCCTTCAGCTACATGTTCAGCCCCGGTTTCGAACCGCTGCGCCGGCAAGTGGCGATCCGCATGCGTGATGCCGGTGTGGTGGTCGATCCGTCGGAAGTCGTGATCACCCACGGTTGCGTCGATGCTCTGCAGATGTCGTTGCGTGTGCTGACCCGTCCGGGCGATCTGATCGCTGCTGAGTCGCCGACCTATTACGGTTTGCTGCAACTGGCCGATCTGCTCGGCCTGAAAGTCATCGAAATCCCCAGCGATCCTGCCACCGGCATGAGCCTCGAAGCCTTGCAACTGGCGGCCAACCAGTGGTCGATCAAAGCGCTGGTGCTGACCACGCGCCTGAGCAATCCACTGGGCGGCACCATGCCCGAAGAGCGGCAGAAACAGTTGCTGCGTCTGGCCTCGGACTTCGACATCCAGATTGTCGAAGACGACATCTATGGCGAGTTGATGTTCGAGCAGGGCAAAACCAAAGCGCTCAAGGCTTATGACCGACTGGATCGGGTGATCTACTGTTCGAGCTTCTCCAAAACCTTGTCACCCGGTGTGCGCATCGGCTGGATGATCGCTGGCAAGTACCAGCAGGAAATCCAGCGACTGCAGACCTTCAGCACCCATTCGGCGTGCAGCGTGACGCAGATGGCGATTGCCGCTTATCTGGAAAACGGCGGTTATGACCGGCATTTACGGTACATCCGCCAGGAATACCGAAAAAACCTCAGCGCGTTCCAGTTGGCGGTGCAGCAGTACTTCCCCGAAGGCACGCAAATGACCCGGCCTACGGGCGGTTTCATCCTCTGGGTGAGCTTGCCGGGTAGGGTGAATACTCAGGAATTGCATGTGCGCGCCCTGCAGCAGGGCATCAGCATTGCGCCGGGACTGATCTTCAGTAATACCGAGCAGTTCAACCACTGTATCCGCCTGAACTGCGGGATTCCGTGGAACCGCGAGGCGGAGCGGGCGTTGATGACCCTTGGGTTGCTGGCGACGCAACTGTGTCAGGAAACCGCTGGCGGATTCTGAACGAGCAGTGGGTGATGCTTGTCTTGTGGCGCCCAACAAGCGAGCATATGGCCATCTGCCGTTTGCCACTGTTGGGTTCATGAAAGCGATTGCTCCTGCCGCTTGGGTTTTGCTGGGTTTGCTGATGATCGGTCATGCGCCTGGCGTCGTGGCCGCTGCGGCTCAGGAAAAACCGGCGGCGACGAGCCCGGCAAAAAAATACACGCCAGCGCAGAAGGCAACTCCCGCGAAGAAACCTCAGCAAAAAGTCATCAAGAAGCGCAAGCCAGTCGCCTCGAAATCGAAACCCGCCAGTGAAGTGGTAAAAACCAAGTTGCCGTCGGCCAAACTCGATTTGAGCCTGCCCAAGGACATGGTCGAGGAATTGAAGCCCAAGGGCACGGTTGAATTGCCCAAGCGCGAGCCGATCCTGCCGCAGATGTTTGGCGAGAAAAACAACGGATTCCAGCTCAACGGCCGCTTGCTCAGCAACGAAATGCAGTTGCAACTGCGCAATGAAGAGCGCCGTGAAGTCGAAGGTGCGGCGCTGGACTTTGAATTCAAGCAGTAAACTCAGCTCATCTGTGACCCGCAGACCAGACGCTTTGTCGGAGACTGGTCAGTCACATTCAGTTATCGGTGAAAACCCCGGTTCCGGGAATTTGAAACAGCCGTTTTAGCGGTTACTCTGTTCCGCGTCCCTTTTACACATCGCCCGTCGCGAGGAATTGTTCGTCATGAAATGCCGTGAAGGCTGTGGCGCTTGCTGCATTGCCCCTTCCATCAGTTCGCCAATTCCCGGCATGCCTGATGGCAAACCTGCCGGCGAACGTTGCGTGCAACTCTCGGTCGAAAACCTGTGCAGCATTTTCGGCCGCCCTGAGCGCCCGGCAGTCTGTTCCGGCTTCGCGGCGGATGTCGAAGTCTGTGGCAGCAGCTCGGAAGAAGCGATCAGGCTGATTGGCTGGTGGGAGCAGATGACGGCGGCGTGATGTGTCAAACGAACGGAACTTCAACAATAAGGAATAAGACTATGGGTTCGCTGCATCGTATCGCTGTGTTGTGTGGTTTGACCGCTGTGCTGGCCACCTCCGTCGCTCAGGCTGAAGACTGGAAAGTCGCCAAGAACGAGGACGGTATCAAGGTGTCCCTGAGTGAAGTGCCAGGTTCGGACTACAAGTCCTACCAGGGTGTTGCGCTGATGAAAACCACCGTCGCCAAATTGCGCGCACTGCAGGAAGACGTCGCTGGCGCCTGCGCCTGGATTCACGAGTGCAAGACCCAGAAACTGCTCAAGCACGAGGGCGATCAGAGCTGGACCTACACCCAGTTCAACACCCCTTGGCCAGTCACCCCGCGTGACTCGGTGATCGAAGTCACCACCGTCGAAGGCGCCGACGGCAGCTTGACCCGCAACCTCAAAGGTCTGCCGACGTACGTTCCTGAAGAAAAAGGCTTTGTCCGCGTGCAGCAGGTCAAAGGCTTCTGGAAGTTCGTACCGAAGGGCGACCAGGTTGAAGTCACTTATCAAGTGCACACCGAACCAGGTGGCAGCGTGCCGGCAATGGTTGCCAACAAATTTGTCGTCGATGCTCCATTCAACACCCTCAAAGCTTTGAAAGAGCGCGCCGAGAAGTAATCGGCCCGCGTTCAACGAAACGCCCCGAACAAGTCGGGGCGTTTTGTTTTGTATCTATATTGTGTTTCCAGATATGCGTTGCACGAAATTTTCACAAAGTGTTCCTGACAATTCGCCCGCGCTGTTTGTCCGCTGCTGTAAATGAAAGTGTCTAGCGGCGGGGCAGTAATCAATGGCAATGGTGCGGGTGATCGTGCAACATTTGCGCACCGCGCAAGCCCCGGGGTCTGGAATGACCAATAGAGGGCATGGCGCCGCTGTATTTTTGCAACTTCAACTTCCAATGGGTCCTAAAACGACATGGCAAACCCGGACGCCCTGAATCAGCAGCGATCTTCTGCTCGCCTGCTGCAACCGACCGTCAAATCGCATCTGGCCTACACGCTGCTTTGCGCGCTGGTCATGATGGTGATGTTTTCCGTGCTGCGCCTCGCGCTGCTGGTCTACAACCGCGAGATGATCCTCGATACCCCGGCTTCGACCTTCCTCGAAGCCTTCGCCAACGGCCTGCGTTTTGACCTGCGCCTGGTGGTTTACCTGTGCATTCCGCTGGTGCTGGCGCTGTTCAGTGCCCGCGCCATGGCCGCACGCGGCTTCTTCCGCTTGTGGCTGACCATCGCCTCAAGCATCGCGCTGTTCCTCGGCCTGATGGAGATGGACTTCTACCGCGAGTTCCACCAGCGCCTCAACGGCCTGGTGTTCCAGTACGTGAAGGAAGACCCGAAAACCGTGATGAGCATGCTCTGGTACGGTTTTCCGGTAGTGCGCTATCTGCTGGCGTGGGCCATCGGCACTGTCATCCTGACCCTTGCGTTCAAAGGCGCCGATCGTGCCACGCGTCCACGCGGACCGTTCAGCGGCGGCAGCGTGGGTACTCGTCAAGTTGCGCCGTGGTACACCCGTCTGGCGGTGTTCATGGTCTGCCTGCTGATCTGCGTGGCTGCCGCCCGTGGCACCTTGCGTCAGGGCCCGCCGATGCGCTGGGGTGATGTCTACACCACCGATTCCAACTTCGCCAACCAGCTCGGCCTCAACGCCACGCTGTCGCTGATCGAGGCCGCCAAATCTCGCATGGGCGAAGATCGCGACAACATCTGGAAAGCGACGTTGCCGCAAGAGCAGGCGCAGAAAGTCGTGCGCGACATGCTGCTGATGCCAGACGAAAAACTGGTCGATGCCGATATTGCCGCTGTGCGCCGTGATTACACGCCGCCGGCCGACAAGACCCTGCCGATCAAGAACGTCGTCGTGATCCTGATGGAAAGCATGGCCGGTCACTCGGTCGGTGCACTGGGCGCGCCAGGCAACATCACGCCATACCTGGACAAACTGTCGAAGGAAGGTCTGCTGTTCGATCGCTTCTTCTCCAACGGTACGCACACCCATCAGGGCATGTTCGCGACCATGGCCTGCTTCCCCAACCTGCCAGGTTTCGAATACCTGATGCAGACCCCGGAAGGCAGCCACAAACTGTCCGGCTTGCCGCAGGTGCTCAGCGCCCGCAACTACGACGACGTATACGTCTACAACGGCGACTTCGCCTGGGACAACCAGTCGGGCTTTTTCAGCAACCAGGGCATGACCAACTTCGTTGGCCGTAACGACTTCGTCAACCCGGTGTTCTCCGATCCGACCTGGGGCGTGTCCGACCAGGACATGTTCGACCGTGGTCTGCAGGAGTTGAAGGCGCGGGAAAACGGCAAGCCGTTCTACGCGCTGCTGCAAACCCTGTCTAACCACACGCCATACGCCTTGCCGACGCCATTGCCGGTCGAGCGCGTGACCGATCGCGGCAGCCTCAACGAACACTTGACCGCCATGCGCTACTCCGACTGGGCGCTGGGTCAGTTCTTCGAGAAGGCGCGCAAAGAGCCGTACTTCAAGGAAACCCTGTTCGTCATCGTCGGCGACCACGGCTTCGGCAACGAGCGCCAGATCACCGAAATGGACCTGGGCCGCTTCAACGTGCCGATGCTGATGATCGCACCTGGCATTCAGGAGAAGTTCGGTACGCGTGACCACACAGTGGGTACGCAGATCGATATCGTGCCAACCATCATGGGCCGTCTCGGCGGCGAAGTGCGTCACCAGTGCTGGGGCCGCGACTTGCTCAACCTGCCGGAAGGCGACACCGGTTTCGGTGTGATCAAGCCGTCGGGCAGCGAGCAGACCACTGCTATCGTCACCGCTGACCAGATTCTGGTGTTGCCGAGAGACAAGGATATGGGGCCGAAGATGTGGCAGTACCAACTGGGGGCCAATCCGCACGCCGAAGTGGTACCGAATGCGCCGCGCACCGCCGAGTTGAAACTCAAACTCGAAGCGTTCCTGCAAACGGCAACCAAGAGCCTGATGGATAACACCGCCGGTGTCATCCACGGCAAGCCGGACTGATCGATCTATAACAGAAAGATCCGCGCAATAAAAAAGAGGCCCTTAACAGGGCCTCTTTTTTTACGCGTGAATCGTTATATCCGACCGAGTAACAGCAGCACCAACAGCACCACCAACACCACGCCGATAATGCCCGATGGACCGTAGCCCCAACTTCTGGAGTGCGGGAAGACCGGCAGACCACCGATCAGCAACAGGATCAGGATAATGATTAGAATTGTGCCCATGTCGATTTCCTTGTTGATAGTGTTCGAGAAGTCTTGGTATTCAAGGGCGACTGGAGACTAAGTAATTCCAGACGGCTTACAAATTCCGACCGGTGCGCGTGAAAGAAAATTCAATGTTTTTTTAATGTATTTGGATTGCTCGTTTATTTCCTTTGAAGCACAAGATCAAAAGATCGCAGCCTTCGGCAGCTCCTACATTGAACGCGTGTAGGAGCTGCCGAAGGCTGCGATCTTTTGATCTTGCATTCAGCAACTTGATGGAGCGTGGGCGCGCGCCGATCCTTCGCTACACTCGGCGCATCTTTCCCAGAACAACAAGGCTGTGTGCTATGCAAAATCGCATGATGATCACTGGTGCGGGCTCGGGCCTGGGTCGCGAAATCGCGCTGCGCTGGGCACGTGAAGGCTGGCAACTGGCCTTGTCCGACGTCAGCGAACCCGGTCTTCAGGAAACCCTGAAAATGGTCCGCGAGGCCGGTGGCGACGGTTTTACCCAGCGCTGTGATGTACGTGATTACAGCCAGCTCACCGCGTTCGCTCAGGCCTGTGAAGAAAAGCTCGGCGGCATCGACATCATCGTCAACAACGCCGGCGTGGCCTCGGGTGGCTTTTTCAGCGAACTGTCCCTGGAAGACTGGGATTGGCAGATCGCGATCAACCTGATGGGCGTGGTCAAGGGCTGCAAGGCGTTCTTGCCGCTGCTTGAACAAAGCAAAGGCAAAATCATCAACATCGCCTCCATGGCGGCACTGATGCAAGGCCCGGCGATGAGCAACTACAACGTGGCCAAGGCCGGCGTGGTAGCACTGTCGGAAAGTCTGCTGATCGAACTGGCGCAGCAGGAAGTCGGCGTGCACGTGGTCTGCCCCTCGTTCTTCCAGACTAACTTGCTCGATTCGTTCCGTGGGCCGACCCCGGCGATGAAAGCGCAGGTCGGCAAGTTGCTGGAAAGTTCGCCAATTACGGCGGCGGATATCGCTGACTACATCTATCAGCAAGTCGCCGCTGGCGAGTTCATGATCCTGCCCCACGAACAAGGGCGCATGGCCTGGGCGCTGAAGCAGAAGAACCCACAACTGCTCTACAACGAAATGACCTCAATGGCGGAGAAAATGCGCGCCAAAGCCAAACAGAGCAACGGCTGAGCTTGCCCGTCGGAGACAGCGTCGCTAGGGTGGCCGCAATGGTCACCCTGTCGAGACACGTCAATGCTCAATTACCTGTGGTTCTTTCTTGCGGCGCTGTTTGAAATCGCCGGTTGTTTCGCCTTCTTCATGTGGCTGCGTCAGGGCAAAAGTGCCTTGTGGGTGATTCCTGCGCTGCTCAGCCTGACCCTGTTCGCACTGTTGCTGACCCGTGTTGAAGCCAACTATGCCGGTCGTGCCTACGCCGCTTATGGCGGCATCTACATCGTCGCTTCGATTGGCTGGCTGATGGTGGTCGAGCGCGTGCGTCCCTTGGGTTCGGACTGGATCGGCGTGGCGCTGTGCGTGATCGGCGCCAGCGTGATTCTGTTCGGGCCACGCTTTTCTGCTGCCTGAAGACCTTTTGTGGGAAGTGTCTGACAGCTCGCGGCGATCATGGGTGTAAGGCAAAACTGATTTGCGCGCCGTGCATTGAAGAGGCGCGGCAAGCCGCGCATCTTCAGGGTTCGCTAACCCTGAAGGACGAATCTCATGCTTGTACTCAGCCGTGTCGTTGGTGAGTTGATTTCAATCGGTGATGACATCACCTTGCGCGTTCTGTCAGTGAATGGTGCCAGCGTGCGATTTGGCGTCGAGGCGCCACAAAAGGTCAACGTGCACCGCGCGGAGGTCTATGAGCGGATTCAGCGCAAGCAAGCCACGCAGAAAGTTCGCTGAGGATTTCAGTCGAACAGGTGCTTGGGCACGTCGTGCTTGAGCATCAACTGGCACTGCTCGCTTTCCGGGTCGAAGACGATCAGCGCCTGGCCTTTGGTCAATGCCTGACGCACGCGCAGCACGCGGGTTTCCAGCGGCGTGTCATCACCGTTGTCGGTGCCGTCGCGGGTGACGAAATCCTCGATGAGGCGGGTGAGGGTGTCGACTTCAAGTTGGTCGTGGGGAATAAGCATGGGCACCTCGGCTGAATCAATGGCGGGATGCTACGGCGATTGCGGTTTGCCTGCCAGTTTTGTGTTGCCTGTACCGACCTCATCGCTGGCAAGCCAGCTCCCACAGTAATTGGGGCAACACAAATTTGTATACACCTCCGATACCTGTGGGAGCTGGCTTGCCAGCGATGGGGCCAGTCCTGTCATCACAAAGCCGGATCAACTATCGGAACGCTGCCCCACCAGACTGTCCACCGACGGCACTCGCGTATCGCTCTCCATCTGCGTGTCATGTTCAATCTGATGACTGAAGCGATCGAGCGAGGCATTGGCCGGCGCCGCATCACTGGCAAACACCGGCGGGCTCAGAATATAAGCGCCCAGCAAACGACTCAACGCCGCCAGACTGTCGATGTGCGTGCGCTCATACCCATGGGTCGCATCGCAGCCAAACGCGAGCAGGGCGGTGCGGATGTCGTGGCCGGCGGTCACCGCCGAGTGCGCATCGCTGAAGTAATAGCGGAACAGGTCGCGGCGCACCGGCAGTTCGTTTTCACCGGCCAGACGCAGCAAATGTCGCGACAGGTGATAGTCGTATGGGCCGCCAGAATCCTGCATCGCCACACTCACCGCATGCTCGCTGGAGTGCTGTCCGGGAGCGACCGGCGCGATGTCGATGCCGACGAATTCGCTAACGTCCCAAGGCAGCGCCGCCGCCGCGCCGCTGCCGGTTTCCTCGGTGATGGTGAACAGCGGGTGGCAGTCGATCATCAGCTCCTGGCCGCTGTCGACGATGGCTTTGAGTGCCGCGAGCAGCGCCGCAACGCCGGCCTTGTCATCGAGGTGACGGGCGCTGATGTGACCGCTTTCGGTGAATTCCGGCAGCGGATCGAATGCCACCACGTCGCCGATGCTGATGCCCAGCGAGTCGCAGTCAGCCTTGGTCGCACAGTAGGCATCCAGACGCAGTTCAACGTGATCCCAACTGATCGGCATTTCATCGACGGCAGTGTTGAAGGCATGCCCGGACGCCATCAACGGCAAGACACTGCCGCGAATCACGCCGTTGTCGGTAAACAGGCTGACGCGGCTGCCCTCGGCAAAGCGGCTCGACCAGCAGCCGACCGGGGCGAGGGTCAGGCGGCCGTTGTCCTTGATCGCACGAACGGCGGCGCCGATGGTGTCCAGGTGCGCGGAAACGGCGCGGTCGGGGCTGTTCTTCTTGCCTTTGAGCGTGGCGCGAATGGTGCCGCGTCGAGTCATTTCAAAGGGGATGCCGAGCTCTTCCAAACGCTCGGCGACGTAACGCACGATGGTGTCGGTGAACCCGGTGGGGCTGGGAATGGCGAGCATTTCCAGCAAGACTTTTTGCAGGTAGTTGAGATCCGGTTCGGGGATTTGCGTGGTCATGGAAACTCCTGATGGGTTGAGCACACCGATGGTTTCGATGAGGAAAGTTTTGTGTTGCTTGATCGGGCCTCATCGCTGGCAAGCCAGCTCCCACAGTTTTTATATGTACCGCAAAACTTGTGGGAGCTGGCTTGCCAGCGATGGCGTCGGTTCAGTCACCAGAGAATCAAGAGACAACCGGCTGACTATGCGGAAACAACAAATCGACAAAGCGTTCCGCCGTCGGCTGCGGCTCATGGTTGGCCAGACCGGCGCGTTCGTTGGCCTCGATAAACACGTACTCCGGTTGATCCGCCGCTGGCACCATCAAGTCGAGCCCGACCATCGGAATATCCAGCGCCCGCGCCGCGCGCACGGCGGCATCAATCAACGTCGGATGCAGAATCGCGGTGACATCCTCCAGCGTGCCACCGGTGTGCAGATTTGCCGTACGGCGGACAAACAGATGCTCGCCCGCCGGCAGAATGCTGCTGTAGTCATAGCCCGCCGCATGCAGGGTGCGCTGGGTTTCGTGATCCAGCGGGATCTTGCTTTCGCCACTGGTCGCCGCTTGCCGACGACGGCTCTGCGCCTCGATCAACGCGCCCACCGAATGCTGGCCATCGCCGACTACTTCCGCCGGCTTGCGAATCGCCGCGGCCACCACTTCAAAGCCAATCACCAGAATCCGCAGATCAAGCCCTTCGTGGAAGCTTTCGAGCAGCACGCGGCTGTCAAATTGCTTTGCCGTTTCGATGGCTTGCTGCACCTCTTCGATGCTCTGCAAATCCACCGCTACGCCTTGGCCCTGTTCACCGTCGAGCGGTTTGACCACCACCCGTTGATGCTCATCGAGGAAGGCCAGATTGTCGTCGGCATTACCGGCCAGTTGCTGCGAGGGCAGGTTCAGTCCGGCGCCTTTGAGCACTTTGTGGGTCAGGCTTTTGTCTTGGCACAGGCTCATGCTGATCGCGCTGGTCAGGTCGCTCAGCGATTCGCGGCAACGCACGCGACGCCCGCCGTGGCTGAGAGTGAACAGCCCGGCATCGGCGTCATCCACTTGCACGTCGATGCCGCGTCGATGAGCTTCTTCAACGATGATCCGCGCATACGGATTGAACTGCGCTTCTGGCCCCGGGCCGAGAAACAGCGGCTGGTTGATGCCGTTTTTGCGCTTGATGGCGAAGGTCGACAGATTGCGAAAGCCGAGCTTGGCGTAGAGGTTTTTCGCCTGCCGGTTGTCATGCAGAACTGACAGATCCAGATAGCTCAAGCCGCGACTCATGAAGTGCTCGATCAGGTGCCGCACCAGCACTTCACCAACACCCGGCCGCGAGCATTGCGGATCAACCGCCAGGCACCACAGGCTGCTGCCGTTTTCCGGGTCGTTGAAAGCTTTTTGATGGTTCAGGCCCATGACGCTGCCGATCACCGCGCCGCTGTCTTCATCTTCGGCCAGCCAGTACACCGGGCCGCCCTGATGATGCGGAGTGAGCCGCGTGGCATCGATCGGCAACATGCCGCGCGCCTGATACAACAGATTGATCGCCTGCCAGTCCGCCTCACTCTGCGCGCGGCGAATACGGAAGCCGCGAAACACACGGGTGGCCTGGCGGTAATCGCTGAACCACAGGCGCAAGGTGTCCGACGGATCGAGAAACAGTTGCGTCGGTTCCAGGCCGAGGATCTGCTGCGGCGCAGCGACGTACAGCGCGATATCACGCTCGCCGGGCTGTTCTTTGAGCAGCTCCTGTGCCAGCGATGCCGGGTCGGGAAACGTGTGGCCGATCAGCAACCGGCCCCAGCCGCAATGGACGGCGATCGGGTCGGCGGCCAGCGTGCTGCCGTCTTCGGCCAGACGCGCCTGCAAGCGTTCATAGGACGGCGTCTGACCGCGTAGCAGCCGTTGGTTGATGGCTGTGGCGTGGGGTTTCATCGATCAGATTCCTTGTTCACTGAGCCACAGGTTCAGGGCAGCCAGTTGCCACAACTTCGAACCGCGCAACGGCGTCAGTTGGCCTTGCGGATCGGTTAGCAATTTGTCGAGCATGGCCGGGTTGAACAGACCGCGATCCTGACTCGGATCGAGCAGCAGTTCGCGCACCCAGTTCAGCGTGTCGCCCTGCAAGTGCTTGAGGCCCGGCACCGGGAAGTAGCCTTTTTTACGGTCGATCACCTCACTCGGGATGACTCGGCGCGCGGCTTCTTTGAGCACTTGTTTGCCGCCGTCAGGCAGCTTGAATTGGCCAGGCACTCGGGCCGAGAGTTCTACCAGTCGATAGTCGAGAAACGGCGTACGCGCCTCCAGGCCCCAGGCCATGGTCATGTTGTCGACGCGTTTGACCGGGTCATCGACCAGCATCACCGTGCTGTCCAGACGCAAGGCTTTGTCCACCGCCGCATCGGCGCCGGGCTGGGCGAAATGTTCTTTCACAAAGTCGCCGGCTGCATCGTTCGCGGTGAGCCATTTCGGCTGCACGGTGGCGGCGTAGTCATCGTAGCTGCGGTCGAAAAACGCATTGCGATACGCCGCGTACGGATCCGCCGCACCGTCGACTTGCGGATACCAGTGATAACCGGCGAACAACTCGTCAGCACCCTGGCCGCTCTGCACCACTTTGCAGTGCTTGGCCACTTCGCGCGACAGTAGATAGAAGGCGATGCAGTCATGGCTGACCATCGGCTCGCTCATCGCGCGGAACGCGGCGGGCAATTGCTCGATGATCTCTTTCTCGTCGATGCGCAGTTGATGATGTTGAGTGCCGTAGTGTTTGGCGATCAGATCCGAGTATTGGAATTCGTCACCGCGTTCGCCGCCGGCATCCTGGAAACCGATGGAAAAGGTCGAAAGGTTGTCGACGCCGACTTCACGCAACAGGCCGACGAGCATGCTCGAATCGACGCCGCCGGACAGCAGTACACCGACATCTACTGCCGCGCGTTGACGAATCGCCACCGCTTCGCGGGTGCTGTCGAGGACGCGATCAACCCAATCTTCGAGGGTCAGATTTTTCTCATCATCGTGTGGGCCGTAAGGCAGCGTCCACCAGGTTTTCTGTTCGGTGTTGCCGTCGGCTTCAACGCGCATCCAGGTCGCCGGTGGCAGTTTTTCGATGCCGGCCAGCAGGGTGCGTGGCGCGGGGACCACGGCATGGAAATTCAGGTAATGATTGAGCGCCACCGGATCGAGGATCGGGTTGATGTCGCCACCCTTGAGCAGCGCCGGCAAGGCCGAAGCAAAGCGCAAACGCTGACCGGTGCGCGACAGGTACAACGGCTTCACGCCGAGACGGTCGCGGGCGATGAACAAGCGTTTGGCGTCGCGTTCCCAAATGGCAAACGCGAACATGCCATTGAGCTTCGGCAGCAGCGCTTCGCCCCAGGCGTGGTAGCCCTTGAGCAGCACTTCGGTGTCGCCACCGGAGTAGAAGGCGTAACCCAGCGCTTCAAGTTCGGCACGCAGTTCCGGGAAGTTGTAGATCGCGCCGTTGAAGGCCAGGGACAAGCCCAACTGGCTGTCGATCATCGGCTGCGCCGAGCCGTCCGACAGGTCCATGATTTTCAGGCGACGGTGACCCAGGGCAATCGGCCCTTGGGCATGGAAACCCCACGCGTCGGGGCCGCGAGGGGCCAGGTGATGGGTGATTCTCTCGATCGCTGCAAGGTCTGCAGGTTGTTGATCAAAACGTAACTCGCCAGCTAATCCGCACATAAAGTCCTTACCGGTTTTTCCGTTGGGGAGGGTGTTTCTTCAGCGGCCAAAATGGCCGGTACTCAGAAACTGACCCGGTGCGGTTGTGGGAGTTTTAGAACGATAAGTTATAAGCGGCGCCGTCAGACCAGTGGGCCACCGTCATGGCCCGTGGTCTTCAGTTCATTTGCCGCGAATCAACCGACGTAATGCAAAGCGGTTGGGGTGACAGGCTTCGGCGACACTGCGTGGCAGCGGCAGAGGTTCATTGTCCAGCCATGCGGCGAGCAGTTCGCCGGACAATGGCGCGGTGATCAGCCCGCGAGAGCCGTGGCCGCTGTTGACGTATAAACCGTCCAGCCAAGGGCAGGCGATGTCCGGCACTTGGCGGGCGTCTTTGCTCAGCACCGAGTAGGTGTCGAGGAACGCTTCGCGGTCGGCGAGTGGGCCGACAATCGGCAAATAGTCAGGGCTGGTGCAGCGAAAGGCTGCGCGGCCCTGAAGATTTTCGACCGGCTGTTCGCTGATGTGCAGACGCGTAACCAGATCGCTTGAGATCTCTTCGAGCATCGCCAGATTGCCCACGTGTTCGGCGGTGGTCGGCGTCAGGTCATCGCTGTTGAAGTCGAAACTGGCGCCGAGCGTGTGTTCGCCCAGACGGGCAGGCGCAACGTAGCCTTCGGCGCAGACCACAGTGGCCAGTGCCTGGCTTTCTGCGGTTTCGGCGAGACGGGTGATCTGCCCGCGAATGCGCTTGAGCGGTAACTCGGCGCTCTGCGCAAAACATTTGATGTCGGCGGCACCGGCCAACACCACGACCGGCGCGCTGGCGAGCAAGCGGTCACCGTCGCGGGCTTGCCACTGGTCATCGACCCTGCGCAGTTGCAGTGCTTGGCAATGATTGAGCAGTTCGATGTTCGCCTGCGCCGCTTGCGCCTGACACAACGCCGGCGGATGCACCCAACCGCCTTCGGGATAGTACAAGCCGCCATGGGCCAGACCGACCCCGGCACGGGCCTGCGCCTCGGGCTGATCCAGCCACTGCAACAGGTCTTCCGGGAAGGCTTCGGCCAACTGGGCGTGACGCTCGGCTTCCTTGGCATTGAACGCCAGTTGCAGCACGCCGCAAGCGTCCCAGTCGGTGCCGCGTTGCAGGGTTTCCAGCAGGCGTCGGGTGTAACCGAAACCGCTGACGATCAGTTGCGACAGTGCCGTGCCGTGGGCGGACAATTTCAGGTACAGCACGCCCTGCGGATTGCCCGAGGCTTCTTGCGCCACCGCCGCATGGCGTTCGAGCAACGTCACCTGCCAGCCACGTGCGGCGAGGCTGGACGCCGTGGCGCAGCCGGCGAGACCGGCGCCAATCACCAGCGCTCGACGTTCAGCCGCGATCGGTGCAGGACGAGCGAACCAGGGTTTTTCCGGTGTCGGCGGCGTCACTTCCGCCGGCCAGCCGAGAAACTCGCCACGGAGGATTTCCCACTTGTGACCGATGCCCGGCGTGCGCTTCATTTTGAACCCGGCGGCGTTGAGCAAACGGCGGACCCAACCGGTACTGGTGAAGGTGCTGATGGTTGAGCCGGGCGCTGCCAGTCGCGCCAGCTCGACAAACAGTTCGGCAGTCCACATGTCGGGGTTTTTTGCCGGGGCGAAACCGTCGAGAAACCACGCATCAATTTGCGCGTCGAGCTGCGGCAGTTGTTCCAGGGCATCGCCGATCAACAGCGTCAGCGTCACGCGGCCGTGGGCCAGGGTGATGCGCTGAAAGCCGGCATGGATCGCCACGTAATGCCGTAGTAACTGATCGGCCAGTGGCTTGAGTTCCGGCCACAGGGCCAAGGCACGTTTCAGGTCGGCTGGGCTCAGCGGGTATTTTTCGACGCTGACGAAATGCAGGCGCGCACCCGCCATGGCGTGTTGCTCGAACAACTGCCAGGCGCAGAGAAAATTCAGCCCGGTGCCAAAACCGGTTTCACCGATGACCAGTCGCCCACCCGCCGGCAGCGCGGCAAAACGCTCGGCCAGGCGGTTCTGTTCGAGGAACACGTAACGAGTTTCTTCCAGCCCCGACTGATCGGAAAAGTACACGTCATCGAACACCCGCGAACGCGGGCGTCCGTGGTCATCCCAATCGAGTTGGGCGTGGGGCAATACAGGTTTCATGGCAGGCTCGGCAACGACAAGGCGGCCATTCTAGCCGATCGCGCAGGGGCTGCTTGATCCATGGCAAGGCTTGCGCCCGTTGACTCACGGACAATCCGCCAGCCGCGGGAATTTCTGCGCCGCTGCTGTGCCCAATCCGCTAGTCTTGCTGAATCCTGGAAGGAGCCGTCCCATGTTTGAATCCGCTGAAATCGGTCACGCCATCGACAAAGACACCTTTGATGCGGCCGTCCCGGCATTGCGTGAAGCCTTGCTCGAAGCTCAGTTCGAACTGCAGCAGCAGAAGCGTTTTCCGGTGATCATCTTGATCAACGGCATTGAAGGCGCGGGCAAGGGCGAGACGGTCAAGTTGCTCAACGAGTGGATGGACCCGCGCCTGATCGAAGTGCGCACCTTCGATCAGCAGACCGATGAGGAGTTGTCACGGCCTCCGGCGTGGCGCTACTGGCGAATGCTCCCGGCCAAGGGGCGCATGGGCATTTTTTTCGGCAACTGGTACAGCCAGATGCTGCAGGGGCGGGTGCATGGCTTGTTCAAGGATCCGCGTCTGGATCAGGCGATCGCCGGCGCCGAGCGTCTGGAAAAGATGCTCTGCGATGAAGGCGCACTGATTTTCAAATTCTGGTTTCATCTCTCGAAGAAACAGATGAAGGCCCGGCTCAAGGCGCTGGCTGATGACCCGCTGCACAGCTGGCGCATCAGCCCGCTGGACTGGCAGCAATCGGAAACCTACGACAAGTTCGTCAAATACGGCGAGCGCGTGCTGCGCCGTACCAGCCGTGATTACGCGCCGTGGCACGTGATCGAAGGCGCCGACGCCAACTATCGCAGCCTGGCGGTCGGCAAGATTCTCCTCGAAGGTTTGCAAAATGCGCTGAAGCGCCCGGACGTGCATCCGCACGATGTCAGCGCCGCGCCGCTGGGCACGCCGGTAGATCAGTTGAACCTGCTCGACAGCCTCGACCTGACTCAGCGTCTGGAGAAGAAAGACTACGAAGAACAACTGATCACCGAGCAGGCGCGCTTGTCTGGGCTGATGCGCGACAAACGCATGCGCCGCCACGCGCTGGTGGCGGTGTTCGAAGGCAACGATGCCGCCGGCAAGGGCGGGGCGATCCGTCGGGTCGCGGCGGCGCTCGATCCACGGCAATACAACATCGTGCCGATCGCCGCACCGACTGAGGAGGAGCGCGCTCAGCCGTACTTGTGGCGCTTCTGGCGGCATATTCCGGCGCGCGGCAAGTTCACCGTGTTCGACCGCTCTTGGTACGGCCGGGTGCTGGTAGAGCGGATTGAGGGCTTCTGCACGCCGGCCGACTGGTTGCGTGCCTACGGCGAAATCAACGATTTCGAAGAGCAGCTGTCCGACGCCGGAGTGATCGTCGTCAAGTTCTGGCTGGCGATTGATAAAGACACGCAGATGGAGCGATTTCAGGCGCGCGAAGCGATCCCCTTCAAACGCTTCAAGATCACCGAAGACGACTGGCGCAACCGCGACAAGTGGGACGCCTATCGCGCTGCCGTCGGCGATATGGTCGACCGCACCAGCTCGGAGATCTCGCCATGGACGCTGATCGAGGCCAATGACAAGCGCTGGGCCCGGGTGAAGGTGTTGCGCACGATCAACCGTGCACTGGAACAGGCCTTCGAGAAATCCGACAAGCACGCGAAGAAACACAAGGACTGAGCCGATAGACGCGCATACGCGGGGTGAATGATTGTCGCGGTGGTTGATGCGGTGGACTTATGCTCGGTCCACTCTCAACCGACTACAACAATGAGGTATGCCATGCGTGAAGTGGTGATCGTCGACAGCGTGCGGACTGGCCTGGCCAAGTCCTTTCGCGGCAAGTTCAACCAGACCCGTCCCGATGACATGGCGGCCCATTGCGTCAACGCGCTGCTTGAGCGCAACGACATCGACCCGGCCAGCGTCGAGGATTGCATCGTCGGCGCCGGCTCCAACGAAGGCGCGCAGGGTTACAACATCGGCCGTAACGTCGCGGTGCTGTCGCGTTTGGGCACCGGCACCGCCGGCATGACCCTCAACCGTTTCTGTTCATCGGGCTTGCAGGCGATTGCGATTGCTGCCAACCAGATTGCCTCGGGTTGCAGCGACATCATCGTTGCCGGCGGCGTCGAGTCGATCAGCCTGACGATGAAAAGCGTCAACACCGATCACCTGATCAACCCGTTGCTCAAACAGCAAACGCCGGGCATCTACTACACGATGGGCCAGACCGCCGAAGTGGTCGCGCGGCGTTATGGCGTCAGCCGTGAAGCGCAGGATCGCTATTCATTGCAGAGCCAGATCCGCACCGCTCAGGCGCAGGCTGCCGGACTGTTCAACGATGAAATCGTGCCGATGGCGGTGAAGTACCGCGTCGAGGACAAAAACACCGGTGCAGTGCAGATTCTCGACGGTGTGGTTGATCGCGACGACTGCAATCGCCCGGACACCACCTATGAAAGTCTCGCCGGGTTGAAACCGGTATTCGCTGAGGATGGTTCGGTCACGGCGGGCAACTCGTCGCAGCTGTCCGACGGTGCGTCGATGACGCTGGTGATGAGCCTGGAGAAAGCCTTGCAGTTGGGCCTCAAGCCGAAAGCATTTTTTCGCGGCTTCACCGTGGCCGGTTGCGAGCCGGACGAAATGGGCATCGGCCCGGTGTTCTCGGTGCCGAAGCTGCTCAAAGCCAAAGGCTTGCAGGTGGCGGATATCGATCTGTGGGAACTGAACGAGGCGTTTGCTTCGCAGTGCCTGTACAGCCGGGATCGGCTGGAGATCGATAATGAGAAATACAACGTCAATGGCGGCTCGATTTCCATTGGTCACCCGTTTGGTATGACCGGGTCGCGGCAGGTCGGGCATCTGGTGCGGGAGTTGCAGCGGCGTAATTTGCGTTATGGCATTGTCACCATGTGCGTGGGTGGCGGGATGGGCGCGACCGGGTTGTTTGAGGCGGTTAGCTAAGCCAGAGCATTTTTGTTGTCTGTTCCATTGCTATCGCTGGCAAGCCAGCTCCCACAGGTTTCTTAGCGGTCGCACAAATTGTGTACGCCACTAATCCTGTGGGAGCTGGCTTGCCAGCGATTGGATCACCACCGCTTAACGACTGGAATTGAGTCCTTGCATCCGCGCGATGTAAGCCTGGATTTCCTTCTCAATCTGTACGGCACTCTCAAACGGCCCCTCAAGGGTATTTTCCCGTGTACTGAAATAAAGTTCACCATTGACCCGACACACCCGGTCGCTGCGAAAGTGCGTAGCAGGTGCTGGGTCCTGCGCGCGCATTGCTAACATGATCGGTCTCCTTGGCGGATGTGCTGGAAGGGATCCAATGAGCTTATGCCTGAAGCACTTGACGCGCCCACCTAGCCGATCAACGGCTGCGCGTCAATTTAATGCTGCGACCTGCACAGTTTCATTCACGTCCTGGCCTTAACTGTCCCTGTGTGTCGGTTCATGGCGCGCCTAGAATGAGCGCACTTGTCAGCAGGCTTTGGGGTTTCCATGCACATTTCATCGGGTCGCTGGGTGTACGGCTTGTTCCTGGCGCTGCTGACCGCGTTTCTGTGGGGCATCCTGCCGATCAAACTCAAACAGGTTTTGCTGGTGATGGACCCGGTCACGGTGACCTGGTTTCGTCTGCTGGTGTCCGGTGGCTGTCTGTTCATCTATCTGACGGCGGTGAAACGTCTGCCCAGTCGCAAAGTGCTGGGTCCCAGGGGCGGTTGGCTGGTGCTGATGGCGGTACTCGGGCTGGTCGGCAACTATGTGTTGTACCTGATGGGGCTCAATCTGCTCAGCCCCGGCACCGCGCAACTGGTGGTGCAGATGGGCCCGATCATGTTGTTGATCGCCAGTCTGTTTGTGTTCAAGGAGCGTTTCAGTATTGGTCAGGGAATCGGGTTGGCGGTGCTGTTGATCGGTTTCGTGCTGTTTTTCAATCAGCGTCTGGCGGAGCTGCTGACCTCGTTGTCGGATTACACCGCCGGGGTTTTGCTGGTGCTGTTGGCGTCGACGGTGTGGACCTTCTATGCGCTGGGCCAGAAGCAATTGCTGACGGTATGGAATTCGTTGCAGGTGATGATGGTGATCTACCTGTTCTGCGCACTGTTGCTGACGCCGTGGGTGCATCCGCTCGAAGCGCTGAACCTCAGCCCGTTACAGGGCTGGCTGCTGCTGGCGTGCTGTATGAACACGCTGATTGCCTATGGCGCGTTCGCTGAAGCGCTGGCGCATTGGGAGGCGTCGCGGGTCAGTGCGACGTTGGCGATTACGCCGTTGGTGACGTTTGGCGCAGTGGCCATTGCGGCTGGGATCTGGCCGGACTATGTGCATGCCGAGCAGATCAATGGGCTTGGCTATGGCGGGGCGGTGTTAGTGGTGTTGGGTTCGGCGCTGGTGGCGTTGGGGCCTTCGTTGATTGCCGGGCTCAAGGCGCGGCGCATGCGTATGGCTTGAAGATCAAAAGATCGCAGCCTGCGGCAGCTCCTACAGAGGACGCATTCCAATGTAGGAGCTGCCGCAGGCTGCGATCTTTTGCTGTTTAGCCCTTGGCGCCAGCCTCGATCATATTCTCCGGCCGCACCCACGCATCAAACTCTTCATCCGTCAGATAGCCCAACGCCAACGCCGCCTCACGCAAAGTCAGCCCTTCGCTGTAAGCCTTCTTGGCGATCTCCGCCGACTTGTCATAACCAATATGCGGATTCAGTGCCGTCACCAGCATCAGCCCTCGTTCCAGATGTCTGGCCATGACTTCGGCATCTGGTTCCAGCCCGGCAATGCAGTGCTGCTGGAAGTTGCTGCAACCATCGGCAAGCAAGCGAATCGATTGCAGCAGGTTGTGGATGATCACCGGTTTGAACACGTTCAACTGCAAGTGACCCTGACTGGCGGCAAAACCGATGGCGACGTCATTGCCCAACACCTGACAGGCCAGCATCGACAGCGCTTCGCACTGGGTCGGGTTGACCTTGCCCGGCATGATCGAACTGCCCGGCTCATTCGCCGGCAGCCGCACCTCGGCAAAACCTGCGCGGGGACCGGAGCCGAGCAGGCGCAGGTCGTTGGCGATTTTCATCAGCGCCACGGCGAGGGTTTTCAGCGCACCGGACAGGCTGGTCAGCGGTTCGTGGCCGGCGAGGGCGGCGAACTTGTTCGGCGCGGTGACGAAGGGCAGGCCGGACAGCGCCGCCAGTTCTGCAGCAATCGCCTCACCAAAACCATGCGGCGAATTCAGCCCGGTGCCGACCGCGGTGCCGCCCTGAGCCAGTTCACACACGGCCGGCAATGCAGCGCGGATTGCGCGTTCGGCGTAATCCAGCTGCGCGATAAACCCGGAAAGCTCTTGGCCAAAGGTGATCGGTGTCGCGTCCATCATGTGCGTACGACCGGTCTTCACCAGTTTCATGTGCCGCGCGGCCAGTTCTGCGAGACCACCGGATAGCTCGGCGATCGCCGGCAGCAGTTGTTCCTGCACGGCCTGGGCGGTGGCAATGCTCATGGCGGTGGGGAAGCAGTCGTTGGAGCTTTGCGAGCGGTTGACGTGATCGTTCGGGTGCACCGGCGTCTTGCCGCCGCGCGGGTTGCCGGCCAGCTCGTTGGCGCGCCCGGCAATCACCTCGTTGACGTTCATATTGCTCTGCGTGCCGCTGCCGGTCTGCCAGACCACCAGCGGAAACTGGTCGTCGTGCTGGCCGTCGAGCACTTCGTCGGCAGCCTGCTCGATCAGGCGGGCAATGTCGGCGGGCAAATCGCCGTTACGGTCGTTGACCCGTGCAGCGGCTTTCTTGATCAGGGCCAGAGCGTGCAGTACCGGCAGCGGCATGCGTTCCTGACCAATGGCGAAGTTGATCAGCGAGCGTTGCGTCTGAGCACCCCAGTAGGCGTCGTCCGGGACTTCGATCTGGCCCAGGCTGTCGGTTTCGATACGGCTCATCGTGCACACTCCTGTTGGTCTGTTTGCGCAGTTTAGGCCGGCATCGGCCGTGGTGGTTCCCTCGAACCGATTGTTGACCGGTAAAACCCGGCCAATCAAGCACGGCAAGGCTCGGGGGTTGAGCCACGAGGTTTTTTAGGCGCAGAATGGTCGCCCTTGGGGTTTTACCTCGCCTAGCTGAAAAGGAAACTCGATGACTCGTCTTCGTGCCATCTGCACCGCGGTTGCACTGGTTTGCGCCAGCGGCCAGGTGCTTGCCGATACCGCCAGCCACAACGCCAGTGCTGAAGCTTTCCTGACCCTGGCGCACGCTGACAAGCTGGGCACTCCGGTGTACATGCAAGTGCAGCAAATGTTCGCTCAGCGTTTTGAACAGACCAAAGCCCCGGAAGCCAAGAAAGCCGTTCTGGAAACCTACCAGGCCAAGGCCAACGCCGCCCTGGACCAGGCCATCGGCTGGAACAAGCTCAAGCCTGACATGGTCAAGCTTTACACCAGCAACTTCAGCGAATCCGAGCTGAAAGACCTGGTCGCGTTCTACAAGTCGCCACTGGGCAAGAAAGTCCTGGAAAAAATGCCGCAGCTGACTCAGCAATCGGCCCAGATGACCCAGGCCAAACTGGAAAGCGCCGTGCCTGTCGTCAACAAGCTGCTCGATGACATGACCAAAGAGCTGGACCCGAAAGGCGCTGCTGCGCCGGCCAAGAAGAAGTAAGCGGAGTTCGTGATGACCATGCAACAACGCATCGAATCGACGCTGGCCCTGCTTCAGCCTGAGCACCTGCAAGTGCTGGATGAAAGCCACATGCACAGTCGCGGGTTGCAGACGCACTTCAAGGCCGTAGTGGTCAGCGCGCAGTTCGACGGCCTGAACCGGGTCAAGCGCCACCAGAAAGTCTACGGCACGCTCGGCGAGCTGATGGGCGAGTTCCATGCGTTGGCGCTGCACACCTACACCCCGCAGGAATGGGCAGAGATCGGCGCCGCTCCGGCATCGCCGACCTGTGCTGGCGGCAGTAAGCATTAAGCTTCGGTTTTTTGCTAGAATCCGCAACGCGCCGCTCACCCGGCGCGTTTTTTTTTGAATCCGGTTCACCCTTTGCGAGGGTAGCCACCTGGAGAAATACCCATGACACAACCGATTGTCGTGGCGGCACTGTATAAGTTCGTCACCCTCGAAGATTACGTCAACCTGCGCGAGCCGCTGCTGCAAGCGATGGTCGACAACCAGATCAAAGGCACCCTGCTGATCGCCGAAGAAGGCATCAACGGCACGGTGTCCGGCACTCGCGAAGGCATCGACGGTCTGCTCGCCTGGCTGAAGAACGACCCACGCATGATCGACATCGATCACAAAGAGTCGTACTGCGACGAGCAGCCGTTCTATCGCACCAAGGTCAAACTGAAGAAAGAGATCGTCACCCTCGGTGTCGAAGGCGTCGACCCGAACAAAAAGGTCGGCACCTACGTTGATCCGCAAGACTGGAACGCGCTGATCAGTGACCCGGAAGTGCTGTTGATCGACACCCGTAACGATTACGAAGTATCGATCGGCACTTTCGAAGGCGCCATCGATCCGAAAACCACCAGTTTTCGCGAATTCCCCGACTACATCAAAGAACACTTCGACCCGGCCGTGCACAAGAAGGTCGCAATGTTCTGCACCGGTGGCATTCGCTGCGAGAAAGCTTCGAGCTACATGCTCGGCGAGGGTTTCGAAGAGGTTTACCACCTCAAGGGTGGCATCCTGAAGTACCTCGAAGAGGTGCCGCAGGAAGAAACCAAGTGGCAGGGCGACTGCTTCGTGTTCGACAACCGCGTGACCGTGCGTCACGACCTCAGCGAAGGCGACTACGATCAATGTCATGCCTGCCGCACACCGGTCAGCGTTGAAGATCGCACCAGCGAGCATTACGTTGCCGGCATCAGCTGCCCGCATTGCTGGGACACGTTGAGCGAGAAAACCCGCCGCAGCGCCATCGATCGGCAGAAACAGATCGAACTGGCCAAGGCGCGTAACCAGCCGCACCCGATCGGCTACAACTACAAGCAAGCATCCACCGAGGCTTAACCATGTCTGCGCGCCTGCTCTATGTGATGGATCCGATGTGTTCGTGGTGCTGGGGTTTTGCTCCGGTGGCCAAGGCATTGGTCGAGCAGGCGCAAGCAGCCGGGGTGGAGTTGCATCTGGTGGTCGGTGGTTTGCGCACCGGCAGCGGCTCGGCGCTGGAGCCGACCACGCGTCGCTACATTCTTGAGCATTGGCAAGCGGTCACCGAGGCCACCGGCCAGGCGTTCAAATTTGACGGCGCGTTGCCCGACGGTTTTGTCTACGACACTGAGCCTGCCTGCCGCGCAATCGTCACGGCGCGCAGTCTGGCGCCGGATTGCGCGTGGAAGTTGGTCGGCCTGATCCAGCAGGCGTTTTACGCTGAAGGCCGCGATGTCACCCAAGCCAGTGTACTGGTCGAGTTGGCGGAGCAGGCGGGTGTGCCGCGCATCGAGTTCGCGGCGTTGTTCGATCATGCCGATCAACACAAAGCCACTCAGGCCGATTTCAGTTGGGTGCAAGATCTGGGCATCGCCGGTTTCCCGACCCTGCTCGCCGAACGCAATGGCCAACTGGCGCTGCTGACCAATGGCTATCAACCGCTCAGCGAACTGTCGCCATTGCTCGGCCGCTGGCTGGAGCGCGCCGCCTGTGCCTGACCTGGCCGATGACACGCCAGCCGTAAAGCGTGTCGACCGGCTGAGCTGGGCAGAAGTCCGGCGACTGGCACTCACTCACAAAAAATCCCTATGGATTGCCAACGGCGTGGCTGTGCTGGCGACGCTGTGCAGCGTGCCGATCCCATTGCTGCTGCCATTGCTAGTGGACGAAGTCCTTCTCGGCCATGGCGATGCCGCGCTGAAAGTCATGAACCATGTGCTGCCGACGATGTGGCAGCAAGCGGCCGGCTATATAGGCCTGATGCTGCTGGTGACCCTTACCCTGCGTTGCAGTTCGCTGTGCTTCGGCGTGTTGCAGTCGCGGCTGTTTGCACGGCTGGCCAAGGACATCGTCTACCGTATCCGCGTGCGTTTGATCGAACGCCTCAAGCGGATTTCCCTCGGCGAATACGAAAGCCTTGGTAGCGGCACAGTCACGACGCACCTGGTCACTGATCTGGATACCCTCGACAAATTCGTCGGCGAAACCCTCAGTCGCTTTCTGGTGGCGATGCTGACGCTGGTCGGCACCGCGAGCATCCTGCTGTGGATGCACTGGAAACTGGCGCTGCTGATTCTGCTGTTCAACCCGCTGGTGATCTACGCCACGGTGCAGTTGGGCAAACGCGTCAAACACCTGAAGAAACTCGAGAACGACAGCACCTCGCGCTTCACCCAGGCGTTGAGCGAAACCCTTGATGCGATTCAGGAGATCCGTGCCGGCAACCGTCAGGGTTTCTTCCTCGGGCGGCTCGGTCTGCGGGCGCAGGAAGTGCGCAACTACGCGGTCAATTCGCAGTGGAAAACCGACGCTTCCAACCGCGCCAGCGGTTTGTTGTTCCAGTTCGGTATCGACATCTTCCGCGCGGCGGCGATGCTCACGGTGTTGTTCTCCGACCTGTCGATCGGCCAGATGCTCGCGGTGTTCAGTTACCTGTGGTTCATGATCGGCCCGGTCGAGCAACTGCTCAATCTGCAATACGCCTATTACGCGGCGGGCGGGGCGCTGGCGCGGATCAACGAACTGCTGGCGCGCGCCGATGAGCCGCAATATCCCGGCGGTGTCGATCCGTTCAAGGGCCGTGACACCGTAGGTATTCAGGTACAGGGCCTGAGCTTCGGCTACGGCGATGACCTAGTGCTGGATCAGCTGAATCTGTCGATTGCTCCCGGTGAAAAAGTCGCGATTGTCGGCGCCAGTGGCGGCGGCAAAAGTACCCTCGTGCAATTGCTGCTCGGGCTGTATACGCCACTGTCCGGCACCATCCGCTTCGGCGGTTCGACCCAGCAGGAAATCGGTCTGGACACGGTTCGCGAAAACGTCGCGGTGGTGTTGCAGCACCCGGCGCTGTTTAACGACACCGTGCGCGCCAACCTGACCATGGGCCGCACCCGCAGTGACGAGGCGTGCTGGCAGGCGCTGGAAATCGCTCAGCTCGAAGCGACCATCCGCGCCTTGCCCAATGGTCTGGACAGTATCGTCGGCCGCTCCGGCGTGCGCCTGTCCGGTGGGCAGCGGCAACGTCTGGCCATCGCGCGGATGATCCTCGCCGAACCGAAAGTCGTGATCCTCGACGAAGCCACCTCGGCCCTCGACGCGGCCACCGAGTACAACCTGCACCAGGCCATGGCGCGCTTCCTCAATGGCCGCACCACGCTGATCATTGCCCACCGACTGTCGGCGGTGAAACAGGCTGATCGCGTGCTGGTGTTCGATGGTGGCCAGGTCGCTGAAGACGGCGATCATCAGCAGTTGATTGCCGACGGTGGCCTGTATGCCAAGCTCTATGGTCATCTGCAGCAGATCCAGCGCCCTTGAGTTTCGTGCCGGTTTCTGTGCTTAGTGCTTGAATTGCATTAAGTAAAATCACTCGGAACGCCCGTACAGTCCCGCCATTTGCACAATCGACCTAGAGGACGGCAGAGCTGTCCCTTTGACTTGGCGAAAATTAGCCTAGGCTGAGCTGTCAGGAGCGGGATTTTCCGGTGTTCATCTGGCAGTGCTTGCGCAAGGGATCTCATGAAGCAAAAGCGGACTCTCGGAACGCCACGGTTGTTGGGCATCGTCTGGCCATTTATTGCCGTCGTGTTGTTTCAAGCGTTATTGGGCGGCGTGAGTCTTTACGTGCTCTCGGCGGTTCGCGGTTACGTCGCTGGTGAAAGCCTCTGGTCCAAGGGCCAGAAAGACGCGATTTACTACCTCAATCTCTACGCCGACAGCCGTGATGAGGCGATTTTCCTCAAGTACCGCACTGCGATCGGTGTGCCGCAAGGCGGGCATCAGTTGCGTCTGGCGCTGGATCATCAACCACCGGATCTGGCCGCGGCGCGCGAAGGCATTCTAAAGGGTGGTAACCACCCGGACGACGTTTCCAGCCTGATCTGGCTGTACCTCAACTTCCGCCATTTCAGTTATCTGGAAACCGCAATTGACCGCTGGACGGTCGGTGACGCCTACCTGGTCGAGCTGGATAACGTGGCGCAGGAGATGCACCGCAGCATTTCGCAAAACAGTGCCAGCAGCACTGATATCCAGCACTGGAAGGCACGGATTTTCGCCATCAACGATGGCGTGACTCCGGCTGCGAAAGCCTTCAGCGATGCCTTGGGCGAAGGCTCGCGGATGATCCTGCGGCTGCTGCTGTTGACCAATCTCGCCACGGCGCTGGGGTTGATCGTGCTGGCCCTGTGGCGTACGCACAAGTTGCTCAAACAGCGCCATGCCTTTGCCGAGGCGCTGCAACTGGAGAAGGATCGGGCGCACGTTACCTTGCATTCGATCGGTGATGGCGTCATTACCACCGACGTCAGCGGCGCTATCGATTACATGAACCCGGCCGCTGAAGCCATGACCCACTGGAAAGCCGAACAGGCGGCGGGTTTGCCGCTGGCGGCATTGTTCAATCTGCTCGACGACAACGCCCAGTCCGAAGGGCTGACCCTGATCGAGCACATTCTCAGCGGCAAGCTTAGTGGCGGCAGCGAGCACTCGAAGCTGATCCAGCGCCTCGATGGCACGACATTGTCGGTGACCCTGGTCGGCGCGCCGATCCGTAATGCCGGAAAGGTCAGTGGCACGGTGCTGGTCTTGCACGATATGACCCAGGAACGGCAATACATCGCCAATCTGTCGTGGCAGGCCACCCATGACGCGCTGACCGGGCTGGCTAACCGTCGCGAGTTCGAATATCGCCTGGAGCAGGCGCTGCACAATCTCACGCGCCATACCGGGCGGCATGCGCTGATGTTCCTCGATCTTGATCAATTCAAACTGGTTAACGACACCTGCGGCCATGCCGCCGGCGATGAGTTGTTGCGGCACATTTGTACGCTGCTGCAGTCCGGACTGCGCGAGGGCGATACGCTGGCGCGACTGGGTGGTGATGAGTTCGGCATCTTGCTGGAGAACTGCGCGCCGGATGCGGCGGAAAAGATTGCCGAGGCGCTGCGTCAGACTGTGCAGAATCTGCACTTTGTCTGGAAGGGGCGGCCGTTCCTGACCACCGTGAGCATTGGCCTGGTGCATATCGCACAAATCCCGACGACCCTCGAAGCCTCATTGCGTGCCGCAGATATGGCCTGTTACATGGCCAAGGAAAAGGGCCGTAACCGCGTGCAGGTCTATCACGCTGACGATTCCGAACTGTCCCTGCGCTTTGGTGAGATGGCCTGGGTGCAACGCTTGCACATGGCCCTGGAAGAAAACCGTTTTTGTCTGTACGCCCAGGAAATCGCTCCGCTCAAGTCGGGTGACAACAACGGTGGGCATATCGAGATTCTGCTGCGTCTGCATGATGAAGCCGGGCGGATGATTCTGCCGGACAGTTTCATTCCCGCAGCCGAGCGCTATGGTTTGATGAGTCAACTGGATCGTTGGGTAGTTCAGAATGTATTTAAGGTTATTGCTCAATGTATTGCACAAGAACATCAACAACCTTTAGCAATGTGTGCGATTAATCTGTCAGGCATTACTATAGGAGATGACGCGTTTTTGCACTTTCTGCGGGAACAGTTTGTTAACTATGCAATACCGCCTGAAATGATTTGTTTTGAAATTACAGAAACCAGTGCAATTTCAAATCTGGGCAGTGCAATAAGATTTATTAATGAGCTCAAAGGCTTAGGTTGCTATTTTTCGTTAGATGATTTTTGCGCCGGAATGTCTTCATTCGCTTATCTGAAACATTTGCCTGTAGACTTCCTGAAGATCGACGGGAGTTTCGTAAAGGATATGCTGGACGACCCGATTAACCGCGCAATGGTCGAAGTGATCAATCACATCGGGCATGTCATGGGTAAAAAGACAATTGCCGAGTTTGTTGAAACAACCCAGATCGAGCAGGCCCTGCTTGAAATTGGTGTGGATTACGCTCAGGGTTATGTTATAGAACGCCCACAGTTGTTTACCTGCGACAGTTTGCAAAGTCGGCCCGCCAGACCGCAACCGCTGTTATTCAAAGCGCCTGGCACGTTCCGTTGAAGTCTCTCGCCGATCCTTACAATCACAAATCAAAAGGAGCCGAACAGTGATCGACACATTCAACCGAACCGGACCACTCATGGAAGCTGCAAGTTATCCTGCCTGGGCACAACAGCTCATTGAGGATTGCAGCGAGAGCAAGCGCCGGGTTGTCGAACATGAACTTTACCTGCGCATGCGTGATAACAAACTCAGCGCCAGAACCATGCGTCAGTACCTGATCGGGGGCTGGCCGGTGGTTGAGCAGTTTGCGTTGTACATGGCGCAGAATCTCACCAAAAACAGGTTTGCCCGGCATCCGGGCGAAGACATGGCGCGGCGCTGGCTGATGCGCAATATCCGCGTCGAACTCAATCATGCGGATTATTGGGTGCACTGGAGTCGTGCACATGGCGTCAGTCTGGAAGACCTTCAGGCCCAACATGTGCCGCCCGAACTGCATGCCTTGAGTCATTGGTGCTGGCACACCAGCTCAGCCGATTCGTTGATTGTGGCCATCGCGGCCACCAACTATGCCATCGAAGGCGCGACCGGGGAGTGGTCGGCGCTGGTCTGCTCCACCGGCGTGTATGCCGCAGCGTTTCCCGAAGAGGATCGCAAGCGCGCGATGAAGTGGTTGAAGATGCATGCCCAGTACGACGATGCCCATCCGTGGGAGGCGCTGGAAATCATCTGCACCCTGGCCGGGATGAACCCTAGCAAGGCCTTGCAGGCCGAGTTGCGTCAGGCCGTCTGCAAGAGCTATGACTACATGTATCTGTTTCTGGAGCGTTGCATGCAACTGGAGACGTCGGAACGCTTGCTGGTCAACCGAGAGCGCAGGGCGGTAGTCGAGAGCTGATATTCGTCTTCACGCAAAACCAATGTGGGAGCGAGCCTGCTCGCGAAAGCGGTATGCCAGTCAACTCATGGTTGAATGTCAGATCGCATTCGCGAGCAAGCTCGCTCCCACACTGTTTTGTGTTGCCTGAAAGGCTTAGCCCGCCATCGCCAGGCGGTTGCGACCTTCACGCTTGGCCACATACAACGCACTGTCAGCGCGGCGCAGCAAGCTGTCGGCCGATTCCCCCGGCAACAACGTCGAGCAGCCCAGGCTCACCGTCAATTCAATCAAATGTCCATCCGCATAGTATTCGGCCGCCTGCGTCGCATAACGCAGTCGTTCGCCGACCATCGCTGCCGCTTCCCGGCTGGTGTTGGACAGCAGCACCAGAAACTCTTCGCCACCGTAACGGAACACCATATCGACGTTGCGCAGTTGCGCCTTGATTGTCGCGGCGATGGCTTTAAGCACGTCATCGCCGGCGCTGTGGCCATGGCTGTCGTTGACCCGCTTGAAGTGGTCGATATCGAGCATCAGCAGCGACAACGGTTGTTGATGTCGGCGAGACATATCGATCTCCCGCTGCAGGGTTTGCTCCATGGCGATGCGGTTACCGGCGCCGGTCAGCGGATCGCGCAGGGCACTCTGAGTCGCCTCGCGATAAAGCAGCGCGTTGCGCATCGGGTACAGCAAGGATGAGAGTAACGACTCCAGCTGACCTTGTTCCGTGTCGTTGAAGCGCTGATTGCGACGGAACACCAGTTCGCCCATGTGCTCGCCTTCGTGGCTCAGGGTATAGCTGATCGAGTGGTGGCCGCGGGCACCGAATTCCAGGCGCAGGTCGCTGCCCTGATGCACGTAGCTGAGCGCGTCCAGGGGCACGAGGCGCTGAACTTCGCGGAAAAACAGACCGAGGATGCGTTGCGGTTCGAGGCTGGTTTGCAGTTGCAGGCTCATTTGCTGGCGCAATTGCGCAAGACTGGCCGGTCGCTCCAGAAGGGGAGGCAGCTGACCAAAGCCCAGGCGTTGCAATTTGGCACTGTCAAAGTCAATTGCATTGGTCTGGGAGGGTGATTTCATATGGCGTGAGCCCCTAAAGCAGTAAGTCTGTCTTACAGGCTGGGTGAGAGCGGCTATGGGCTGCGCGTCATACTGATCCATCAGTCCCGTAGGACATTTGGCGTAAGTTTAGTCTGCCTGAAGACGATTAGTCAGCTATCGAAATCGGCTTTGCCCCACTGCCTTCACACGGCATGCTTTGAGGATATTTAGAGCGAAAGTCGTGCCATTCGGTTCGGTTTTATTTAAACCGTTTTGAATCAATAAGTTGGCTGATCAAGGGGGAGGAGTGTGCTGGAAAATTGACTGAAATATGACGGTCGCCAGCGGCAAATGCATGCCGCGACAGGAATCTGCCGCGGCAACAAAAGCGACGTATGGCAGTTATTGCGCGTTGAAGGCCTGGCCGTTGATGCCCGAGCTGTCCGGGCCCATCAGGTACAGGTAGACCGGCATGATCTCCTCCGGCGTCGGGTTGTTCAGCGGGTTTTCCCCCGGATACGCCTGGGCGCGCATGCTGGTGCGCGTGCCGCCCGGGTTGATGCTGTTGGAGCGTACCGGCGCGACACCGTCGACTTCATCGGCCAGGGTTTGCATCAAGCCTTCGGTGGCGAACTTCGATACGCCATAAGCGCCCCAGTACGCACGGCCTTTGCGACCGACGCTGCTGGAGGTGAACACCACCGAGGCATCCTGCGACAGTTTGAGCAGCGGCAGCAGGGTGCTGGTCAGCATGAACATGGCGTTGACGTTGACCTGCATGACGCGCATGAAGTTTTCGCCGGACAACTGTTCGATCGGCGTGCGTGGACCGATGATCGAAGCGTTGTGCAGCAGGCCGTCGAGGTGGCCGAACTCGGTCTCGATCATCGCGGCCAGCTCATCGTACTGATGGGGCAGGGCGGTTTCCAGATTGAACGGAATCACCGCCGGTTGCGGATGCCCGGCAGCTTCGATCTCGTCATACACCTGCGTCAGATTGGCCTCGGTCTTGCCCAGCAGCAGTACCGTAGCGCCATGGGCGGCGTAGGTTTTCGCGGCCGCCGCGCCAATGCCACGACCGGCACCGGTGACTAGAATGACCCGATCCTTGAGCAATTCGGGACGAGCGGAGTAATCAAACATAAAAACCTCATCAAGTCAGATCGTTCCCACGCTCTGCGTGGGAATGCAGCCAATGACGCTCTGCGTCAGGTCTCAGCAACTGCAAAGCGCACTATCGAGCACCTTGCGCAGCTCCGACGGATGATCCACCACCACGTCCGCCCCCCAATGCCGCGGGTTGTCGTCCGGGTGGATGTAGCCGAACGTCACCGCTGCCGTTTTCGTACCGGCATCGCGCCCCGATTCGATATCACGCAGATCATCGCCGACAAACAGCACCGTCGACGGATCCAGATCAAGCATCTTGCACGCGAGGATCAACGGCTCCGGATCCGGCTTGCTGTTCTTCACGTGATCCGGGCAGATCAGCAGCGCCGAACGCTCAGCCAATCCCAGTTGCTGCATGATCGGCTCGGCAAAGCGCAGTGGCTTGTTGGTCACCACGCCCCAGATCAGCTTGGCCTTTTCGATATCGGCCAGCAGTTCACCCATGCCGTCAAACAGCTTGCTGTGCACGGCGCAGCCAACCAGATAGCGCTCAAGGAACTCCAGACGCAGTTCTTCGAAGCCCGGCGACTCCGGGTCCATCGAGAACGTCACCGCAACCATCGCTTTGGCGCCGCCGGAGATCTCGTCGCGGATGTGCTTGTCGTTGATCGGCGGCAAGCCGCGATCTGCACGCATGGCCTGGCAGATGGCGATGAAGTCCGGCGCCGTGTCGAGTAGGGTGCCGTCCATGTCGAAGAGAACTGCTCTGATCGCCATCGGCTTACTCCTCGCGCAGGGTCTGGATCATGTAGTTGACGTCAACGTCGCTGGCCAGCTTGTAGTGCTTGGTCAGCGGGTTGTAGGTCAGGCCGATGATGTCTTTGACGGTCAGGCCGGCCATGCGGCTCCAGGCACCCAGCTCGGACGGGCGGATGAATTTCTTGAAGTCGTGGGTGCCGCGCGGCAGCAGCTTCATGATGTATTCAGCGCCGATGATGGCGAACAGGTAGGCCTTCGGGTTGCGGTTGATGGTCGAGAAGAACACCTGACCGCCCGGCTTGACCATGCGGAAGCAGGCGCGGATCACTGACGACGGATCCGGCACGTGCTCGAGCATTTCCAGGCACGTGACCACGTCAAACTGCTCCGGCATTTCTTCGGCCAGAGCTTCGGCGGTGATCTGGCGGTACTCAACGCTGACGCCGGATTCCAGCTGATGCAGTTGCGCGACCGCCAGCGGCGCTTCGCCCATGTCGATGCCCATCACCGTGGCACCGCGTTGCGCCATGGCTTCGCTGAGGATGCCGCCGCCGCAACCGACGTCGAGGACTTTCTTGCCGGCCAGATTGACCCGCTCGTCAATCCAGTTGACCCGCAGCGGGTTGATGTCGTGCAGTGGTTTGAACTCGCTTTCGCGGTCCCACCAGCGATGGGCCAAGGCTTCGAATTTGGCGATTTCGGCGTGGTCGACGTTGCTCATGTTAAATCCTCTAAAACTTTAAAAGTGCTGTAGCCCTGGCGTTTGCGCCAAGGTGTTTACGATTCGGTGTGGCCGTTGATGCGCTGGCCCCAGGTCCGGGCGGTGGCGCCCAGTTGCTCTTCGTCCATGCGCGTCAGGCGGCGGTCGTCGAGCAGTTGCTTGCCGGCGACCCACAGGTGTTTCACGCAATCGCGACCGGTGGCATATATAAGCTGCGAGACCGGGTCATATACCGGTTGCTGGGCCAGGCCGGACAGGTCGAAAGCGACGATGTCGGCAGCTTTGCCAATTTCCAGCGAGCCGACTTGCGCCTCGATCCCCAGTGCGCGCGCGCCATTCAGCGTGGCCATGCGCAGTGCTCGATGGGCATCCAGCGCAGTGGCCGAGCCGGCGACGGCTTTGGCTAGGAGTGCAGCGGTACGGGTTTCGCCGAGCAGATCGAGATCGTTATTGCTGGCGGCGCCATCGGTGCCAACGGCCACGTTGACGCCAGCCTGCCACAAACGCTCGACCGGGCAGAAGCCGCTGGCGAGTTTGAGGTTCGATTCCGGGCAGTGGATCACGCTGGTGTTGCTTTCTACCAGCAACGCCAGGTCGTCATCGCTGATCTGGGTCATGTGCACGGCCTGGAAGCGCGGGCCAAGCAGGCCGAGACGACCGAGGCGCGCGAGCGGACGTTCGCCGCGCTGCTCCAGCGCTTGCTGAACTTCGAAAGCGGTTTCGTGCACGTGCATATGGATCGAGGCGTCCAGCTCCTCGGCAATCACGCGGATTTTCTCCAGGTTTTCGTCGCCGACGGTGTACGGTGCATGGGGGCCGAAGGTGATCTTGATCCGTTCATGGTGCTTCAGATCGCCGAACAGTTCGACGCCCTGACGAATGGCTTCATCGGCGCTGCTGGCGCCCGGAATCGGGAAATCAAGGATCGGAATGGCGATCTGCGCGCGAATGCCGCTGTTGTGCACACGCTCGCTGGCGACTTTCGGGAAGAAATACATGTCCGAAAAACAGGTGATGCCGCCCTTGATCTGCTCGGCGATAGCCAAATCAGTCCCATCGCGAACGAAATCTTCATCGACCCACTTGGCCTCGGCCGGCCAGATGTGATTTTCCAGCCAGATCATCAGCGGCAAATCATCGGCCAGGCCACGAAACAGCGTCATCGCCGCGTGACCGTGCGCATTGATCAGACCGGGGGCGAGCAGCACATCCGGCAATTCCCGGATCTCAGTGGCGTTACACTTCAATGCTTCGGCGCGCGGGCCGATAAACACGATGCGACCGTCGCGGATGCCCAGGCCGTGCTCCTTGAGCACAACGCCTGCAGGTTCGACGGGTACCAGCCATGTCGGCAGCAATAATAAGTCGAGCGCAATGGCAGGTTTCGGCATCGAGGGTCGGTTCCAGTGCTTTTGTAAAGGATGGCGAAGTATACCCGAGCGTCTTCGCGGGGGGATCGCTATAATCGGCGGCTTTTGTTCATGAGTGCGGGGTGAGGGATGCGCGATCGACTGTTGGCTGCGGAAAAGGTAAAGGCCATCGATTGGCGTGATGGCGCTCTCCATCTGCTGGATCAGCGTATTTTGCCGTTCGAGGAAACCTGGATTGCCTACACCAGCGCCGCCGGCGTGGCTGAGGCGATTCGTTCGATGGTGGTGCGCGGTGCGCCGGCCATCGGCATCAGCGCGGCCTATGGCATTGTGCTGGCGGCCCGTGCCCGTCTGGCCGAAGGTGGCGACTGGGCTGCGGCGCTGGAAGAAGATTTCGCCTTGCTGGCCGATTCTCGTCCGACTGCAGTCAATCTGTTCTGGGCGTTGGGCCGTATGCACGATCGACTGGATCGTCTGAAAGGCAACGCCGACCCGTTGGCGGCGCTGGAAGCCGAAGCCATTGCCATTCATGAAAGCGACCGCGAAGCCAACCTGACCATGGCCCAGCTCGGCGTTGACCTGATCCGCAAGCACCAGGGCAATGCGCAGGCGATTCTGACTCACTGCAACACCGGTGCGCTGGCTACCGGCGGGTTCGGTACGGCGCTGGGGGTGATTCGCGCGGCTTATCTGGAAGGCATGGTCGAGCGTGTTTACGCCGATGAAACCCGTCCGTGGCTGCAGGGTTCGCGCCTGACCGCTTGGGAACTGGCCAACGAAGGCATTCCGGTCACCCTGAATGCCGACTCCGCCGCTGCGCACATCATGAAAACCAAAGGCGTGACCTGGGTGATCGTCGGTGCGGACCGCATCACCGCCAACGGTGACGTGGCAAACAAGATCGGCACCTACCAACTGGCGGTCAACGCCATGCACCACGGTGTGCGTTTCATGGTGGTGGCGCCAAGTTCGACCATCGACATGAATCTGGCCAGCGGTGACGACATCCCGATCGAGGAGCGTGATGGCGCCGAGTTGCTCGAAGTGGGTGGCAAGCGCGTCGGCGCGGACGTTGAAGCGTTCAACCCGGTATTTGACGTGACGCCGGCCGACCTGATCGATGCGATCGTCACCGAAAAAGGCATCGTCGAGCGCCCGGATACCGCGAAAATGGCCCAGTTGATGTGCCGCAAACGCCTGCATTGATGCTGGCCTGCTCAATGTAGGAGCTGCCGAAGGCTGCGATCTTTTGATCTTGCTTTTTACAGGTCAGGATCAAAAGATCGCAGCCTTCGGCAGCTCCTACAGGTGTTTGGGGTCCTAAATGTCAATAAACATCGCTAAACCAAGCCCCAATTCTGCATTCAAAGAAGCTCTGAGCCTCTCTCGTCCCCGTTAAGCCTGTCACCGGTCAACTAACTATGCTCCATGCGCATCAGGGGGATAGGTGCGTGGCGGCTCTTGTGATAACATCCGGCGTTTTCCGAGGCAGCTCCACGGAGCTGTCTTTACTGCGCAAATCCGCGATCCAATGTTGATTTGTCGTAAGTCGGTGCATGGCACTCGGTCTGCCCCGACGAGCTTCGTTGGTCCCATATGGATATGACGAAGTTTCACCAGAAAAAGGAATCAGGCTTCTCATGGGCGAACTGGCCAAAGAAATCCTCCCGGTCAATATCGAAGACGAGCTGAAACAGTCCTACCTCGACTACGCGATGAGCGTGATCGTCGGCCGTGCACTGCCGGATGCGCGCGATGGCCTCAAGCCCGTGCACCGTCGCGTACTGTTCGCGATGAGCGAGCTGGGCAACGACTTCAACAAGCCGTACAAGAAATCTGCCCGTGTTGTCGGCGACGTGATCGGTAAGTATCACCCGCACGGTGATACCGCGGTGTACGACACCATCGTTCGTATGGCACAGCCTTTCTCCCTGCGCTACCTGCTGGTAGACGGTCAGGGCAACTTCGGTTCGGTCGACGGCGACAACGCTGCGGCCATGCGATATACCGAAGTGCGCATGACCAAGCTGGCGCATGAGCTGCTGGCTGACCTGCACAAAGAAACCGTGGACTGGGTGCCGAACTACGACGGCACCGAAATGATCCCGGCGGTCATGCCGACCCGTATTCCCAACCTGCTGGTCAACGGCTCCAGCGGTATCGCCGTGGGCATGGCGACCAACATTCCGCCGCACAACCTCGGTGAAGTCATCGACGGTTGCCTGGCGCTCATCGACAATCCAGAGCTGACTGTCGATGAACTGATGCAATACATCCCCGGTCCGGACTTCCCGACCGCCGCGATCATCAACGGTCGCGCCGGCATCATCGAAGCCTACCGCACCGGTCGCGGGCGCATTTACATGCGCGCCCGCTCGATGATCGAAGACATCGACAAGGTCGGTGGCCGCCAGCAGATCGTCATCACCGAACTCCCTTACCAGCTGAACAAGGCGCGTCTGATCGAGAAGATCGCCGAGCTGGTAAAAGAGAAGAAGCTCGAAGGCATCACCGAACTGCGCGACGAGTCCGACAAGGACGGTATGCGCGTCGTGATCGAACTGCGTCGCGGCGAAGTGCCTGAGGTCATCCTCAACAACCTCTACGCCCAGACCCAGCTGCAAGCGGTGTTCGGTATCAACATCGTCGCGCTGATCGACGGCCGTCCGCGGATCCTGAACCTCAAGGACCTGCTGGAAGCCTTCGTTCGTCACCGTCGCGAAGTCGTCACCCGTCGTACCGTGTTCGAACTGCGCAAGGCGCGCGAGCGTGGGCACATCCTCGAAGGCCAGGCCGTTGCCCTGTCGAACATCGACCCGGTCATCGCCCTGATCAAGGCTTCGCCGACGCCGTCGGAAGCCAAAGAAGCGCTGGTCAGCACGCCGTGGGAATCCTCGGCAGTGGTGGCGATGGTTGAGCGTGCCGGTGCCGACTCGTGCCGTCCGGAAAACCTCGATCCGCAATACGGTCTGCGTGAAGGCAAGTACTTCCTGTCGCCAGAACAGGCGCAAGCCATTCTGGAACTGCGTCTGCACCGTCTGACCGGTCTGGAACACGAAAAACTGCTGGCCGAGTATCAAGAGATCCTCAACCAGATCGGCGAGCTGATCCGCATCCTCAACAGCGCCACGCGCCTGATGGAAGTGATCCGCGAAGAGCTGGAAGTGATTCGCGCCGAGTACGGCGACGTGCGTCGCACCGAGATCCTCGATGCCCGTCTCGACCTGACCCTGGGTGACATGATCCCGGAAGAAGAGCGCGTCGTGACCATCTCCCACGGTGGCTACGCCAAGACCCAGCCACTGGCTGCGTACCAGGCTCAGCGTCGTGGCGGTAAAGGCAAGTCGGCCACCGGCGTCAAGGATGAGGACTACATCGCTCACCTGCTGGTTGCCAACAGCCACACCACGCTGCTGCTGTTCTCCAGCAAAGGCAAGGTTTACTGGCTCAAGACCTACGAGATTCCGGAAGCGTCCCGCGCCGCCCGTGGTCGTCCGCTGGTCAACCTTCTGCCATTGAGCGAAGGTGAATACATCACCACCATGCTGCCGGTCGATCTCGAAGCCATGAAGCGTCAGGCTGATGAAGAAGAAGCCGAAGGCGCCGAGGCTGATGTAGAAGAGATCGAAAACAGCAACGAGACCGATGAAGAACGTCGTGCTCGCATCAAGGCTGCTGACCGCAAGAAAGCCCCGTTCATCTTCATGTCGACCGCCAACGGTACCGTGAAGAAGACCCCGCTGGTGGCCTTCAGCCGTCAGCGCAGCGTTGGTCTGATCGCGCTGGAACTGGACGAAGGCGACATCCTGATCTCCGCCGCCATTACCGATGGCGAGCAGGAAATCATGCTGTTCTCCGACGGCGGCAAAGTGACTCGCTTCAAGGAATCCGAAGTTCGCGCCATGGGCCGTACCGCCCGCGGTGTGCGTGGCATGCGTCTGCCAGAAGGGCAGAAGCTGATCTCCATGCTGATTCCAGAAGAAGGCAGCGAGATTCTCACTGCTTCCGAGCGCGGCTACGGCAAGCGTACGGCGATCACCGAGTTCCCTGAATACAAGCGTGGCGGTCAGGGCGTTATCGCCATGGTCAGCAACGAGCGTAACGGCCGTCTGGTCGGCGCGGTTCAGGTGCAGGACGGTGAAGAAATCATGCTGATCTCCGATCAGGGCACTCTGGTGCGTACCCGTGTCGACGAAGTGTCGAGCCTGGGTCGTAACACTCAGGGCGTCACACTGATCAAGCTGGCCAAGGATGAAACCCTGGTTGGGCTGGAGCGGGTTCAGGAGCCTTCGGAAGTTGAAGGTGAAGAGCTTGAGGGTGAAGAGGGCGAGGAGTTCGAAGGCAATGTCGTGATCGACGATGCTGCCGAAGACCAGCAACTCGACGCCGCAGCAGACGAAGAACCGCAAGAATAAGCGGACAAACGAGGGGGCGGATGAGAATTCGCCCCCTTGTTATTTGTCCGGTATGAAATTTCGACATCATGGAGATCCCCTGTGGGAGCGAGCCTGCTCGCGAATGCAGGCGCTGCGGTACCTCTGACGCACCGCGGTGATGCATTCGCGAGCAGGCTCGCTCCCACAGGGCCGTGTTGATCGGTAGTGTGATTTATTGCGTGATACCACCAAATCAGAGCGAGATTGGATGTGAGCAAGCGAGCCTATAACTTCTGCGCCGGTCCTGCGGCGCTTCCTGAAGCTGTCCTGCAACGTGCCCAGGGTGAACTCCTTGATTGGCACGGCAAGGGTCTGTCGGTCATGGAAATGAGCCATCGCAGCGATGAGTTCGTGTCCATCGCCACCAAGGCCGAGCAGGATCTGCGTGATCTGCTGAATATCCCTTCGAACTATAAAGTGCTGTTCCTGCAAGGTGGCGCCAGCCAGCAATTCGCGCAGATTCCTCTGAACCTGCTGCCGGAAAACGGCTCGGCCGACTATATCGACACCGGTATCTGGTCGCAGAAAGCCATCGAAGAAGCCTCGCGCTACGGTCACGTCAATGTTGCCGCCACCGCCAAGCCTTACGACTATTTCGCCATCCCGGGCCAGAACGAGTGGAAACTGTCGAAAGACGCCGCTTACGTTCACTACGCGCCGAACGAAACCATCGGCGGTCTGGAATTCCAGTGGATCCCGGAAACCGGTGACGTGCCGTTGGTAGCGGACATGTCTTCGGACATCCTCTCGCGTCCGGTCGACATCTCGCGTTTCGGCATGATCTACGCCGGCGCACAGAAAAACATCGGCCCGAGCGGCATCGTCGTCAACATCATCCGCGAAGACCTGCTCGGCAAGGCGCGTTCGCTGTGCCCAACCATGCTCGACTACAAAGTCGCGGCCGATAACGGCTCGATGTACAACACCCCGCCGACGCTGGCCTGGTACCTGTCTGGTCTGGTGTTCCAGTGGCTGAAAGAGCAGGGTGGCGTTGAAGCGATCGCCAGGCTCAACGACGTCAAGCAGCGCACGCTGTACGACTTCATCGACGCCAGCGGCCTCTACAGCAACCCGATCAACAAGTCGGACCGCTCGTGGATGAACGTGCCGTTCCGTCTGGCTGATGATCGTCTGGACAAGCCTTTCCTGGTCGGTGCCGAAGAGCGCGGCTTGCTCAATCTGAAGGGCCACCGCTCCGTGGGCGGCATGCGCGCCTCCATCTACAACGCCGTCGACATCACCGCCGTTAACGCGCTGGTGGCGTACATGGCTGAATTCGAGAAGGAACACGGCTGATGTCCGAGCAAGAACTCAAGGCACTGCGCGTTCGTATTGACGCTCTGGACACCAAAGTCCTTGAGCTGATCAGTGAGCGTGCGCGTTGCGCCCAGGAAGTCGCGCGAGTAAAGATGGCCTCGCTGGCCGAAGGCGAAGTGCCGGTGTTCTATCGTCCTGAGCGCGAAGCTCAGGTGCTCAAGCGTGTCATGGAGCGCAACCAGGGGCCGCTGGGCAACGAAGAGATGGCGCGGCTGTTCCGCGAAATCATGTCCTCGTGCCTGGCGCTGGAGCAGCCGCTGAAAGTGGCTTACCTCGGCCCTGAAGGCACCTTCACCCAGGCTGCAGCGATGAAACACTTCGGTCACGCGGTGATCAGCAAGCCGATGGCGGCGATCGACGAAGTGTTCCGTGAAGTGGCGGCCGGTGCGGTGAATTTTGGCGTGGTGCCGGTGGAAAACTCCACCGAGGGCGCGGTCAACCACACGCTGGACAGCTTCCTCGAACACGACATGGTCATCTGTGGCGAAGTCGAGCTGCGCATTCACCATCACCTGTTGGTCGGTGAAAACACCAAGACCGACAGCATCAGCCGTATCTATTCCCACGCGCAGTCGCTGGCCCAGTGCCGCAAGTGGCTGGACGCGCATTACCCGAATGTCGAGCGCGTCGCGGTGTCGAGCAACGCTGAAGCGGCCAAGCGGGTCAAGGGCGAGTGGAACTCGGCGGCGATTGCCGGTGACATGGCGGCCGGTCTGTACGGCTTGACCCGTCTGGCCGAAAAAATCGAGGACCGCCCGGATAACTCCACGCGCTTCCTCATGATCGGTAACCAGGAAGTGCCGCCGACCGGCGACGACAAGACCTCGATCATCGTTTCGATGAGCAACAAGCCGGGTGCGCTCCACGAGCTGCTGGTGCCGTTCCATGACAACGGGATCGACCTGACCCGCATCGAAACCCGTCCGTCGCGCAGCGGCAAATGGACCTACGTGTTCTTTATCGACTTCGTCGGCCACCACCGTGATCCGTTGATCAAAGGTGTGCTGGAAAAGATCAGTCAGGAAGCAGTAGCACTCAAAGTGCTGGGTTCCTACCCGAAAGCAGTTCTCTAAGGGCGGTAGCAAATGAGTGGCAATTTCCTCGCTCTGGCACAGCCGGGCGTGCAACAACTTTCGCCGTACGTTCCGGGCAAGCCTGTGGACGAACTGGCGCGCGAGCTGGACCTGGATCCGGCCAAAATCGTCAAACTGGCGAGCAACGAAAACCCGCTAGGCGCCAGTCCGAAAGCTTTGGCAGCCATCCGCGAAGAGCTGGCCGAGCTGACCCGTTACCCGGATGGCAACGGTTTTGCGCTGAAATCCCTGCTGGCCGAGCAATGCCGTGTCGAACTGAGCCAGGTCACTCTGGGCAACGGTTCCAATGACATTCTTGAGTTGGTCGCGCGTGCCTATCTGGCGCCGGGCCTGAATGCCGTGTTCAGTGAGCACGCGTTCGCGGTGTACCCGATCGCCACTCAGGCCGTCGGCGCACAAGCCAAAGTGGTGCCGGCCAAGGATTGGGGGCATGACCTGCCGGCGATGCTCGCGGCCATCGATGCCAATACCCGTGTCGTGTTCATCGCCAATCCGAACAATCCGACCGGCACCTGGTTCGGCGCAGAAGCGCTGGACGAGTTCCTGCAGGATGTTCCGGAGCATGTACTGGTGGTGCTGGACGAGGCTTACATCGAGTACGCCGAAGGCAGCGATCTGCCGGACGGTCTGGATTTCCTCGCGGCTTACCCCAATCTGCTGGTTTCGCGCACTTTTTCCAAGGCTTATGGTCTGGCGGCATTGCGTGTTGGCTACGGTCTGTCGACCCCGGTGGTGGCGGACGTGCTGAACCGTGTTCGCCAACCGTTCAACGTCAACAGCCTCGCCTTGGCGGCAGCCTGTGCGGCGCTGAAGGATGAGGAATATCTGGCGCAAAGCCGTCAGCTCAACGAGGCGGGTATGCAGCAGCTGCAAGCCGGTCTCCGTGAGTTGGGCCTGAGCTGGATCGAATCCAAAGGCAACTTCATCTGCGTCGATCTCGGTCAGGTAGCTGCTCCGATATTTCAGGGCTTGCTGCGCGAAGGCGTGATCGTGCGTCCGGTGGCCAACTACGGCATGCCGAACCACCTGCGGGTGACCATCGGTCTACCGGCGGAAAACAGCCGCTTCCTTGAAGCGTTGCGCAAGGTTCTGGCTCGTGGGTGATGTCACTGCACTGCAATCTGCTGCACCTATGATCGGTCGCCTTGTGGTGGTCGGTCTGGGGTTGATCGGTGGTTCGTTTGCCAAAGGCTTGCGTGAAAGCGGTATCTGCCGCGAAGTGGTCGGGGTCGATCTCGATCCGCAATCGCGCAAGCTGGCGGTCGAGTTGGGTGTGGTTGATCGTTGTGAGGATGACTTGGCAGCTGCATGCCAGGGCGCTGATGTGATTCAACTGGCGGTGCCGATCCTGGCCATGGAAAAAGTGCTCGCGCGGTTGGCGAGCATGGATCTGGGGCAGGCGATTCTGACCGATGTCGGCAGCGCCAAAGGCAATGTGGTGCGCGCGGCAACCGAAGCGTTCGGTGGTATGCCGGCGCGTTTCGTGCCGGGGCATCCGATTGCCGGTTCCGAGCAGAGCGGGGTGGAAGCCTCCAATGCCGAGCTGTTCCGTCGCCATAAAGTGATTCTCACGCCGCTTGAGCAAACCGATCCGGCGGCGCTGGCTGTGGTCGATCGTCTGTGGCGCGAATTGGGGGCCGATGTCGAGCACATGCAAGTCGAGCGTCATGATGAAGTGCTGGCCGCGACCAGTCATCTGCCGCACCTGCTGGCCTTCGGTCTGGTCGATTCATTGGCCAAGCGCAATGAAAATCTTGAGATCTTCCGTTACGCTGCGGGCGGTTTCCGCGATTTCACAAGAATCGCCGGAAGCGACCCGGTCATGTGGCACGACATCTTCCTCGCCAACCGCGAAGCTGTCCTGCGCACACTCGATACATTTCGCAGCGATCTCGACGCCTTGCGCGACGCGGTCGATGCAGGGGATGGGCACCAATTGTTGGGCGTCTTCACGCGCGCCCGGGTTGCCCGCGAGCATTTCAGTAAAATCCTGGCCCGCAGGGCCTATGTGGACGCTATGAATTCCAACGATCTGATCTTCCTGGCTCAACCTGGTGGCCGCCTGTCCGGTCGGATTCGCGTACCGGGTGACAAATCCATTTCCCACCGTTCGATCATGCTCGGCTCGCTGGCCGAAGGTGTCACCGAAGTCGAAGGTTTCCTTGAGGGTGAAGACGCCCTGGCGACCTTGCAGGCATTCCGCGACATGGGCGTGGTCATCGAAGGCCCGCACCACGGCCGCGTGACCATTCACGGTGTCGGCCTGCACGGCCTGAAACCGGCGCCGGGCCCGATCTATCTGGGCAACTCCGGCACGTCGATGCGTCTGCTGTCCGGCCTGTTGGCTGCGCAAAACTTCGACAGTGTTTTGACGGGTGATGCCTCGCTTTCGAAGCGCCCGATGAACCGCGTGGCCAATCCGCTGCGCGAAATGGGCGCCGTGATCGAAACTGCTGCCGAAGGTCGTCCACCGATGACTATTCGTGGCGGGCATAAACTCAAAGGCCTGACTTACACCATGCCGATGGCCAGTGCTCAGGTGAAATCCTGCCTGCTGCTCGCCGGTCTGTACGCGGAAGGCAAGACCACAGTGACCGAGCCGGCACCTACCCGTGACCATACCGAACGCATGCTGCGTGGTTTTGGTTATTCGGTAAGCGTTGATGGCGCTACGGCATCGGTTGAGTCCGGTGGCAAGCTGACTGCGACCCATATTGAAGTGCCGGGCGACATCTCGTCGTCGGCGTTCTTCCTGGTCGCAGCGTTGATCGCTGAAGGTTCGGAACTGGTGCTTGAGCACGTCGGCATCAACCCGACCCGTACCGGCGTGATCGACATCCTGCGCCTGATGGGCGCTGACATCACCCTGGAAAACCAGCGTGAAGTCGGCGGCGAGCCTGTGGCTGACCTGCGCGTGCGGGCAGCTAAACTCAAAGGTATCGAGATTCCCGAAGAGCTGGTTCCGCTGGCCATCGACGAATTCCCGGTGCTGTTCGTGGCGGCTGCCTGCGCCGAAGGGCGTACCGTGCTGACTGGCGCTGAAGAGCTGCGGGTCAAGGAATCGGATCGTATCCAGGTGATGGCGGACGGTCTGTTGGCGCTGGGCGTGAAATGCCAGCCAACCCCGGACGGTATCATCATCGACGGCGGCCAGATCGGCGGCGGCGAAGTGCATGGTCACGGCGATCACCGTATCGCGATGGCTTTCAGTGTGGCCTCCCTGCGCGCCACCGCACCGATCCGCATCCATGATTGCGCCAACGTCGCGACGTCGTTCCCCAACTTCCTCGCGCTGTGCGGGCAGGTCGGCATTCGTGTGGCACAAGAGGCTCAGTCGTGAAAAACATTGCACCGGTCATCACCATTGATGGGCCAAGCGGCTCGGGCAAAGGCACCGTAGCCGGAATTCTGGCCAAGCGTCTGGGCTGGAACCTGCTGGATTCCGGTGCGTTGTACCGCTTGCTGGCATTTGCTGCGCATAACCATGGTGTCGACCTGACCAATGAAGAGCTGCTGAAGAAGCTTGCCGCTCATCTGGATGTTCAGTTCATTGCGGCGACCGAAGGTCAGTTGCAACGGATCATTCTGGAAGGTGACGAAGTCAGCGATGTGATCCGCACCGAAAGCGTCGGCTCCGGCGCTTCGCAAGTGGCTGCATTGCCGGCCGTACGCGAGGCGCTGCTGCAGCGCCAGCGTGCTTTTCAGGAAGCGCCGGGTCTGGTGGCCGATGGTCGCGACATGGGCACGGTGGTTTTTCCGGATGCACCGCTGAAGATTTTCCTGACCGCCAGTGCCGAGGAGAGGGCGCGCCGTCGATATTTGCAGTTGAAGGGCAAAGTCGAGGGTGTTAGTCTGTCGAGTCTGCTAGATGAGATACGTGCACGCGATGAGCGTGACACCCAGCGAGCGGTAGCCCCGCTCAAACCGGCGGCTGACGCCATACAGCTGGATTCCACGGAATTATCCATCGACCAGGTGCTGGAACGCATCATGAGCGAGATCGCCATTCGCGATATCGCCGGGTGACCAAGAAGGCCGCAGGGGACCAGTCATAGTCCTGCGACGCTTCTTCTATATGAAACTAACCCACACCGTCTGGGGTGTGGAGATGGGCGTATCCTTCGCCCTCATTTACAGGAATTAAAATGAGCGAAAGCTTTGCGGAACTCTTTGAAGAAAGCCTAAAAACCCTGAACCTTCAGGCAGGCTCCATCATCACCGGTGTTATCGTTGATATCGATTACCAAGCTCGCTGGGTAACCGTTCACGCTGGCCTGAAGTCTGAAGCACTCATCCCGCTTGAGCAGTTCTACAACGACGCTGGCGAACTGAACATCAACGTCGGTGACGAAGTTCACGTTGCTCTGGACTCGGTTGAAGACGGCTTTGGTGAAACCAAGCTGTCCCGTGAAAAAGCCAAGCGCGCTGAATGCTGGATTGTTCTGGAAGCAGCCTTCGCAGCCGAAGAAGTGGTCAAGGGCGTTATCAACGGTAAGGTTAAAGGCGGCTTCACTGTCGACGTTAACGGCATCCGTGCGTTCCTGCCAGGTTCCCTGGTTGACGTCCGTCCAGTGCGCGACACCACGCACCTGGAAGGCAAAGAGCTGGAATTCAAGGTCATCAAGCTGGACCAGAAGCGCAACAACGTTGTCGTTTCCCGTCGCAGCGTCCTGGAAGCCGAGAACTCCGCCGAGCGTGAAGCTCTGCTGGAATCCCTGCAGGAAGGCCAGCAAGTCAAAGGTATCGTCAAAAACCTCACCGATTACGGCGCATTCGTCGATCTGGGTGGCGTGGACGGCCTGCTGCACATCACCGACATGGCTTGGAAGCGCATCAAGCATCCTTCCGAGATCGTCAACGTTGGTGACGAAATCGACGTTAAGGTTCTGAAATACGATCGCGAACGCAACCGTGTTTCCCTGGGCCTGAAGCAACTGGGCGAAGATCCATGGGTTGCTATCAAAGCCCGTTACCCAGAAAGCACTCGCGTTACCGCTCGTGTAACCAACCTGACCGACTACGGCTGCTTCGCTGAGCTGGAAGAAGGCGTTGAAGGTCTGGTACACGTTTCGGAAATGGACTGGACCAACAAGAACATCCACCCTTCGAAAGTCGTACAAGTCGGCGACGAAGTGGAAGTCATGGTTCTGGACATCGACGAAGAGCGTCGTCGTATCTCCCTGGGCATCAAGCAGTGCAAATCTAACCCATGGGAAGATTTCTCTGGCCAGTTCAACAAGGGCGATAAAATCTCCGGCACGATCAAGTCGATCACCGATTTCGGTATCTTCATTGGTCTGGACGGCGGCATCGACGGTCTGGTTCACCTGTCCGACATCTCCTGGAACGAAGTTGGCGAAGAAGCTGTTCGTCGTTTCAAGAAGGGCGACGAGCTGGACACCGTTATCCTGTCGGTTGACCCAGAGCGCGAGCGTATCTCCCTGGGTATCAAGCAACTGGAAAGCGATCCGTTCTCCGAGTACGTTCAAGAGAACGACAAAGGCGCAATCGTTAAAGGCACTGTGAAAGAAGTTGACGCCAAAGGCGCCATCATCGTTCTGGCCGACGATATCGAAGCGACTCTGAAAGCCTCCGAAATCAGCCGTGACCGCGTTGAAGACGCGCGCAACGTTCTGAAAGAAGGCCAGGAAGTAGAAGCCAAGATCATCAGCGTTGACCGCAAGAGCCGCGTGATCCAGCTCTCCATCAAGTCGAAAGACGATGCTGAAGAGAAAGAAGCTATCCAAAGCCTGAAGGCTGAAGAAGCTCCTGTTGGCGACACCACCATGGCGCAGCTGCTGCGCAATGCAATGGCCAAACAGAACTAAGTTCTGCTTGATCATGAAAAAGGGCGACTTCGGTCGCCCTTTTTTGTGCCTGCGATTTGGTACTTCCAGGTTTTCGCCAGTGTTTCGGTGAAACCAATTCCACTTCGGGCTGGTCTGTTTCTTTAATCGGATCAATCGCCTATTCACGACTAAGCTTGGTCTTAAGCATGTAGCGGTCGGGCATTGCCTGGCATAAGGAAGTGGATGAACAAGTTTATTGTCCTCATGGCTGTGCTGGCTCTGGCTGGCTGTACGACCAGTGCCAAGACCCATGCCGTGCGTGGTGTCAGTGGTATAGAGGTCGACTGCTCCGGGTTGGGCTCAGGCTGGGAGAAGTGCCAGAAGCGCGCGGCGAAGGAGTGCAAGGGCGCGGGCTACAAAGTGATCACGAGGTCAGATGATGCCAAGGATGAAGATGAGTTTCCTTTTGGCTTCAACCCGGCAGGCTACGTGACACGAACCATGCTGGTGATATGCCGTTAAGCATGCCGTGCCCTGTTTGTTGCTGCAATGCCCTGAAAACGGGCGTTTCGACGCGGAGGAAGATATGTCAATCCCTGGGCTGTTCAAAATCTTCCGGGCGTGCTAAAACCTTTCAAGCGCTGATCTAGCTGCTTGAAAAAGAAGGGAAAAATATGACGAAGTCGGAGTTGATCGAACGAATTGTCACCCATCAAGGGCTGCTCTCATCCAAGGATGTGGAGCTGGCCATCAAGACCATGCTTGAACAAATGTCCCAGTGCCTCGCCACCGGTGATCGTATCGAGATCCGTGGGTTTGGCAGCTTCTCCCTGCATTACCGTGCTCCGCGTGTTGGCCGCAATCCAAAGACCGGTCAATCCGTCAGTCTTGACGGTAAATTCGTTCCGCATTTCAAGCCGGGTAAAGAATTGCGTGACCGGGTGAATGAGGAAGAGGAGGAGGGGGTTTGATCTTCGCTATTTTTCAAGGGGGCGCTGATGCGTAACCTCAAGCGCATACTTCTTGGCGTTTTTATTCTTTTACTGATTTTGGTGATTCTGGCGTTTGTTCTCGAGAATCAGCAGTCGGTTTCGTTATTGTTTCTGGGTTTGTCTGGGCCTCAGTTGCCGATTTCGTTGATCGTGGTTTTGGCTTTGCTTGTCGGGATGCTGATCGGGCCGGTGTTAGGCTGGTTTTTGGGGCGCTCATCAAGAGTCGCGAGTAGAAACAGAGCTGCGCGCAAGCATTTGACAGAGTGAAAGCCTCATATGCTTGCTTCCAGGCTTAGCTATATCCAATAGTAAAACGCCTATGAAGCTGTAAAATGCGATCCTCTTTTGGTTGTGAGGTTTTCACACCCATTCAGACTGAATTTGATAAAAGCTACGATTGGTAGCTTTTGCATTCGTGGATTGGACAGCGCTCCCGAATCGCTGTCAGCAGCTCAAAGGCATGGTACCGCGTGAAAATTCTAGTAACCGGCGGCGCCGGGTTTATCGGCTCAGCAGTTATCCGTCACATCATTTCCAATACCGGCGATTCTGTCGTTAACGTCGATAAGCTGACCTATGCCGGCAATCTGGAGTCTCTGGCTGATGTGAGTCAGAGTTCGCGCTATGCATTTGAGCGCGTAGACATTTGTGATCGCGGTCAAATGGATCGAGTTCTGCGTGAGCACCAGCCTGACGCGATCATGCATTTGGCGGCAGAGTCGCACGTTGACCGCTCCATATCGGGTCCGTCGGAATTCATCCAGACCAACATCATTGGCACCTACACGCTTCTGGAATCAGCGCGTCATTACTGGAGCGGCCTGGAGCAAGGTCGTAAAGCCGTTTTTCGCTTTCATCATATCTCTACTGATGAAGTGTACGGCGATCTGGAAGGGCCTGAAGATCTGTTTACCGAAACCACGCCCTACCAGCCAAGTTCGCCTTACTCTGCCAGCAAGGCTAGCTCCGATCACCTGGTTCGCGCGTGGTCTCGCACCTATGGTCTGCCGACCCTGGTTACCAATTGTTCGAACAACTATGGTCCGTACCACTTTCCGGAAAAGCTGATTCCGCTAATCATACTTAACGCTCTGGAAGGCAAGGCGCTACCGGTTTACGGCAAGGGCGACCAGGTACGTGACTGGCTGTATGTGGAGGATCACGCTCGCGCGCTCTACAAAGTCGTCACCGATGGCGTCATCGGCGAGACTTACAACATTGGTGGCCACAACGAGAAACAAAATATCGAAGTAGTGCATGCTCTCTGCGCGCTGCTTGATGAGTTGCGCCCGGCTTCGCCTCATTGCCCCCATGCGAGTCTGATCACTTACGTGCAGGACCGCCCCGGTCATGATCAGCGTTACGCGATTGATGCAAGCAAGATACAGCAAGAGCTTGGTTGGGCGCCGGAAGAAACGTTTGATAGTGGTATCCGCAAAACGGTGGAGTGGTATCTGAACAATACTGAATGGGTCGCGCATGTGAAGAGCGGCAGCTATCAGCAGTGGATTGATCAGAACTACGCAGATCGTACGGGCAAGGCATGAAAATCCTTCTTCTGGGAAAAAACGGCCAGGTCGGTTGGGAGTTGCAGCGATCTCTCGCGCCCCTCGGTGAGTTGGTGGCACTGGATCGTCAAGTAACCGATGGCTTGTGCGGTGACCTGAGCAATATTGATGGGTTACGGGCAACTCTCCGCGCAATCAGGCCAGATGTCGTTGTCAATGCGGCTGCTTACACCGCAGTCGACAAGGCTGAGGCGGAGACTGAGCTGGCAGATCTTGTGAACGCGCGTGCTGTTGGGGTATTGGCGCAAGAGGTCAGAGCGCTTGGCGGGTGGCTGGTTCATTACTCGACAGATTATGTCTTCGATGGGCATGGATCTGCACCATGGCGGGAGAGTGACGCCGTGGCTCCGGTGAATCACTACGGTGCCAGCAAACTTGCGGGAGAGCGATTGATCATCGAATCCGGCTGCAAGCATCTTATTTTTCGCACCAGCTGGGTTTATGGCGCTCGTGGCAATAATTTCGCCAAAACCATGTTGCGTCTGGCAAAAGAGCGCGAAAGTCTGAGTGTCATCGCTGATCAGATCGGGGCGCCAACCGGTGCAGACCTGATTGCGGACATCAGTGCCTTGACCCTTCGACAGGTTTTTCTGCGTCCTGAATTGTCGGGTCTTTATCACTTGGCGGCCGCTGGCGAAGTCTCTTGGCATGGATATGCAACTCACGTGATTGACTTCGCCAAAGCGCATGGGGAAGAGCTCTGTGTGAAAGGCATCAATGCGATCGAAACGTCTGTCTACCCAACGCCAGCCTGTCGCCCACTGAACTCCCGGTTGAATACGGGAAAGCTGCGCGACAATTTTTCTTTGCACTTGCCGGATTGGCGCAGTGGCGTAACCCGAATGCTTACGGAAGTTCTCAATAAATGACCACGATAAATCGTAAAGGCATCATCCTCGCTGGCGGTTCGGGTACTCGTTTGCACCCGCTGACCCTTGGCGTGTCCAAGCAGATGCTGCCGATCTACGACAAGCCGATGATCTTCTATCCCTTGTCCGTGCTGATGTTGGCGGGGATGCGCGAAATTCTGATTATTTCCACGCCTGAAGATTTGCCGTGCTTTCAAAAGCTGTTGGGCGACGGTAGCCAATATGGCATCAAGCTGTGTTACGCCGAACAGCCAAGCCCGGACGGGCTGGCTCAGGCTTTCATTATCGGTGAGGAATTCATCGGCGATGATCCCTGCTGTCTGATCCTGGGAGACAACATTTTCTACGGTCAGCACTTCTCGGACAACCTGCGTTCGGCCGGTCTGCAGGAGGACGGTGCAACTATCTTCGGATATCACGTATCCGATCCCGAGCGCTTTGGTGTGGTTGAGTTTGACGCTAATGGATCTGCGTTGAGTATCGAGGAAAAACCGACGGCGCCCAAGTCCAACTATGCTGTGACCGGACTCTATTTCTACGATAACCAGGTTGTCGAAATCGCGAAGAGTATCAAACCGTCCGCTCGCGGAGAGCTGGAAATTACTGACGTCAATCTGGCCTATCTCCAGCAAAAGTCGCTGAAAGTTGAAATGCTCGGTCGAGGCTTCGCATGGCTTGATACCGGTACGCATGATTCGCTGCTAGAGGCCAGTCATTTCGTGCATACCATTGAAAAGCGCCAAGGCCTGAAAGTCGCCTGCCTTGAAGAGATTGCATACAGTAATGGCTGGATTGACATGGCGCAGTTGCGTGCTCAAGCCGAGCGCCTGAAGAAAACCGGCTATGGACAGTACCTGGAGAAGCTTCTGGATTCCGCAGTGCGCTAGGGCTGACATTGTTGGCGCAGTAGCCATTTTTCGTAAAGATTGTGATGTGGTTACGCCGAGCCGGGTTGATGTTGGTTTGATATCGATCTTGTTCGGATGCTTTCAATTTTCAGGGCGTTTTTTGTGCCTTCCGCCGGGAGGGAGTTATTAATGTCCAGGCACAAGCTGTAGAATGATCAGCAATCATACCGGTTCTTGCGACTCGCGGTTGTGGGCGGGCAGCTTCGCCTCATTGGGTACGCCTCATAAAAGAAGCCCCGCCCCAATCGTTGATCGGCAAGGATCCTGGTGTTGCTTACGGATTTGGATTTAGGCCGAGCGGCTGTTTTCTCTGGCGGCTTGGAGCAAGTATTTGCGTCAGTCAGGACGCACAAATGACCGGAAATATAACTGAACCCGTTTCTGGAAGTATCTACTGGAGAGGGGACTAAGGATTGAGAGCATGGAACTGATTCCCGTAATTTTGTCTGGCGGAGTGGGCAGCCGGTTGTGGCCTGTTTCTCGAGAAACCCATCCAAAGCCATTCATGGCGCTGCCAGATGGCCAGAATCTAATCCAGAAAACGTTCCTTCGTGCTTCGCGTCTGGAAGGTGTGGTGGAAGTTCTGACGGTGACCAACCGCGAACTCCTGTTCAAGACTGAAGATGAGTACAGCACAGTCAATTCTGCCAAGCATGCTCAAGGTTTCATTCTTGAACCCTTCGGCCGTAATACAGCGGCGGCCGTTGCAGCAGCGGCACTTCAACTCGAATCCACGCACGGCCCCGATGCCCAGATGCTGGTGTTGGCTGCTGACCACCTGATCAAAGACGAAAAGGCTTTCGCTGCGGCCGTTTCCAGCGCCATGGCGCTGGCTGCCGACGGCTGGTTGGTGACGTTTGGTATTCAGCCAACCTACCCTGAGACTGGTTTCGGTTACATTGAAGCGCAGAAAGATGCCCCTGTTAAAGGTGGCTTGAAAGTCGCGCGGTTTGTCGAAAAGCCTAACCTTGAAACCGCTCAAAACTACGTCGGCGCGGGGAACTACTACTGGAACTCCGGGATGTTCTGTTTCCGGGTGGGCTCCGTCCTGGAAGAGCTGCGTCAGCATGCACCGGACGTAGTAGAGGCTGTGAGCAAAACGATCAATAGCTCGCGTCTGACCTCGTCCGCCAAATACCGTTGCCTGGCGCTTGATGCCGAAGCATTCGCAGCGGTGCCGGACATCTCCATCGATTACGCGTTGATGGAGCGCTCTTCCAAAGTTGTGACTGTTCCCTGTGACATCGGTTGGAGTGACATCGGTTCGTGGAACGCTGTCAGCGAATTGACCGAGCCCGACGAGAACGGTAACCGCTTTGAGGGCGAGGTACTGTCTCATGATTCGCGCAATAACTACGTCAACAGTGAAGACCGACTGACCGCGCTTGTCGGCGTTGAGGACTTGCTGGTCATTGATACACCTGACGCGGTGATGATTGCTCACAAGGATCACGCTCAAGACGTGAAGCATATTGTCAATCAGCTCAAGGCCTGCAGTCATACGGTGCACTTGCTTCACCGTACCGTGCATCGTCCGTGGGGTACTTACACCACGCTGGAAAACGGCGAGCGTTTCAAGATCAAGCGCATTGTTGTGAAGCCTAAAGCTTCTTTGTCGCTGCAAATGCATCACCACAGAAGCGAGCACTGGATCGTTGTCAGCGGGATGGCGGTGGTGGTCAACGATCAGCAAGAACTGATGTTGAATACCAACGAGTCAACGTTCATTCGCGCCGGCCACCAGCATCGCTTGATGAACCCAGGAGTCATCGATCTGGTGCTGATCGAAGTGCAGAGTGGTGACTATCTGGGCGAAGACGACATCGTGCGTTTTGAAGACAACTATGGTCGTGTCGATAAGTAAACGCTCTTAGGACGATTTTTTGCCCGCTTGATAGGATTACTATTGGGCGGGCATATTTTTATCCCGCGTTAGAATGACGTGCTTCTACCTGGCGAGTAAAAAGCAGCATCTGTTGCCTCGCTTCCACATACCCAGCAAGAGAGCGGTATGCATAGCCCTATAAAAACCCAGTGTTTCAAAGCCTACGATATTCGTGGTCAAGTCCCGTTGGATCTCAATGAGGATGTAGCCTATCGAATCGGTCGCTCTATGGTGACCGAGTTGAAGGGCAAAAGTATTGTACTGGGACGCGATATGCGGCTTGAAAGCCCAATGCTTGCTGACGCGATGTCTCGCGGTTTGCGTGATGCAGGTGCGGATGTCGTCGATATTGGTTTGTGTGGCACCGAAGAGGTCTACTTCGCGACCAGTGCGTTCAACGCCGACGGCGGGGTGATGATAACCGCGAGCCATAATCCCAAAGGTTATAACGGGATGAAGTTGGTAAAGTCCGAGTCACGTCCAATTAGCGGAGACACAGGACTCGACGCCATTCGTCTCAGGGTAGAAAGTGGCGATCTCGGAAGCTTGGCCGACTCACCAGGAAAAACTCGCTTCGAGCTCGTAAAGTCCCGGTATATAGAGCATTTGCTAAGTTACATAAAAGTTGCAGACCTCAAACCGCTGAAAATACTTGCCGACCCTGGCAATGGCGCTGCTGGTCCCGTTCTGCTGGAATTAATCGATAAATTGCCTTTTGATTGGGTTCTAATAAATGCCGAGCCCGACGGCAACTTCCCCAACGGCGTACCCAACCCGCTGTTACCGGAGAATCGAGAACTAACCCGACAAGCTCTACTGTCTAACTCTTGCGATGTGGGTCTGGCTTGGGACGGCGATTTTGATCGTTGCTTCTTTTTCGACGGCAAAGGCCGTTTTATAGAAGGCTATTATGTCGTTGGTTTATTGGCTGAGATGCTTCTAAAAAATCATCCAGGCAGCAAAATCATTCATGATCCCCGATTGACCTGGAATACCATAGATCAAGTAGAACGGGCGGGTGGACTCCCAGTGCTATGTAAGACAGGACACGCGTTTATCAAAGAGCGCATGCGTCTTGAAGACGCCGTTTATGGCGGGGAAATGAGCGCACATCATTATTTCCGTGATTTTGCATACTGTGATAGTGGGATGATCCCTTGGCTACTGGTAACTGCGCTTATGTCTACCAGTGGAAAGAGTCTTGCGCAATTAGTAGATGAGCGTATTGAGGCTTATCCGTGCACGGGCGAGATTAATTATCGAGTAGAAGACGTTTCGACCACCCTGCAGAAAGTCTTGGATTATTATCTGCCGCAAAACCCATTAATTGATAGAACAGATGGGGTAAGTGTTTCCTTTGTGGACTGGCGGTTCAATTTGCGCGGATCAAATACTGAGCCTTTGTTGCGTTTGAATATCGAGGCGAAAGCAGATAAAGCCGTGATTTGGGAACGTTTGAAAGAACTCGAATCATTGATTAATGCTGTTTAAAATGTTTGTGTGTTGTTAATGAGTAGTTTTGGATGCGATTTGTTTGGTGCCGTGGTGGCGTTCTGACTATTGATACAGTAGGTTTATATTTTGAAAACGGTCTTATTGTTAAGCACATATCCCATTGCCAGCCCGCGGCATGGAGGGCAGGTTAGGGTCGCAAATATCGCCAGAACGTTTAGCGCCAATGGTTGGAATGTTTTCCATATGGCGATTTACGAGCCAGAGGGATACCCTCCAGCGGTGTTGGGAAAAAATGACATCGAATTTCCTCCGGGTTCCAGTTTTAGAAAATATAAAAATAAATTCGTGCCTTTGATCAACGACTTACTCTCCGGTGAGTATGCAAGCTCGGAAGGGGGGGCGTTTCAGTCAATATTGAAAAAGCTGCCTCCGATCATCGATGCTATTCATGTAGAGCAGCCCTGGTTGTGGCCGCTGGTTCGAAAAATAAAAACGATTGAAAAATATAAAGATGCCTGCCTTATTTATGGATCTCAAAATATAGAGTCGCCATTAAAAAAAGAAATTTTAGACAGCTATCAAATTAAGGGCGCCGACGAAGTTATTGCGGATATCGATCGATTGGAGCAAACCGCTGCTATTGAGGCTGATATCGCTACCGCGGTAACACAATCTGATTTTGAAATTATTTCAAGCTGGGGAGCAAAATCTCCGTTATTAGCTCCCAATGGCATATCTCCTTGGGAAGCACAGCAAAAAAATTTGGAAATATGGAAAGAGCGGCTCCCTAAAAGTCCGTGGATTTTATATGTTGCAAGTGCTCATCCTCCAAATTTCATGGGGTTTAACGAGTGTTTGGGCAGTTCACTGGCATGCATCCCGCCAGATAGTAAGTTAGTAGTTGTTGGAAGCGTTTGTGAACACCTCGAGGCAACTCTTCGTGACAGCCGCTGGGGCGCTCTGAATTTGTCGCGATTGCAACTACTATATATGCTGCCTGACGAAGATCTAGACGCTGTAAAAACTCTTGCTCATGCGTTCCTTCTTCCTATTCCTCATGGTGGTGGCTCCAATATAAAAACAGCAGAAGCAATTTATTCTGGGAAGTATGTAATCGGCACTGAGTCAGCTTTTAGAGGGTTTGAGCAGTACCTCCATCTTCCAGAGTTAACAATTGCAAAAAATGCAAGTGAGTTTCATGCAGCAATAAGAGCGCGTTTATGCGGTCCGAAGCAGCTTAGTTTGGAGGGGGCCGATAGAGTTAGCAGGGAGTCTCTGACTTGGACTCAGTGCCTAGCCGCCATTCCTCAAGCCGCAAAGACGAAAATTACTCAAAAGGCTCTAAGTTAATGACTACTTGGTTTGATGTTACTACCATATTAGCTTGGCGGCGTCCGGCTGTTGGGATTATCAGAACCGAAACAGAATGCGCGGGCTATGCGTTGGAAGAAGTTTCAAATGGTGCGAGCATAAAGTTTTGTTCATTCGATAGCATGTCTGGGTTCAATGAGGTTTCGGCGGTTGAAGTGGCTGAAACCCTAAAAAGAATTTCGGGTGATCATGCTCAAACGACTGTCAGAATTCCAAATAGTCAACCGCAAAAAAAAGCACTCGAAACACGACTTAAAGAAATTGCCTTACGTATAACTAGTCGACTACCTTCGCGGGTTCGTGGTTTATTGTATCAGGCTTTTCAACGTCGTAGATTAGCAATAGTTGAGGCGCTTGTATCGTTTAGGCATTTTCGCTTAGCTTTATCGTTATTCTTCAAGCCGGCGAATAATAAGTTTGTTCCTGCCAAGAATAAAACCAATCTAAGTATAGAGGTAAATCCGTTTAAAAAAGGAGACTGTTATATTTCCGTTGGTTTGGACTGGGATAATAAAGACCTACCGTATCTTTATAGATTGAAAAAACATGTGGGTATGAGAGTCGTACTATGTTGCTACGATATTATTCCTGTAAGACTTCCGCATCTCTGTGTTGGCGATGTGGCAGCTAAATTTGCAAACTATTTTTCTGACGTGGCGTGGTGTGCGGATCAGATCCTATGCATATCGGAATATACGCGGACAGACCTAAAACTTTTACTTGAAGAGTTGGGTGCCCCAGTTCCTGATATGCCAGTTATAAAGTTGGGTGGCGATATACTTCAGCAAAAAAGTCCAGTAACTAGTATGGAAGTGTTATCGCTACTTCAGAAAAAATTCATTCTTTTTGTTTCTACTATCGAGCGTAGAAAAAATCATGAAGTGTTATATCGGGCATACACAAGGCTGATAAACAAGGGTGTCAAAGATTTACCACTGCTAGTATTTGTTGGGATGCCTGGGTGGGGAGTTAATGATTTCTTGAAGGATCTAGAACTGGATCCTAGGGTAAAGGAGTATATAAAGGTTCTGAGCAATGTTTCAGACTCTGATCTGGTGAGCCTATATAGAAACTGCATGTTCACGCTTTTTCCTTCTCTCTATGAAGGCTGGGGTCTACCTGTTGCCGAAAGTCTTGCGGCAGGTAAGTATTGTCTGGCTTCTAATGCAGCCTCCATACCTGAGGTGGGAGGTAAGTTGCTTGACTATATTGATCCATGGGATATTTTATCGTGGGAGTCTGAATTGGAAAAATATATTTCTGACTCCGAGGCGCTACGTCTCAAAGAACAGCATATAAAATGCGACTACCGTATTGTTCCTTGGGCTGAGACTGCAAGAAGTGTTTTTTATAATGCTGTAAAATAATGAAGTTGGTTGGATTTTGTTTATAAAGTCGAAGGGATGATAGGGATATAAGCAGCCCGTTCCCTCAGGATACTTAGCCATTTCTTAAACTGTTGTTTATTAAGCGCCCGATGTAATGCATCGGGCGATTTTTATTCAAAGGGACTAGTGTGACTTGTCAATGGCTCCATATTTGCTGCGCTACGCATATTGCTGCGGCGATTTATTAAAATTTTTGACTATCTTAAGATTCGCTTGCGTCCGTGCTTATCCTATAAAACACTAGATTCTTATTGAAGCTTTTGATTCTCCTCTGTAGACGTTAGTTTCACTTTTTTTGGCTTCATAAGGTTTTTTGAGAAACGCACCATTGGCGTTTCTATTAACACATGGACGCCATATGAGACGATTAAACTTGCAGAAATAAATACTATAAAAGTGATTAAGTTGTTTTCTGGTGAAAAGTGCTTTATTAGAACTGCCACTGCCATATGGCAGGCGTAAAGGGAGTAAGATAACCTACCTAAAAGCTGGAAAATTTTATTGTAAAGAAAAGCACAGTGGTTTTGGAAGTAAATCAAATAGCAAAATGTTGCAAATGCTAACAGCCAACTTGGGGCGCCTTTATCGAGTGATACATATATTGGAAACGGCGCTATGCTAAATACCAATAGTATGCCAACCAGTCCTGCTATCAGTTTTTGCAGTGAGATTTGATTAGAGTGAAATAGCCAGAAAATCCAGCCTAAGATAAGCATTGGGAGCGTTGAGGCTAGTACGCCGAAGTTTGTTGCCCATTGATGCATTGGGTGGTGGGGGATAATATGAACGCGGCCTACAGCCAAAAAAATCAAAGTAATCAGTGCGATAGAGTATAAGTCTGCTTTAAAAGCACGCGCAAAGAAATAAGCGAAACCAATTAGTAGATAAAATTTTACCTCGATTGCGAGTGTCCAAAAAATGGGCTCCACGAGAAACTCATTTGGTAGGACGTCTGATCCAAATAAGCTCACGCTAAGTAAAAAATTTTCAAAATCTAGGTTTCTCGGGCTATCTATTATGTACTCTGACAGTATTCTCAGTGCCACGGCAGCTATGGCGATAGGGTAGAGTCTAAAAATGCGTTTTACAAAAAAATCACTACCGGAACTGACGGTTGCGCTGGCGGCTACAACGAAGCCGCTTGTTATGAAAAAAAGTCCTACGGCATAACTGCCTATAAAACTTGCGATGTAATACGCGACGCTATCTATCGGTGCTTCTATCAGTGCGGTCACATAGTGATCTAGCACGACCAGAAGCGCCGCAATACCTCTCGCCCCATCCAGTGACTTAATCCTATTCAAGTCAGTCTTCCTTTGTGTCTAAATTAATTTTCTGTACTACATATCATCAACGGCGCTTTTTTGTATTGCAGCTGGTAGCTTGGAGGCCTTGATCTAATAGCGTAGTGGATGAGAGATCGTTTCAGAATCTGCTATTGTTGTTTTATGCCGATTCTGATACTGAGAAGAGCGTCACACTAGAAGCGCACTCGATTAATCGAGCAATAGTTTGTTTCTATTTTCAAGAAAGCTATTTTGCTTGTTTGTTAAGATGCCACCATGGAGTATAGGTTGGGTATTGTTAATGACACCAACAATTTTTGATGCAAATCCATCGTGATCATATGGGTCCGCTGTGAGTGTCGGATTCTGATTGATTTCACCACAGGATGAGTTATTCGATGAAATTACCGGAATACCCTGAGCCTGCGCTTCTAAAATCGGAAGGCCCAGACCCTCGTAAATAGAAGGAAAGAAAAGAACTTTGGCTTTTTTCATAAGTGATTCGAGAAGTTGATCTGAGGGCGAGCGATACCATTCAACATTCGAGCTGATGGATGAGATTTCCTCTAGAAAACGAGTAACCTCCGTAAAAGGCATGCGTTCACGTCCGACAACGATAATCTTCAGATCTGTTTGTGCTGCAGCCTTTTTTAACGATTCGGAGACTGCAATAAAGTTTTTCCTATGGTCAAGCACGTTCACTAATAAAATATAGTCGCGATTTTCACTTTCGATAGAATTCGTATTTCCGAAGTCTTTGAACGGAATGCAGATTTCCAATCTTGGTTCTAAACTCTTACCATAGAAGCTAATAAAGTCATTTTTGGTGCTTTCGCTGATGCAGATGATTTTTTGAGCGTTCTTGATATAAAAGTCATAACCTATGCTGTGTTCATGAGCAAAATGATAGGCATTCAAGAAGCGAGGCATACGAAGGGCGCCAATCGCTAGAAGATTTGGCACCATGTCATAGACGAAGCCCATTGTATATTGCCCCTCAGGCACCGAGCCTGAAGGAGAACACATCCAAGGAGTGGTCAGTATTGATTCGTCGAAATCTTCCAGACGGATTTCTTTAGGGTCGTCCCAATGGCAATTATATGTCTTACCAGTCTTTGTCGTTGATTGTATTGGAGCTTCGTTTGGGACTGGATCACCTTTAGCCCAGTCCGGAGCTGAGTGCATTAGAAGAGATGAGTGCTCAATGTCGCTCATCATTGTTTTAGCGTCATCTTTCGAGCATGCAGCTAAGCGACCCTGGTGGGGGGTCGCTAATGTGAGGCTATGCCCTTGTGCGGCTAACTGATGCCAATGATATCGGATGACACGTCGAACTCCGATATGCGTACTATAAAAGTTACGCTCCACTATCATTAATATCTTTTTTTGTTTCATGTGTTTTATCTATATAAAGGGCACGGATAAATTGAATATCTAGTCTGCTTTCACTGGTTTTGCATCAATTTTAATCAGCGCTACAGCCAATTTTCTGACGTCTTTGGACTTTCCGTCATCGCTAGGAGAGGACGGGGAAAGCGGAGTGAACGCAAATTGTAGAGTTCTAGCGCCTTTGAAAATTGTCCTTGGTAGTCGAAAAGAGTACTTCTTAGCGGATTTTTTCTTCGACAATGTCAAGAGTGTTATAGGGGTGCCGTTGCAAGTGACCCAGACCAGCTGATTTTTTGTATTTGCGGGCGCGAAACCTCTGGCTGTAACCTCAAGGTTCAAATCATGATTGACGTCAACTTCAGGCACAGGAAGATTCAAGATTGATTGATCTCCAAGTGACCAAACACCCCATGCCTCACGAGCTGCCCAACCGCTACCTAAAATAGAATTCGATATGTTTGCATTTTTTTCAAATAGAATTGGATATTGAGTAGTTATTGGTTGTTTCTTTACTAGGATGGCTGTCAATACCAAAGAGGTATCAGATCTGATGTCGATTACTACTTGTGAAGAGTTCGGTGCCAAAATAGTTGTGTCAATGAGGATGGTACATGAGGTCTCTTCCTCATTCGTGTCCCAGTTCAAGACTTGATTAATACCATTCGTCTTGATTTCAATATCTGATTTGTTAGTGTTGCTATGAAAGAAGATTTCAAGACTAAGATCTTTGCTATTTGGTTCAAGACAGACCGAGAGATTTTTATTCCGCTGAAGTGATACTAACCCTTCATTGGTGATGGTCCATACGGACTGATCTAGAATAATCCCGTCGGCGGATAATTGTTGCGAACTCTTGCCAAATAGGCTGACCTTATTATCAAGTTTGATAGTGCTAGCCGACGCGTAAGACGGGTCAGTGCATCCATAAGGCAAGGAGTAGTTGTAATTCAGGTCTGGGAGTCGAGCGAACTCGTAGATATAGCCAGGCCGTGAGTCTGTAACAATGAGTTCAACGGTTCTTGCAAGGCGTGGAGTTATCCCTTTTTCGCTCATGCAGCGAGAAAGCTCAACATCTTCACCTTGGTTCCAGAACAAAAGTTCGTTCCAGGGAGTTTCTAGAAGTGTCGCCCTCTTGCTAATGATCACACCTCCATTCACGTAGACGTTAGGATTGTAATCGCCATATTGCAGCATACTGCTCGGACTCCAGCTCCAAGTGCTGCCAAGGGTAACCCAGTCGGGGAAACGATTGCCTTCCAAATCTATTTGGGCTGGAACAATAACTGAAAAGTCCGCCCCAAACTCAAACATTTGATCCAGGAAACCCCTCGGTATTTCATAGCGGTCGTGTGCTATCAACAAGTTTTCGGCGTTTGAAGTCTCGACGATAATATTTTTCTTTTTAGTGATCCATCCTTTCGCAGAATGGTCATCAGGAGCATCAATATACCGAACTTTTTCGTTGTATTGTTCTAGTGACTCCCTTAAAGAGGCTGGCCCACAAATAGCAACACTCCACGCGATATTATCTATGCCACGCACTTGCTGAACGCTATCGATAAAGCGTATTACTTTCTCTGGACGCCGACCATCTGTAATAAGCGCAAACTCAAACGTTGACAGGGTAGGTGGTACACTATTTCTAGTGCAATACATACTGTAGACGATGGTCCCGTCTTCATCGGTATCTTGATTGAGTAGTTCAAAGGTGCACTCTTTGTGTCTTCTTAAAAATGCACCGAAAGAAAATAAAGTGAGCAGGTTAGATTGCGAAAACCTGACAAAGAGCAAGCACTTTGCATTATGTTGTAGAAGTCTCAGCGCCTCATCAATGATCAATGGCCATTGTTTAAATTTACCGAGATCGTTTTCAGTAAGATAAACGGCACTAAAATTTCCATGTAAAGACGGTAGCTCCCGGAAATCGCTGCTAGGATCAAATATCCGAGGCGACGATACGAAATTGTTAGCGGGAGGGTATACTCCAGCCCAGAATACGGTTTTGACGCCGCAAATTTCACTCATTAATTTTGAGTCGAGCATTCTCAGTTAATCGCCTTTATCGTATAAGCTTTTTTAGTGCGCGCAGGGGAGCGCTAAATTTCCAGCTTGTGGAAAGGTAGATGGCTTCAATTTGTGATTTGAGAAAGTTATTTTCGTCTCTCAGTCTATTGTTTTCATCATTAGATGAAAATTCAGCACAGTGCGAACCAGCAGCACCCTGCAGTTCAGAGTCGAGTTGGGCTTTGATTTTTTTTGCTTCTGATTTCCAGTACAGCACACGTGCCCATGCTGCGGAATTTTCAGCCACATAATGACGAGCGCGCGCAAGTTCCTGTTGTACGGACAGAGATACCGGATCACCAGGGGGAAGAGTTGGAGAGTCAGACGCTACGTGCCAGTAGTGCTTGCCATCGTATAATGGAACGCCCCTAAGTTTCAGATTATCTTCCACTTCACGCCAGTTTACGCCTTTTCGATTAAAGAAAACATTAACTTCAGCGCAGGCCGGATCGTTTGATTTGATGGCGAATGGTTCAAAGCCATGGTTATCTAAAAAAGAAAGAACCTCAAATAGTGCTGGTTCCCCGTTATAGAGTGATGTCGCAGATGTGGTAGGTGTTTCCAGCATTCCAGCGTCGACTGATGAAAGATACTTGCCCAGTGACTCCAGTACTCTTAGATCCACACCTTGGGCATCAATTTTTATAAAACTTATATGGTCGTATCCCTCTCGTTCCAGAAGGGAGTCCAAACGAATAACATCTACATCGATTACTTCGTCGAAGTATAAGTCAGATCGTTCTTTCCAATATTCATCGTTGGTAATTGAACTTGAGTTAAAGGGAAGAAGGCTAGATACTCCCCAGTCGGCATGACGGGCAACATTGAACGTGGTCCGGCAAGGGGTAACATCAATAGCTGCTTTAAACAGCTGAATGTTAGCCAGGCTCATGCTGTCTTTTTTTTCTTCCAGAGCCAGATACAGCTCAGGTATTGGTTCGATACCAATTATTGGTATACCTGAAGACCGAGCTGCAACAGGAAACAAAAAATCACCGTTGTTTGCTCCAATGTCGAGAATACAAGTTTTAGTCATTGATATCACTCTTCACTGATAACAAATTTATCATCCAGTGCTCCCGGATGTTTGACAACCACCGTTATAGAGTCTGTGATGGAAAGAAAGTCTGTAGCCTCTCCTGGCGCAATAGTAATGATGTCTCCAGCGGTCCATTCGCGGCCGCACATTCTTACCGTCCCCTCAACAACTACGGTAATTTCAGTAGCGATTTTGTGATAATGTGCACCTTCCGAGTCGCCTTGTGTATAGTGCTTTACAGCGACTTCACAGGCATCAGTATTTAATACGGACGGACTGAATGCGCCTACAAACCAGCCCTTGACCATGCTTTCCAGGCGATCTGACTTCATTCTATGCTCCGCTCTCTTTGAAATGATCTAGTTTCTCAATTTGACGCGCAGATTTTAATGGATGGAATTTCTGCGCATCAATTCGATGAACACCAATGCGTCCTTGACGAAGAATCAGTTCATTTAAGGTTGGGCAAATGTAATACTGTCCATCCACATGAGCATTCTTTAGAATTGCCTGTTTTGCGCAACTAACAAAATCTTTTCCGTGACGGAACCAATAGAATCCAACTGTAGCATTGTTACTGATAGGGTTTTTTTCAGCGCACTCAACGACGAGCTGTTCCGAATTTATCCGAACGTATGAGTAGCGAGGGTGAACAGATGGAAATACGATTACTCCAGCGTCAAACTGTGATGCATAAAAGCTGGAAATAATGGCGCTGAAGTCCAAGTCAATCAACTCATTGCCATTGAGAATAAGCAGTGGTTCTTCATTATCAATTTCTGCAACTGCGAGCAGTGCAGTACAGGCGGCGCCGCCGGTCTTTCGCCGTATTTGTAATACTTGAGCTTTAGGAGAGAGCAACCTTACAATGTTGTCGAGATGCCAGCGTTTGCAGTCATCTTCTCTCACTGCGAGAATTAGCTTTGAGTCTTTAATTACGTTGCATTGCTCGCTTAAATGTTGGATAAGAGGCTTGCCATCAACTTCGGTAAGGCAGAGAGGGTAACCGCTATCCTTATCGTCATGTGGCTCATTCGCGGCAAGAACTAATACGTTAGTCATTTTAATTACCTTCTGCGCGTCGAACCGCATTCATGATGTTTTCATAATTTACTTCGTCAACATCGCTGACGACTAAGACATGTGCACCGGATGCTCGAGCCGCTAATATACCATTCTCGTTGTCTTCTACGATAAGGCACTCGGCAGGGGTGAAGCCAAGTTGCTGCATTGCTTTAATATAAATGTCGGGAGAAGGCTTTGGTTTTTCTACATCTTCATTAGAGAGCATAACATCCAGATAATCGTCGAGATCAGCTTTTTGCATCATTGTCTGGACGGTTGCTCGGATAGAGTTGGATGCTACTCCAAGTTTGTAACCATTCGCCCGTAGTGATGAAAGTGCGTATTCGTGAATGAAGCGCGGACGGCATTTTTCATGCACCATGTCCATCGTGTAAGACTGCTTCAGTTCATTGATAAATGAATGTAGCTCAATGGGCAAATTGCTCATTTTGCTGAGCATATTGAGTTTAGTGCTTGTTGGAAGTCCGTCGAAAGACGTTAGGTGATCATATCTGGAGATTTCAAAGCCAAATAAAGCTAGAGCCTTGTTGAGAGCTTCGTAGTGCCATTCTTTAGCGTCGATTAAGACACCATCCATGTCAAAAACTATAGCTTTAATCATAACGTGGTCTCAAAAAAATTTACTGCGTGTTCTGGGAGATCAGTGCATAGCAAAATATTGTTATTACTATGTAGGTCGGCGTTTTTCAAATTTTGCCAAAATTGAATGTGGTCGCGACGGTGCAGTTCGGGAGAAACAATACAAACTCTGATGTTTTGCTTTACAAGCTTTGTCAGCTCTTCTATTCGCCATTCATCGCTTTCGAATGCATCAAACCAAATACCGCAGGCATTTTTCTTAAATGCAATTATCGGCTCCTCCTCGCTCACCCTTACGAACGTAGGATTTCCTGCTGCGAGTTGTGCTCTGGTGTCAGGGATCGACATGTCGAAAACAAACCAATTGGCATAATCATGCCGTTTCATTGTTGAGCCAATGGCAACGGCGAGCCCGTCTGCCTTCACATTCAAGGCAAGAGTTGGTTTGTTTTTACCGGCGATCTCAAGCAGTTCATCCAACGTAATTTCATTTCCGGTTGGGGGATCATGTGAGATGACGAGCTTTCCAGAGAGATCCCGAACATCAGTTTCCGTACCAAATCCGAGAGAAAAAGACCGCTCAAATGCCTGCGGAGTATTCTTTTCTTCTGCTTGTAACCAGTAACCTCTGTGGCTGATTATTTCCATTTGGCGTTCTCGACCGCTGGTCTTGATATGGAATGATCGATGAACAGTGCCAGGTCTGCAGGGGTTCCCAGTCCGTACATGCCATTTGCCTCTGAGCCAACGCTATAAATTCCGACAACCTTTTCTTCTTTGATCATTCTATTGTATGCAGGTGCAACATAGAATTCACCGTTTACGCGTTCGTTGGCTGCGATCATGTTCTCTGCGGCGCTAACAAAATCACGACCACGCGAAAAATTATAGATTCCGACGGTCGCGTCGTCGGATATTGGTTCTTTCTCTACTACGTTGGTCACATGCTGGTTAGCGTCAGTTGCGGCGAAAGACCACTTTGGATCATTCGCTTTCATTGTCATGATCAAGCCATCCAAGGAACGTGTATCTATGTCATTCAGATAGTCATCAATGGATGTATCAATGAATTGATCACTATTGGCAATCATCAGAGCGTCGTCGCTGTTGATTAGATGTTTTGCAGTCAAAACTGTGCAAGCGGCACCTTCAGTTACACCGTCGAGCAATATGACTTCATGGTTTGGCGCCCATGTTGGAAGCATTTCGTCAAGTTTATAGAGTGAATAGTGCTCGCGCTGGCAAATAAATATAAAGCGGTGCTCGCGGTTCGGGCGCAGATTGGCAATCACAAGTTGGATCATAGGCATGCCGTGAATCTGGATTAACGGTTTGGGATCCGTAAAACCAGCGTTAGCAAATCGGCTTCCCTTTCCAGCCATTGGAATAACTATGTTCAACATTTTAATTGCCCGTCATCATGAGGGTGAAAGTCTCGTATTTTGTCGCTGCGTCAATTTTCCTTAGTTATGGAAATTGAAGCTCAACCACCAAAATATGCGGCCGCGACAGTTTGCGGATCAGAGTCCATGCGAATTTTTCCGTGTTCAAGCCATATGACTCGATTGCAGGTATGCATGATCAATTCTCGTGAGTGTGTTGCAATGACAAGAATGTTTGTCGATTGTACTAACTCCGTCATCCGAATTTCTGCTTTATGCTTGAAGCTTTCGTCTCCGACTGAAAGCCATTCATCCATTAGGAGTATTTCAGGTCGAACAACCGTTGATACCGCAAATGCCAAGCGTAAGTGCATGCCGGTCGAGTAAGTTCGAAGGGGCATATCGACAAAGTCGCCAAGCTCAGAGAAGTCGATGATTTCATCTAATTTTTGACTTATTTCACTTCGTGTCATCCCGAGTAAGCCGCCACGGAGGAATATATTTTCCCTGCCTGTGGCTTCAGGGTCGATCCCTAAAGAGATGTCGATTAGTGAGCCAATATCGCCGGATATTGTCGCGGTTCCGGAGGAGGGCGTGTAGACACCGCTAAGAAGTCTTAATAAGGTACTTTTCCCAGCGCCGTTATGACCAAGTAATCCGACGCGATCGCCATCATTGAGCTTGAAGTTTAGATTTTCAAGCGCTCGAACGATAACTCGTCCTTGGTTGTCAGCCCCCAGTTGCCCTCCAGTGGCAACTTGAATCAACCGTTTTTTTAATGACCTCCCATTTGCATTGTAGATAGGGAAATCGACGCAAGCATTGTTAAACTCAATAAAAGCCATGGTTGTTTGTTTTCTCAGAGCCAGTATGCAATTCGGCGTTTGTACCGACCATAGATCGCGAGGGTAAGGAACCATCCGGTTAGCGCTAAAGCCCCTGAGACCAGCCAGTTTGTCATTGTGGGTGTTCCGCCAAGCAGAGGTGTGCGGATTACTTCAATCAGATGGTATATAGGGTTAAGGTCAAGTAAGTACAAGCCAGCTCGCTGAGGTATCAGATTTGGCATCCACATGATTGGCGTCAGATAAAAGGCAATCTGCAACAGGCTGCCAATTATCTGTGGAAGATCCCTGTACCTTGCACATAATACGCTCAGCAGCAGGGCGACCCAAGCAAGATTAATCGCCACAAGTACAAAGCCGGGAATGCTCAAGAAGGCGACTAGACCGATAGGCTTTCCAACGCTTATCAGAACAATTGGGAATATTACAATGTTGTGCGCAAGTATTAATATGTTGCGCCAGATCATGCGCAATATATGTACAAACAGTGGAATTGGTAGTTGTTTGATTATCCCTTCCGCGGTAATGAATGTAGTACACCCTTCATTGATCGCTGTGGAGATAAAACTCCACAGAATCATTCCCGCTGCAAGGAATGGAAGGAACTCTTTGATTGGAGCGTTGAAGATTTGGCCAAAAACAATTCCAATTGTGCCTATCATAACTCCCATGCTAATCGTGAGCCAAAATGGCCCTAGCGCAGATCTCCTATACCGCTGGCGAACATCTTGCCACCCTAACATTCCAACCAAAGAATAACGGCGCGAGGCGGCGAATATGTCCGAAAAAGCGGCGGTTATTGACCTATTTAGCATTAGAAAATCCGGTTTATTGTGAAAAAGCCAGAAATGTGATTTCGCGGCTCTGCCGCCTCCACTTTTCTATCCGCCCATTTTCGCTTCTCCGCACGACGTGTCAACTAGAGAAGTGCGGCTGTGGGCCTAGGCTCTGTGCAGGGTTGCTTCCCTGACGGGGGGCAATTGGTTGTTCTCGGGGCGCTTGGTTCGACTTAGGGCGGAAAGTTGTGGCTCGCCCGAAGGGAAAATCAATCTTCTCCCCTGGTTTTCTTTGCTTAAGCTCGGTATTTATTGGCTGCAGATAAGGCTTGCTTGCTGATTCTCACTGAAGACGTCTTTTGAGGGTGAGTCCAATCGGGGCATCTGTGTGCCTCTCTGGCGCATTCTTGACACCGGTATTCGTTGAATCCCGTATGAGTACGGCACCGGCATAGCTTGCGGTTGACGTCTTAAGTGATTCTTGCGCTGGTCTCGATGTAAAATGGCCGGGACTGTATAATGTTAGACTGTGATAAAATGCTATCATGGCGCTTTTTTTGATAGCGCCTGTCTATTCGCATTCGTGTTCAAATGGAGTTTAAAGGATTCGCATGAAAGCAATCGTTACTGGCATTACCGGTCAAGACGGCGCCTACCTGGCGGAACTGCTGCTGGAGAAGGGGTATACCGTTTACGGTACCTACCGTCGTACCAGTTCTGTCAATTTCTGGCGTATCGAAGAGCTGGGTATCCAGCAGAACCCTAACCTGCATTTGGTCGAATATGATCTGACAGATCTCTCTGCCAGCATCCGTTTGCTGCAAACCACTGAAGCCACCGAGGTGTATAACCTCGCCGCGCAGAGCTTTGTGGGCGTGTCGTTCGAGCAGCCAATCACTACGGCTGAAATCACTGGCCTGGGTGCCGTGAACCTTCTCGAAGCGATCCGCATCGTCAATCCAAAGGTGCGTTTCTATCAGGCATCGACCTCTGAAATGTTTGGTCAGGTACAGGCCATCCCGCAGGTCGAGAGCACGCCTTTCTATCCGCGCAGCCCTTACGGTGTCGCCAAGCTTTACGCTCACTGGATGACCATCAACTACCGTGAGTCGTACGGTATTTTTGCGACCAGCGGCATTTTGTTCAACCACGAATCGCCTCTGCGTGGTCGTGAGTTCGTAACCCGCAAAATCACTGACTCCGTGGCCAAGATCAAGCTCGGTCTGCTCGATAAAATGGAGCTGGGCAACCTCGATGCCAAACGTGACTGGGGTTTTGCCAAGGAGTACGTAGAAGGGATGTGGCGCATGCTGCAGGCCGACGTACCGGATACCTTCGTATTGGCGACCAATCGTACCGAGACCGTCCGTGATTTCGTATCCATGGCGTTCAAGGCCGCTGGTATCACTATTTCCTGGTCGGGTACTGCTGAAGCCGAACAGGGCACTGATGCTGCTACCGGCAAGGTACTGGTTACCATCAATCCGAAGTTCTACCGTCCTACCGAAGTTGAGTTGCTCATCGGCAACCCGGCCAAGGCCAAGGAAGTATTGGGTTGGGAACCGAAAACCTCGCTTGAAGAGCTTTGCCGCATGATGGTCGAGGCTGACCTGCGCCGTAACAAGCAAGGGTTCTCTTTCTGATGATCAATGCTGGCAAACGTGCGCTGATTACGGGTATTCATGGATTTACCGGTCGCTACATGGCGGCTGAGTTGCAAGCTCATGGCTACGAAGTTGTCGGGATGGGTAGTCAACCCTCCGACGATCACAATTATCATCAAGTCGATCTGGCTGACGGTATTGGTCTACGCACGTTGCTGGCAAAGATTCAGCCGGATGTCGTTGTGCACCTTGCAGCTCTGGCATTTGTCGGACATGGTGCGGCGGATGCGTTCTATCAGGTCAACTTGATAGGCACGCGTAATCTGCTGGATGCTATTGCCGCTAGCGGGAAGGCTCCGGATTGCGTTCTGATTGCTAGCAGCGCCAATGTCTATGGCAATGCATCAGGTGGCATGTTGTCGGAAGCTACAGTGCCGGCTCCTGCCAACGATTACGCCGTTAGCAAGCTGGCCATGGAGTACATGGCCAAGCTCTGGATGGATCGTCTTCCCATAGTTATCGCGCGGCCATTCAATTACACAGGTGTTGGGCAGGCCGAGAACTTCCTGTTGCCGAAAATCGTCTCCCATTTCCTGCGCAAGGCGCCAAGGATTGAATTGGGTAACCTCGATGTTTGGCGCGACTTCAGTGATGTTCGGGCTTTGGTCAAGGCTTATCGTGGTTTGATCGACGCGAAACCCTTGGGGCAGATCGTGAATGTCAGTTCGGGACAAACGCACTCACTTCGAGAGGTTATCGAGTTGTGCAAGTCGCTGACTGGGCATGACATCGAAGTCGACGTGAATCCAGCGTTTGTTCGCGCCAACGAGGTGAAAACCTTGTGCGGGGATAACTCGAAGCTGCGGGATCTGGTTCCCGGATGGGCAACGGCGCCTTTGAGCGAAACCCTGAGCTGGATGCTGACGGTTGATAAATGAAGTTAATTCTTTCTGTTGAGCCGGTCCGTTTTCCACTGACCGGCATTGGTCGCTACACCTATGAGTTGGCGCTGCGACTGCAGCAGAATCGTGAAATTACTGACCTGCAGTTTTTTGCAGGTCGGCGATTTCTACCGTCGTTGCCTGCTGCTTCCGATACGTCGGGTAACGGTTATGGTCTGAAGCGAGCCGTTCAGAAGAATTTCCTGGCGGTTGAGGCCTATCGTTTGCTGATGCCATTGCTCAGGAAGCGAGCGCTTAAAGGTCATGGTGAATTTCTTTACCACAGCCCCAATTATTATCTGCCTCCGTTTGCCGGACGCAGTGTTGCTACCTTTCACGATCTTTCTCCCTTTACGTGGTCCCACTGTCATGCGCCGCAACTTGTGCGCTATTTGCAGAAGGAGCTCAAGACGACGTTGGTCAGGGCTGATGCTTTGATAACGGACTCTGAATACACGCGTAAAGAGTTGTCCGACTATTTTTCCTGGCCTATTGAGCGGATTCACACTGTGCCGTTGGCCAGTTCTGCCGAGTTTCATCCTCGGTCCGCGGACGACCTTCGGTTGACTCTGTCGCGACATGGTCTTGAGGTAAGCGGCTACAGCTTGTTTGTGGGTACCATCGAGCCGCGCAAGAATATTGATACCTTGCTCAATGCTTATTCACGTCTGCCACTGGAGCTGCGCAAGCGCTGGCCGCTCGTGTTGACGGGTTACTATGGATGGCAAAACGAGGATATTCATAACCGGCTTGAAAGCGCACGTCGCGAGGGCTGGGCCTACTATCTCGGTTTTGTTCCCAGCGAAGACTTGCCTCTGTTGTTTGCCGGTGCGCGGCTATTTACCTTCCCTTCGTTGTACGAGGGTTTCGGTTTACCTGTGCTAGAGGCTATGAGTTCGGGCGTTCCCGTCGTTTGCTCCAACAGTTCTTCCCTGCCAGAGGTTGCCGGTAATGCGGCACTTATGTGCGAAGCAACGGACACGCTGGCGTTGACTGAGCTTTTGCGCCGAGGCCTTGAAGATGAGGCGTGGCGCGCCAGTGCCATTGAACGGGGATTACTGCACGCAGCGAAGTTTTCCTGGGAGCGGTGCGCAAAAGAAACGTTCGAGGTTTATCAGAAGGTGGTCGACGGGCGATGATCAAGGTTCTGCACTTCTTCAAGACTTATTACCCGGAGACAATGGGGGGCATCGAACAAGTCATCTTTCAGATTGCCGAAGGTGGTTTACAACACGGGTACGAGTCCCAGGTGCTCTATCTCAGTGAGCGAGGGGCTGCACGCAATGAACCGATTGCGCATCATCTGACCCATCGCTCAAAACTGGATCTTCACGTTGCTTCTACGGGATTCTCGTTTTCGGCGCTCAGGGATTTCATCGAGCTGGCTCGAGAAGCGGATATTGTTCATTACCATTTTCCTTGGCCTTACATGGATCTCGTTCATTTTGCGAGTCGAGTCGGCAAGCCCAGTGTGGTCAGCTATCACTCCGATATCGTCAAGCAAAAAACGCTGCTCAAACTTTATCAGCCACTAATGAATCGCTTCTTGTCCAGTGTCGACTGTATTGTCGCGTCGTCGCCAAATTATCTGGCCAGCAGCCCGGTTTTGACACGATTTGAAGATAAGGTACGTGTTGTTCCTTACGGTCTGGATCGCTCGACTTATCCCGTCCCTTCTGCAGAGAAACTGGCATTCTGGCGAGACCGGTTGGGTGAGCGATTTTTTCTTTTTGTAGGTGCCCTGCGTTATTACAAGGGCCTGGATTACTTGCTTGAGGCAGCCAGGGCGACCGGGTTACCGGTGGCCATTCTTGGAGGCGGGCATCTTGAGGCAGAACTCAAGGCTCAAGCCGCGGAAGCGGGTGTGCCCAACGTGCATTTTCTGGGGTTGTTACCTGACGAAGACAAGGCTGCGCTGCTGACGCTTTGCTACGCTTTTGTCTTTCCGTCGCATTTGAGATCGGAGTCTTTCGGAATTTCCCTGCTCGAAGGGGCTATGTACGGAAAACCGATGATCTCTTGTGAAATTGGCTCGGGCACCACCTACATTAATATTGCCGAAGAAACCGGATTGGTCGTCCCTCCCAGGGATTCCATTGCATTGGCACAGGCTATGACAAGGCTGTGGAGCGAACCCGCTACAGCTGCCAGGATGGGCTTGGCCGCCGAACGCCGGTTTGAGGAGGTGTTTTCCTCAAGTTTAATGGCGCAATCTTACGCTGATATTTATCGCTCGTTGCTTTAAAACTTTTCGCAACCCATGTTAATGGGCTGTTAGGACAATACCCCAGTCTGGCGGATGTTTGCGGATAATTAGAATCGTAGTTTTTTGCGTTTTATTATCTGGATGCTTGCGTGCAAGTTTTTCTCCAGAAAAGTTTGTTTGAGTTTATATTGCTTGTTGCAGAGTCTATGCGCGAGTTTGCCAAAGAACTTGTTTGTTAACAGTATGTCAGTCGCGCAAAATGTAGCAGTGAATTTTGCCTCAATGAAGGCAGGTTCAGGGTGTGTTTTTCTGACGTGGCGCAAGTTGTCTTTTCCTGCTGCTTTGAAGTGGCCAAGAATCGCGTAATTCAATAGACTGCCGCTCGCATATCCCTCGACGACGCGATCTCCATGGTTGCTACAGTCACGCGTCCATTTGCCGCTTCAACGAGGCTGTTGTCGACAGGCAAGCATTGATTTCTTAGCTCAAGGTGCTTTCATGAGATCCAAGACATTCCTGATTACCGGCGGTAATGGTTTTCTGGGGAGAGCACTTATAGATCGGCTAATGCTGGAATCGGATTGTTCTGTCGTCGCGCCGATGCGTTCCAGAACTCATGAGCATGCTCCAGGCGTGGACGTTATACCCTTCGAAGGTCTCAGTGGGGCTAACGATTGGAGTCGCGTCCTGACAGAAGTTGATGTTGTCGTTCATGCGGCAGCGCGCGTTCACGTCATGGACGAAGTCGCGGTCGATCCCTTGGCTGCCTTCCGGGAAATCAATGTCGACGCGACTTTGAATCTCGCTCGTCAGGCTGCAGCGTCAGGAGTTAAACGGTTTATTTTCGTCAGTTCGGTGAAAGTGAACGGAGAGAGCACTTTTCCAGGCACTCCTTTTAACGCCGATGATGTGCCTGCACCACTTGACGCCTATGGCATTTCCAAATTTGAAGCCGAGCAGGGCTTGAAGCGACTGGCGCAGGTTACGGATATGGAAGTGGTGATTATTCGCCCGGTTCTGGTCTACGGTCCGGGGGTGAAAGCTAATTTTCTCACTATGATGCAATGGCTGGATCGTGGTGTTCCGTTGCCATTTGGCTCAGTGCGTAATAGCCGCAGTCTGGTGTCAGTAGGCAATCTTGTGGATCTCATCGTGACCTGTGCCGACCATCCGGGTGCTGCCAATCAAACTTTTATGGCGAGCGATGGCGAAGATGTTTCTACAAGTGACCTGTTGCGCAAGCTGGGCCAAGCGTTGGGGAAGACCAGTTATCTCTTGCCTGTTCCGGTATGGATGATGGAGCGGCTGTTGGCATTGGTAGGACGGCGGTCTATATCTCAGCGGCTTTTCGGCTCTCTGCAGGTCGATATCAGTAAAAATCGACAGTTACTGGGTTGGACCCCGCCCATCAGTGTCGATAAGGGCCTAGGCCTGACCGCACAGCATTTTCTGGAAACCCGCAAATCATGACTTATGGATGGTTCCTTTCCGTCGTTCTCTGCCTATCCTTCTCCCTCACTTGGGCGTTACGCCGTTACGCGTTGGCGCGCAGTTTGATGGATATTCCGAATGCGCGCAGTTCGCACTCTGTGCCTACTCCTCGTGGCGGTGGCGTAGCGATAGTGATCGCATTTGTTTTTGCGCAAGTAGTGTTATGGGGCGTCGGAATCACTTCGGGTAGCGCTTTTCTCGCTGTTGCCGGCGCTGGAAGTCTGGTTGCAGTGATTGGCTTCATGGATGACCACGGCCATATCGCGGCGCGCTGGCGTCTGCTGGGGCATTTTCTGGCTGCGGGATGGCTGTTGTTCTGGATGGGCGGCATGCCCGTGGTGGAGGTACTCGGAGCGCAGGTCGATCTGGGTATCTTTGGTCATTTCTTGGCACTGTTTTATCTCGTATGGCTGCTCAATCTTTACAACTTCATGGATGGCATCGATGGCATCGCAGGTGTCGAGGCGGTTTGTGTTTGTCTTGGGGCGTGTGTGTTGTATTGGCTTGTCGATGCAGCAGCGTTGATCTGGGCTCCGTTGATGTTGGCTGCGGCGGTGATGGGCTTTCTCTGCTGGAATTTTCCGCCGGCAAAAATTTTCATGGGTGATGCGGGTAGCGGATTTCTTGGCGTTGTTCTGGGCGGTCTTTCTCTGCAGGCTGCGTGGCATGATCCTTCACTATTTTGGGGCTGGCTCATCCTGCTCGGTGTGTTTATCGTGGATGCCACCTTCACGTTGTTCCGGCGCCTGCTCAGAGGAGACAAACTGTATGAGGCTCACAGAAGCCACGCCTATCAGTTTGCTTCCAGGCAATTTGGCCGGCATTTGCCCGTAACCTTGGCAACAGGCTTGATCAATCTATGCTGGCTGTTGCCGATTGCGGTAGGTGTTACACGGTTTGGGCTGGGCGGCGTATGGGGTGTACTTTTAGCCTATATCCCGCTGGTTTTTCTCGCGATCAGGTTTCATGCAGGGGAGCTTGAAAAGACCGCTGATGATGGAAAAGAAAACAATTCTGTCATCTAGGTTTAGAGTCATGATGCCGGCTTGTGGTGATTCATTACGGTGATCAGCATTTGAAAGAGGGAAACTGAGGTGCTTGAAGAGTTAATGGATAAAGTCAGAGAGCGTCTCGTTGGACTTCCACGGCGGCGCAAACGACTGATACAGGTTGGCACAGACATTTTTCTGGTTTGGGTGGCCCTGTGGTTGGCATTCATCGTGCGCTTGGGTATCGATGATATGTACAACCCCTTCAAAGTCCACTTCTGGCTATTCGTCTGCGCCCCTGTTGTGGCCATTCCATTGTTCATTCGCTTCGGCATGTATCGTGCCGTCATGCGCTATTTTGGCAATGACGCGTTGATTGCAATTATCAAGGCTGTCAGTTTGTCTTCGCTGATTCTGGCGGTTGTCGTTTATTGGTACAGCAATCACGAAGCGGTTGTGCCTCGCTCGATCATTTTCAATTACTGGTGGTTGAGCCTGGTCATCATTGGGGGGTTGCGGTTATGTATGCGGCAATACTTCATGGGGGACTGGTTTACAGCCGCGCAGCATGTTCCTTTTGCCAACCGTGACGATGGTCTGACCAAAGTTGCGATATACGGCGCAGGTGTAGCAGGCAATCAACTCGTTGCCGCACTACGCATGGGGCGCGTTATGCGCCCTGTTGCCTTTATCGATGATGACCCGGGTATTTCCGATCGCTCGATCTCAGGCTTGCAGGTTTATAAACCCAAGCATATTCAGCAGATGATCGACGTCACAGGGGCGCAGGAAATCCTTCTCGCTTTGCCATCCTCGACTCGTGCTCGGCGCCGGGAAATTCTTAACTTGCTGGAAGGCTTTCCACTGCACGTTCGCAGTGTGCCGAATTTTTCCGATCTGGCGAGTGGCCGGGTCAAGGTCGAAGATATTCAGGAAGTCGATATTGCGGACCTGCTGGGGCGCGATGCCGTTCCAGCTCAGCCTGATCTTCTGGAGCGTTGTATCAAAGGCAAGACTGTCATGGTCACAGGTGCCGGCGGTTCGATCGGTTCGGAGTTGTGTCGGCAGATTTTTGCGTTGGAGCCAACCGCGCTTCTGTTGTTCGAACACAGTGAATTCAATCTCTACAACATTCTTTCAGAGCTGGAGCAACGCAGCTCTCGAGAGTCGGCTCCGGTTCGATTGCTTCCCATACTCGGGTCCATACGTCACCAGGATAAATTGCTCGATGTGATGAAAACCTGGAAGGTCGACACGGTTTATCATGCGGCCGCCTACAAGCATGTGCCCATGGTCGAACACAACATCGCCGAGGGTGTGTTGAACAATGCAATCGGGACGCTCAATACTGCTCAGGCTGCCTTGCAATCCGGCGTAGCAAATTTTGTGCTGATCTCGACCGATAAGGCGGTGCGGCCCACTAATGTCATGGGCAGTACCAAGCGCTTGGCGGAGTTGACGCTTCAGGCGCTCAGTCGTGAAGTCGCGCCGGTATTGTTCGGAGACAATGCAAAAGTTTCCCGGGTTAACAAAACCCGTTTCACGATGGTTCGCTTCGGCAATGTGCTGGGCTCCTCCGGGTCGGTGATTCCGCTGTTCCACAGCCAGATCAAATCCGGCGGGCCGCTGACCGTCACTCATCCGAAGATTACCCGTTATTTCATGACCATCCCCGAAGCCGCGCAACTGGTTATTCAGGCCGGTTCGATGGGGCAGGGTGGCGATGTGTTTGTGCTGGACATGGGCGAGCCGGTGAAAATCGTCGAACTGGCAGAGAAGATGATCCACTTGTCCGGTTTGAGTATTCGTTCCGATCGCAATCCGCAGGGCGACATCTCCATCGAGTTCACGGGGTTGCGTCCAGGTGAAAAGCTCTATGAAGAGCTGTTGATCGGCGACAACGTCGCTGCAACACCGCATCCGATGATCATGACGGCCAATGAGGATCATCTACCTTGGGAAGTGTTAAAGGTTAGATTGGCCAGTTTGTTGGCGGCGGTTGATGAGGATGATTACTCGCGCGTTCGCCAGTTATTGCGCGAAACCGTCAGCGGCTATACCCCCGATGGCGAGATCGTCGACTGGATCTACCAGCAGCGTCGTCTCGAACCCTGATTGTTTCACATTCTGTAACGCACGCATTTTTGACATCCCTCCACCATGACCTAAGTTTGGAGAGCAGCTTCGGAAAAGCTGCTTTCTCAAACGATGATGGAGCGTCACTAATGCGTACCGGTTACTTCTATTCTCTGATCTTTGCTTTCCTCACCAGCGCCTCGATCGCCGCTATTGCCGCGCCTGTTGCGCCAGCGGAGTCACCCAAGGCGCCGTTGGTGATGGAGACAACTGCACCTTCCCAAAGCGCAAAAGTCGACCTCAACGATGCCGATGCGGCAACGCTGCAAAAGGAACTGGCGGGAGTCGGAGAGGCCAAGGCCAAAGCGATTGTTGCTTATCGTGAAACAAACGGGCCGTTTGCGTCGGTGGATGAGTTGCTGGAAGTGAAGGGTATCGGTAAGGCGATTCTGGATCGCAATCGCGACAAGCTGGAAGTCAACTAAGCTGAGTGTTTAATGCCAAGGGGGCCGGTCATTGACCGGCCTTTTTTACTTGCGCAGCGCATGGCTGCGGGTAGTGGAAGAGAGGGCAGCAGTCCGACGATTTAAAATTACGGCTATCATATTGCGTTTGGATTATGCCTATAATAATTTGCCGCTGCGTCGAGCCAACACATCTCATCGGCAACTCCCTTCATCAAGCATTCCAGGAGCATTCTCATGAATTCCGCACAATCTCTAGGTACTGCTCTCGTCACTGGCGCATCGTCCGGAATCGGTGCGATTTACGCTCAGCGCCTGGCGGCGCGTGGTTTTGATTTGCTGCTGGTTGCCCGTGACAAGGATCGTCTGGAAAGTGCTGCGAGCCAGTTGCGGGATGCCCACGGCGTTCAGGTCGAAGTGCTGAAAGCAGACCTGACGCAAAAGGATGATGTACTCAAACTCGAACAACGCCTGCGCAGCGATTCCAGCATCAGTTTGCTGGTGAATAACGCCGGTGTGGCGTCGGACGGTTTACTGGCTAACGCCGACATGGATCAGTTGGAGCGGTTGATCCAGTTGAATATCACCGCCGTCACGCGCCTGGCATCGGCGGCTGCTGCCAGTTTCGCCAAGGCCGGGCGTGGCACGATCATCAATATCGCCTCGGTGGTGGCATTGTTTCCGGAACGTTTCAACGCTACCTACAGCGCCAGCAAAGCTTATGTACTGAGCCTGACGCAGTCGCTGAACACTGAACTCGAAGGCACTGGCGTGCAGATCCAAGCCGTGCTGCCGGGTGTGACCCGCACCGAAATCTGGGAGCGTTCCGGTATCGATGCCAGTGGCATTCCGGCAGAAATGGTCATGGAGGCGGGCGAGATGGTTGATGCGGCGCTGGCCGGTCTGGATCAGGGCGAGTTGATCACCATTCCTTCGCTGCCTGACGCAGGCGAATGGCACGCCTTTGTTGCGGCTCGCCATGTCATGGCGCCGAACCTTTCCCGCAGTGCTGCTGCGCAACGCTATAAGTCCGGCAATTGAATTGATCAGAGGTCACCACAGTATGGATTCGCGTCGAATAGTCGTCACGGGCATGGGCCTGGTTTCACCCTTGGGCAGCGATCTCGAAGTCGTATGGCAGCGTTTGCTGGCTGGGCGTTCTGGTTTGCGTAACTTGCCTGAGGCAACGGTCGCTGATTTGCCCACGCGAGTCGGCGGCGCGGTGCCGACGCTGGAAGAGGACGCTGAAGCAGGTTTCGATCCGGATCGCGCCACGCCGCCCAAGGAGCAGAAGAAGATGGATCGCTTCATTCTGTTCGCCATGGAGGCTGCCCGACAGGCGCTGGAGCAGGCCGACTGGCATCCTTCAGAAAGCAAAAGTCAGGAGCGTAGCGCAACGATCATCGGTTCCGGTGTCGGTGGTTTCGGCGCGATTGCTGACGCCGTACGCACGACCGACAGTCGCGGTCCTCGGCGTTTGTCACCGTTTACCATCCCGTCGTTTCTGGTCAATCTCGCGGCAGGTCACGTGTCCATTCAACACGGCCTCAAGGGGCCTTTGGGTGCGCCGGTGACGGCGTGCGCTGCGGGTGTCCAAGCGATCGGCGATGCGGCGCGCTTGATCCGCGCCGGCGAAGCGGATATTGCCGTGTGTGGCGGTGCGGAAGCCTGCATCGACCGCGTCAGTCTGGCCGGTTTCGCGGCAGCGCGGGCACTGTCGAGCGGTTACAACGACACCCCGCAGCGCGCCTCGCGGCCGTTCGACAGCGGGCGCGACGGTTTCGTCATGGGCGAGGGCGCGGGGTTGTTGGTGATCGAATCCCTGGAGCATGCGCTGGCGCGTGGCGCGACGCCGCTGGCGGAGCTGGTCGGCTATGGCACCAGCGCCGACGCCTATCACCTGACGGCCGGGCCTGAAGATGGCAGTGGGGCACGTCGGGCGATGACGCTGGCATTGGCGCAGGCGGGTATCGAGCCGGATCAGGTGCAGCATCTCAATGCCCACGCCACGTCGACCCCGGTCGGGGATCTGGGTGAATTGGCGGCGATCAAAAGTGTTTTCGGCGAAGAGAATAAAATCGCGGTGACGTCGACAAAATCGGCCACAGGTCATCTGCTCGGCGCTGCCGGTGGGCTTGAAGCGATTTTCACGCTATTGGCGATCCGTGATCAGGTGGTGCCGCCGACGCTCAACTTCGACAACCCGGATCCGGCGAGTGCCGGTGTGGATATCGTCCATGGCGAGGCGCGGTCAATTCCGATCGAATATGCACTGTCCAATGGTTTCGGGTTTGGCGGAGTCAATGCCAGCGTATTGTTCAAGCGCTGGCAGGCTTAGTCGCGGTTCTTGAGGTGATCGCGGGTGATATCGAGGATGCGTTGCGCAAACCCGGCATCCGCGACACTGCGCGACAGCAGCAGTGCACCGACCAGGGTCGACATGATGACGATGGCGCGGTCAGCGCTGTTCTCGCCTTCGAGGCTGTTTTCGATCTGCTCCAGCCGTGCGTTGAGTACCACGTCACTGGTGGGACTCGGTTGCCCGCGCAGCCCCAACTCGGAAGAAATGGTCAGCAGCGGGCAGCCTTCATCTGGCGATGTCTGGTGCCATTCGGACAGATACGTCTCGATGAACACATCTAGCGCGTTGTCCTGGGCAAAAATCTCGGCACATAACCCGTCGACCTGGTTGCCGGCCTCTTGCAAGGCCTTCTCGACCAACTCGTCCTTGGACTTGAAATGTGAGTAGAAACCGCCATGGGTCAGACCCAGCGCTTTCATCAGGGGTTGCAGGCCGGTAGCGCCGATTCCGTCCTTGCGAAAGCGTGCCGAAGCCTCCTTGATGATGCGCTTATGGGTCTGGGCTTTATGGTCCTGCGAATAACGCATCTGGAACTCTCCGCAACAATGTCCCCATCTTAACCAAGGAAAATTAGATGGTGACTGTACTTCTACTTCTTAAAAGCGTGCAGATAGCTCCAATGGCTATAAAAAGCGCAAACCCCGCCGATCAGGCGGGGTTGTGTTCAGCGGTCTTGGGCGTCTTTGGCGTCCGCTTCGGCATTGCGTTGGGCAACGCGTCGGCGTTCTTCATCGGTCAGATCGACCTTATTGGCGGTGTCGCGCAACATCATTAATCCACCCACGATCGAGCCGATTGCAACGACCAGAATCAACCAGGCATACCAAGGCATAACGGCTCTCCTTAAGGGCAGGTCGACGGACGAGGATTTCGCCGTGCGACGCTGCATACCACGTTTGAGCGAAGTGAACTCGCAGTGGTTCCATTCTAGGCCGCTTGCACCCGGTACACCCGAAATCCCTGTAGGAGCTGCCGAAGGCTGCGATCTTTTGATCTTGAAAAGCAAAGATCGCAGCCTCGTTTCACTCGTCAGCTCCTACAGGAGACGGGTCGTTACAGGCCGGTGAGCATCGCATCGGCTGGTGCGTCGGCACGCAGTTGTCCGGTCAGCAGGAAGTAGCAGAAACCGACCGCCATGAAGCCAAGGAAGATCAAGCCGATCAACGTGTTAAACCACGCCATCGCCACCAGACACACCACCGCCAGCACCAATGCAATCAGCGGAATCAGCGGATAGCACGGCGCGCGAAAGGTGCGTTCCAGATTCGGCTCCGATTTACGCAGTTTGAAGAGGCTGAGCATGCTCATGATGTACATCACGATGGCGCCGAATACGGCCATGGTGATCATCGCGGCGGTGAGGGTCATGCCACCGAGGTTGATCAGGCCGTCGCTGTAAATCGCGGCGATGCCGATGATGCCGCCGACAATGATTGCCCGGTGCGGCGTCTGGAAGCGCGAGAGTTTCGCCAGCGAGGCCGGTAGATAGCCGGCGCGGGCGAGGGCGAAGAACTGGCGTGAATAGCCGAGGATGATCCCGTGGAAACTCGCCACCAACCCGAACAGGCCAATCCATACCAGCATATGCAGCCAGCCGGAGTTATCGCCGACCACGGTTTTCATCGCCTGCGGTAACGGGTCGTTGATGTTTGCCAAGGTGCGCCAGTCACCCACGCCGCCAGCAAAGAACATCACACCCATGGCCAAAAACACCAGCGTCAGGATGCCGCTAATGTAGGCCTTTGGAATCGTGCGTTTCGGATCCTTGGCTTCTTCGGCAGCCATCGCTGCGCCTTCAATCGCCAAGAAAAACCAGATCGCAAACGGAATCGCGGCGAACATCCCGGCAATCGCTGGCGCACCGAACACATCCGAACCGGCCCAGCCATTCAGTGCGAAGTTGCTGAAGCTGAAGGCCGGCGCGACCACGCCCATGAACACCAGCAACTCGGCCACCGCCAGTACGCAGACCACCAGCTCGAAGGTCGCCGCCAGTTTCACCCCGAGAATGTTCAGCCCCATGAACACGATGTAAGCGCCGACCGCCGCATGCTTCGGATCGAGTGCCGGAAACTGCACATTCAGGTAGGCGCCAATCGCCAGCGCGATGGCCGGTGGCGCGAAGACGAATTCGATCAGCGTCGCCAGGCCTGCAATCAATCCGCCTTTTTCACCAAACGCTCGACGACTATAGGCAAACGGCCCGCCCGCATGAGGAATCGCGGTCGTCAGTTCGGTGAAACTGAAAATGAAGCAGGTGTACATGGTCGCGACCATGAACGAGGTCACCAGGAAACCCAGTGTCCCGGCCACGCCCCAGCCGTAACTCCAGCCGAAATATTCCCCGGAAATCACCAGCCCTACGGCAATGCCCCACAGGTGCAAGGTGCCCAGTGTGGGTTTGAGTTGTGTGTTCATGCCTTTGCTCCCTGAACGGTTTGGAAAGCTCGGGGGAGGGCGTGTGCAGTGGGCGTGCCATTGCTGTGAAACAAGTCGTAATGAGTTGAAAGCTGTCGTATCGGGGATGTTCGCGCTGGGATAGCTGCTTTTTGTGCGCCAGTTGAGTGCGATGTTGCTCGTTATGCCGTCTTCGCGAGCAAGCTCGCTCCCACAGGGGAATGCATTTCAAATTGTGGGAGCGAGCCTGCTCGCGAAGAGGCCTGTCCATACGGCGCAAAACCCACCTGTAACGCCGGCATAAACCCACTCTTTACGCTTTCTTTATGCCCAGCCAGACCCCTCGCTCTCGTTCCTTTACAGCCTCCTTTCCGACAATGCCTCCACACGCGGCAATACGCCGTAACACGGAGATCTTCCATGAGCGTTCTGGACGGGGTGTCACTGCTGTTGGCAGTGGGGCTGTTCATTTATCTGTTGGTTGCGCTGTTGCGCGCGGATCGGAACTAGGAGCGGCTATGCACAGTTATGACTATTGGCTGATCCTCGCGTTTTTTGCGGTGGTCTTGCTGCCAGCGCCGTTCCTCGGGCGCTTCTACTACAAAGTGATGGAAGGCCAGCGCACTTGGCTGACACCGGTTCTTGGCCCGGTCGAGCGCGGTTGCTATCGCATCGCCGGGGTTGATCCTAACGCCGAGCAGAGCTGGCAGAAGTACACGCTGGCGCTGCTGGCATTCAACCTCGCCGGTTTCCTGCTGCTGTTCGCGATTCTGTTGTTTCAGGATCACTTGCCGCTGAACCCGCAAAATCTGCCCGGCCAGGAATGGACCCAGGCGTTCAACACCGCGGTCAGTTTCATGACCAATACCAACTGGCAGTCCTACAGCGGTGAAGCGACGCTCAGCTATCTGAGCCAGATGGTCGGCCTCACCGTGCAGAACTTCGTCAGCGCCGCCACCGGCCTCGCCGTTCTGGTCGCACTGTGCCGTGGCATCGGCCGCAAATCGACGAAAACCCTCGGCAACTTCTGGGTCGACATGACCCGCGCCACCCTCTACGGCCTGTTGCCGCTGTGCCTGCTGCTGGCGCTGTATCTGGTCTGGCAGGGCGTACCGCAAACCTTCGCGCAGTATGTGAACGCAGTGACGATGCAGGGCGTTGATCAAGTGATCCCGCTCGGTCCGGCGGCCAGTCAGATTGCGATCAAGCAACTGGGCACCAACGGTGGTGGCTTCTTCGGCGTCAACTCGGCGCATCCGTTCGAGAACCCGACCGCGTGGAGCAACTTGTTCGAAGTCGCTTCGATCATTCTGATTCCGGTGGCGCTGGTGTTCACTTTCGGCCACTACGTCAAGGACCTGCGTCAGAGCCGCGCGATTATCGCCTGCATGCTCGCGCTGTTCCTGATCGGCGGCGCGACCTCGCTGTGGGCTGAATATCAACCGAACCCGACCCTGAACAACGCTGCCGTTGAACAGACCGCGCCGCTGGAAGGTAAAGAAGCGCGCTTCGGCACCACCGCTACCGTGCTGTGGTCGGTGACCACCACGGCCGCCTCGAACGGTTCGGTCAACGGCATGCATGACAGCCTCAACCCGCTCAGCGGCATGGTCGCGCTGGTCAACATGATGGTCGGCGAAGTGATCTTCGGCGGCGTCGGTGCCGGGCTCTACGGCATGTTGCTCAACGTGCTGATCGCGGTGTTCCTCGCCGGTCTGATGATCGGCCGTACGCCGGAATACCTCGGCAAGAAACTCCAGGCGCGCGAAGTGCAATTGCTGGTGGTGACTTTGCTGGTGATGCCGGTTGGCGTGCTGGTGCTCGGTGCGATTGCCGCAGCGGTCCCCAGTGCCGCGGCAACCATCAGCAACCCCGGCCCGCACGGTTTCAGCCAGTTGCTCTACGCCTACACATCGGCGAGCGCCAACAATGGCTCGGCGTTCGGTGGCCTGAGCGCCAACACGCCTTTCCATAACCTGATGCTGGGCCTGGGCATGTTGATCGGTCGCTTCGGCTACATCCTTCCGGTTCTGGCATTGGCCGGCAGTCTAGCGATGAAGAAAACCGCACCGATCGGCCAGAACAGTTTCCCGACTCATGGCCCGCTGTTCGTGACCCTGTTGACCGTGACCATTTTGCTGGTGGGCGGCCTGACCTTCTTGCCGACTCTGGCGCTCGGCCCGATTGCCGAACATTTAAGTATGGGCTTCTAAGGAATCCATCATGAATATGCACGTTCCTGCAAAACCTGCAGAGCCGACCAAGTCGGCAGAAGCACCGAAAACCGCGATCTCGGCCCTGTGGCGGCCGGCGCTGGTGCAAGCTTTCGTCAAGCTCGACCCGCGGCAACTGAAGCGTTCGCCGGTGATGCTGGTGGTTGAGTTGACGGCGATTTTCACCACCGTGCTGTGCTTCATTCCTGACGCGGATGTACCGACCTTCGTGGCCGCGCAAATTGCCCTGTGGCTATGGTTCACCGTGCTGTTCGCCAACTTCGCTGAAGCTTTGGCCGAAGGTCGCGGCAAGGCCCGTGCCGACAGCCTCAAGGCCGGCAGCGAAGGCCTCAGCGCACGTCGTAAACAGGCTAACGGCAGCTTTCAAGTGGTGCCAGCGGCAAGTCTGCGCAAAGGCGATGTGGTGCGCGTCGAAGCCGGGGAGATGATCCCCGGTGATGGCGAAGTCATTGAAGGTATCGCGGCGGTCAACGAAGCGGCGATCACCGGTGAATCGGCGCCGGTGATTCGCGAATCCGGCGGCGATCGTTCGGCCGTCACCGGCAACACGCGACTGGTCTCCGACTGGTTGCTGGTGCAGATCACCGCCAATCCGGGCGAGTCGACCCTCGATCGCATGATTGCGCTGGTCGAAGGCGCCAAACGCCAGAAAACCCCGAACGAAGTGGCGCTGGACATCCTGCTGATCGGCCTGACCCTGATCTTCCTGCTGGTGGTCGTGACCCTGCAACCGTTCGCCCATTTCGCCAACGGCAGCCTGCCGCTGGTGTTTCTGGTGGCGCTGCTGGTCACGCTGATTCCGACCACCATTGGCGGTCTGCTGTCGGCCATCGGTATCGCCGGGATGGATCGTCTGGTGCGCCTCAATGTGATCGCCAAGTCCGGTCGTGCGGTGGAAGCGGCGGGCGACGTGCATGTGTTGCTGCTGGACAAGACCGGGACCATCACCTTCGGTAACCGTCGTTGCAGTGCGGTGTATGCCGCGCCGGGTGTGAGTGGTCGCGAGCTGGCCGAAGGTGCGCTGTTCGCTTCTTTGGCTGACGAAACCGCTGAAGGTAAATCCATCGTCGAATACCTGCGTGGTCTGCACCCGCAGCCTGAGCCGGCGCTGGAAACCTTGACCGCTGTGCCGTTCAGCGCTGAAACCCGGTTGTCCGGCGTCGACTATCAAGGTCGTGTCTACCGCAAAGGTGCGGTGGATTCGCTGCTGAGTTTCCTCGGCCAAAAGCGCTCGGATCTGGCTCCGGCCCTGTCGCGGGAAATCGACAAGATCGCCCAGAGCGGCGGCACGCCGTTGCTGGTCTGCGCCGACGGCAAACTGCTTGGCGCGATCCATCTCAAGGACGTGGTCAAACCCGGCATTCGTGAGCGTTTTGCCGAACTGCGCAAACTGGGCATTCGTACCGTGATGGTCACCGGCGACAACCCGCTGACCGCTGCCGCCATCGCCGCTGAAGCAGGCGTTGATGACGTCCTCGCCGAAGCCACGCCAGAGAAGAAACTCGCGCGAATTCGTCACGAGCAGAACGATGGTCGTCTGGTTGCGATGTGCGGTGACGGTGCCAACGATGCGCCGGCGCTGGCTCAGGCGGACGTTGGTATGGCGATGAACGACGGCACCCAGGCTGCCCGCGAAGCGGCGAACATGGTTGACCTCGACAGCGACCCGACCAAGCTGCTCGACGTGGTGCAGATCGGTAAGGAGTTGCTGGTGACACGCGGTGCGCTGACGACGTTTTCCATCGCCAACGACGTGGCCAAATACTTCGCGATTCTGCCGGCGTTGTTCGCTTCGATCTATCCGCAACTGGGCGTGCTGAACATCATGCAACTGACCAGTCCGCAGAGCGCGATTCTCTCGGCGATCGTCTTCAATGCCTTGATCATCGTCGTGCTGATTCCGCTGGCGCTGCGCGGTGTGCGCGTGCAGGCGGCGAGTGCGGCAGCGTTGCTGCGACGCAATCTGCTGATCTACGGACTGGGCGGGATTCTGGTGCCGTTCGTGGGGATCAAGGCGATCGACATGTTGCTCACGGCGCTGCATCTGGTGTGAGGCCGGAAAAAGCCCCTCACCCTAACCCTCTCCCAGAGGGAGAGGGGACTGACCGAGTGGTTCAACAGAGGTACACCGACCTGAAATACCGAGCCGAACTCAGGTCTTGAACTGCACAAGGATCGGCTCCCTTTCCTCTTGTCACCTTCGTGGGAGAGGGGACTGATTGAGGTGTTTGCGAGAGCTACACCAACCTGAAATACCGAGCCGAACTCAGGTCTTGAAAAGCACAGAAATCGGCTCCCTTTCCCTCGCGCACTTATAGCGAGGGGACTGATTGAGGTGGTTGCATGAACTACACCGACTTGAGATACCGAGCCGAACTCAGGTCTTGAAAAGCATACAAGTCGGCTCCCTTTCCCCCTCGCCCCCTTGGGGGAGAGGGCTGGGGTGAGGGGGAAAAGATCTCCCTGACACCCCGCAAAAGTTTGCCCAACGAATTCGAGGATCTTGAAATGTCCACAATGATACGTCCGGCCCTGAGCCTGCTGGTGCTGATGACCCTGGTCACCGGTGTCGCCTATCCACTGGTGGTGACCGGTGTTGCGCAAGTCGCATTCCCCGCCCAAGCCAATGGCAGCCTGGTGCGAGACGCCGACGGCAAGGTCCGCGGCTCGTCCCTGATCGCGCAGGATTTTGTCGGCGATGCGTGGTTTCATCCACGTCCCTCCGCCGGTGCGTTTGCGACCGTTTCCAGCAGCGCGAGCAACCTGGCCCCGAGCAATCCGGCACTGGCAACCCGCGTGATCGACGACGCCAACAAACTCCAGGTTCCCGGCCAAGGCCCAGTGCCATTGGCCCTGCTGACCACCTCCGGCAGTGGCCTCGATCCGCACTTGCCACCGGCGGCAATTGCCTATCAACTGGCGCGAGTTGCGGCAGCGCGAAACTTGCCGGTATCGACTCTTCAGCAACTGCTCGATGCGCATATCGAACAGCCGCTGGTGGGGCCGCCGGTGGTGAATGTGCTTGAGCTGAATATGGCACTGGAAAAACTCTGAATCAGCTGCGCGGCCATTCGCGAGCAGGCTCGCTCCCACAGGAATATGCGTTCCAAATGTGGGAGCGAGCCTGCTCGCGAATAGGGCCGAAAGAACATCGCATAACTATCAGCAAGAGAGAACATCAAGCATGAGCGACTCCGGCCGCGCCGACGCGCTGTTAGCAGACCTGCCCCGTGACGGCCGTGGCCGGCTCAAGGTTTTCCTCGGCGCCGCTCCCGGTGTCGGCAAGACCTACGCCATGCTCCAGGCCGCCCACACGCAATTGCGCCAAGGCGTGAAAGTCATCGCTGGCGTCGTCGAAACCCATGGCCGCGCCGAAACCGAAGCGCTGCTCGGCGGCTTGCCGCAGCAAGCGTTGGTGCGCTCGGAATACCGTGGCGTGATGCTCGAAGAAATGGACCTCGACGGCATTCTCGCGGCCAAACCGAAACTGGTGCTGGTCGATGAGCTGGCCCACAGCAACGCCCCCGGCAGTCGCCACACGAAACGCTGGCAAGACATTCAGGAACTGCTCGCCGCCGGCATCGACGTGTTCACCACGGTCAACGTCCAGCACCTGGAAAGTCTCAATGATCAGGTGCGCGGCATCACCGGTGTGCAGGTGCGCGAAACCCTGCCGGACTGGGTGCTGCAAGAAGCTTACGAACTGCTGCTGATCGACCTGCCGCCGCGCGAATTGCTCGAGCGCTTGCGTGAAGGCAAGGTCTACGTGCCGGAGCAGGCGCGTGCGGCGATCGATGCGTTTTTCACCCAGACCAACCTCACCGCATTGCGCGAACTGGCTATGCAAACCGCTGCCGCACAGGTCGATAACGATCTCGCCCAAGGCTATCGCCAACTCGGTCAGGCGGCCCCGGCAGTGCGCGGGCGCTTGCTGGTCGGCGTCGATGGTGATGCGCAGGCCGAGCGCCTGGTGCGCCACGCCAGTCGCGTTGCCCAGCGCCGGCATTTACCGTGGAGTCTGGTGCATGTCGATAACGGCAGCGTACGCGACGAGCAATCGCGATTGCGCCTGCAAAGCGCTCAGCAACTGGCCGAGCGTCTTGGCGGCGAGGTGGTTTTACTGCGCGCCGGTGAGGTCGCCAAAACCCTGATCCAGCATGCCGCCGAACGCCGCGCGAGCTTGGTATTAGTCGGTCAATCCCGGCCACGTCTGCGCCGTCGTTTGTTCGGCGGCGGACTCGCAGCGCGCCTTCTGCGTCAGGCCCACGGACTGGAAATCAACGTCCTCGACAGCGATCAGCAACAGCATCAACCGCGCCCGCGCAACGCGCTGACCCTGGTGTGGTTCGACTATGCCTTGGCGCTGGTCGCCACCGTATTGGCCACCGCCCTGGCGTGGGCAGTGTCGAGCGTGCTGCCGCTGCCGAACATCTCGCTGGTGTTCCTTGCGGCGGTGCTGTTGGTGGCGGTGCGCAGCAGTCTCGGCCCGGCGCTGGCCTGTGCCGCGCTGTCGTTTCTGACCTATGACTTCCTGTTTATCCCGCCGAATTTTTCCTTCAGCATTCAGCGCGAAGAAGACGTCCTGACTCTATTGTTTTTCCTGTTGATGGCGGCGCTCACCGGCAACCTCGCGGCGCGTCAGCGTCGGCAATTGCAGGCCCTGCGCGACACCCAGGAAGAGACCACTGAACTGCTCGACCTGTCGCGCAAACTCACTGCCGCGACGGATCGCCAAGCGGTGGTCAGCGCTGCCGCGCAACACCTCAATGGCTGGAGCGATCTGCAGTTATGTCTGCTCAACCGGGACGGGCAGGGCGGCTGGAAGGTCGAGACCGGCGGGCCGTTGGAGTTTACCGAGTCCGAACGCGCCGCCGCTGACTGGGCCTGGCAACACGATCAACCGGCAGGCATGGGCACTGGCACGCTGCCGTTCGGACGCTGGTGGTGGTGGCCGCTGTCGGTCGAGGACGGGCCGCTGGCGCTGCTCGGTGTCTGCGCCAAAGAAGGCCAGACCTTGAGTGGCCAGCGTCGGCGCTTGCTCACCGCATTGAGTCAGCCGCTCGCCCAAGCGCTGGCGCGCGCGCAGTTGGCTGATGACCTGGAAGCCGCGCGCCTGCACGGTGAAACCGAACAACTGCGCAGTGCCTTGTTGGCCTCCGTATCCCACGATTTGCGCACGCCGCTGACGGCCATGCGCGGCAGCATCGACAGCCTGTTGGCCCTCGGCGAAGCGATCCCGCTGGAAGATCGTCGTGAACTGCTCGAAGGCACCCGCGATGAAGCCGAGCGCCTCGATCGCTACATTCAGAATCTGCTCGACATGACCCGCCTCGGCCACGGCGCGCTGAAGCTGGCGCGGGACTGGGTGTCGCCGGCCGATATCGTCGGCAGTTCGCTCAATCGCCTGCGCGCGGTGCTCGCGCCGTTGCAGGTCAGCACTGATGTGCCGGCCGAGTTACCGCTGTTGTTCGTGCATGCCGCGCTGATCGAGCAGGCGCTGGTCAATGTATTGGAAAACGCCGCACGTTTCTCACCCGCTCACGGTCGCTTGCAACTGAGCGCAGGCGCGGATGACCAAGAGATTTTCTTCTCGGTCAGCGACGAAGGGCCGGGGATTCCCGAAGAGGAGCGGGCGAAGATTTTCGACATGTTCTACACCGCTGCCCGGGGTGATCGTGGCGGCCAGGGCACGGGCCTCGGCCTGGCGATCTGTCAGGGCATGGTCGGCGCGCACGGCGGGCGCATCAGCGTCGCCGACGGCATCGAGGGGCACGGCACCTGCATCACTTTGCACTTGCCGTTGCAGACGCAACCGGGGATGGACGATGAAGGCTGAAGCTGACTGCGCTACTCTCTTGCCAATCATTTGTGTTGATGTGAATTCATGAGCCAGACCACGACCATTTTGGTCATCGACGACGAACCGCAGATTCGCAAATTCCTGCGCATCAGCCTTACCTCACAGGGCTATAAAGTGCTCGAGGCCGGCAACGGTGCCGAGGGTTTGGCGCAAGCGGCGCTGAACAAACCGGACCTGCTGGTGCTCGATTTAGGCCTGCCGGACATGGATGGCCAGCAAGTGCTGCGCGAGTTTCGCGAGTGGGCGACGGCGCCGGTGCTGGTGCTGTCGGTGCGCGCCAGCGAAGGGCAGAAAGTCCAGGCGCTGGATGGCGGCGCCAATGACTACGTGACCAAGCCGTTTGGCATTCAGGAGTTTCTCGCCCGAGTCCGCGCCTTGTTGCGTCAGGCTCCGGCAGGGGAGGCGCAGCAGGCGGCGCTGAGCTTCGGCCCGCTGACCGTGGATCTAGCTTATCGGCGGGTGTTGCTCGAAGGTGTCGAAGTGGCGCTGACCCGCAAGGAATACGCGGTGCTGGCGCAACTGGCACGGCATCCGGGGCGGGTGATTACCCAGCAGCAATTGCTCAAGGATATCTGGGGGCCGACGCACACCGAGGACAGCCATTATCTGCGGATTGTGGTGGGGCATTTGCGCCAGAAGCTGGCGGATGATCCGACGCGGCCGCGGTTTATCGTGACCGAGGCGGGGGTTGGCTATCGGCTGTTGAGTGACAACACTCTTTAGCCATTTGTTGTCCCGGCAGACGCCATCGCTGGCAAGCCAGCTCCCACAGGTTTTTCAGCTGTGATTGAAATCTGTGTATCACCTCGATCACTGTGGGAGCTGGCTTGCCAGCGATGAGGCCCTTAAAGACTGCGGAAAACTTCAGGGCTCTCTGCTCTGCTCACTGTCATACCGATCCAGCGTATCCCGCGCAATCTCGCGCCCCAACGCGATCAGCTCCGGCGCCTTGTAAAACTCGAAAAACCGGCACACCCGCTTCGGCACATTGATCAGGATATCCGGCGGATATCCGGCGATCTTGTACTGCGCCAGCGAGGTCTGCATCACCTCGAAACTCTGGTTGATCAAGTCCAGCAACGAGGCCGGTCCGACGTTATCGATGATGAATGAACCGGTCGCCGATTTCGGTGCGCCTTCACGCTCGGGCGCGGCTGCCGGTTGCTGGCTCTCCGGCTCGGCGCCGTCCAGCCAGGGATTGATGTCCGCCGCTTCGGCGCGCAGCGCTTCCTGTTCGAGCCGCAACAATTGCTCGGCCTGCGTTCGGCGGAACGGCATCTTCGATCCCAGCGAACTGATCAGGCTGTCGAAGCGTGAGCGGAACGCGGCCGGGCGCTGGATGACTGGCAATTTGTAGTGACGCTGGTTGGTCGAGTTGAGATTGACCGCAATGATCAGATCACAGTGGCTCGACACCACCGGCACGATCGGCAACGGGTTGAGAATGCCGCCGTCGACCAGCATGCGATTGCCCTGCATCACCGGGGTGAACAGGCTGGGAATTGCTGCCGAGGCTCGCATCGCCTGATGCAGGCAGCCTTCCTGAAACCAGATCTCCTGCTGGTTGGTGAGGTCAGCGGCGACGGCGGTGTAGGGGATGCGCAAGTCTTCGATGTTGACATCGCCGACGATCTTGCGGATCTGCCCGAAGACCTTTTCGCCGCGAATCGCGCCGAGGCGAAAACTCACGTCGACCAGGCGCAGCACATCCAGATAGTCGAGACTTTCGATCCAGTTTTTGTAAACGTCGAGTTTGCCGGCGGCGTAGATCCCGCCGACCACGGCACCCATCGAACAGCCGGCAATGCAGGCGATTTCGTAACCGCGTTTCTCGATCTCTTCAATGACCCCGATATGGGCATAGCCCCGGGCGCCACCGGAGCCCAGTACCAGCGCGACACGTTTTTTTTTCATCCAGCGTCCTCCCGACAAGGTTCCACAATGCACCCATCGCCGGGCAGGCTCAATCGCCGAGGTCGTTGAGTGCGCCGGTGACGTCGTTTTTTCGCTACTGCATGGCCCTTCAGCGCTATCCTTCTCAGTTGCGCGGTTTCACCCGCCGGCAAGGCACTTTTTCGCAGCCTTACCGTCTTACCTGCACGACTGTTGACCTATTTTGAGGTGTGAGTGATGAAAGCCTGGATCTGTGTGCCGTTGATGGCTCTGGCATTGGCCGGTTGCGCCGGTAAAACCGCTTACCGCGACAGCTGCGGCAGCCAGCTCGACGCGGCCTGGCATGAGCTGGATCTGGCCAAGGCTGAAGGCTTTGCCGGCACTGTCAGCTACTCCAAAGCGTTGTCGCTGCTGACCGCTGCCAAGACTCAGCAGCAATTCGAAGGGTTCGAAGGCTGCAGCAAGAAAGCCGAGAAGGCGCGTTTCTACATTCGCGAATCCCGCGCCGGCCGCTAAGCTGCTGACGTGAAGCAAGGAGGCTGCGTTCGCTGGGCAGCAGAATGATCTTCAAGCCATTTGAATCAGGAGCAAGTGATGTCTGCGTTGGTTGACCGGTTGGTGGCTCATGTCCTGAGTCTGGAAGTGCGCCTGCTAGCCTGTCAGGCACGGCTCACTGCACGGACCGACCCCGAGGCGCTGCATGATCTGCGCACCACAGTGCGGCGCTTGCGCAGTCTGTTGCGGCCATTGCGTGGCTTGCCCGGGGTCGAGCAACTGGAAGATGCCGCCTCGGCGGTCGGCCAATTGACCACGCCGTGGCGTGATCGCGAAGTGCTCGCGGCGTATCTGCTCCTGCATGATCAGCCTGAGGCCGCGCAACGGCGCATGGCGCAAATGGCCGAGGCCTATCCGGCGCTGGCGGCGAGCGCCGAGGTGGCTTCGCTGTTGATGATTCTCGACGCTTTCCCGCGATTTCTGCGTGCGTCTCAGCGTCAGGGCTTGCTCAAGGGCTTGGACAAACGCATCGAAAAACGCTTGGGCAAGCAATGGCAGAAACTCGACGAGGCGCTGCACGATCCCGCTCACGACCGTCATCGCCTGCGCCTGTTGATCAAGCGCGTGCGCTACGGCATCGAAGCCTATCCCGAACTGGATCGCTTGCCCGAGGCGGCGCTGGCTCGCCTCAAGTCTGCCCAAGGCGCGCTGGGCGACTGGCACGATTGCTGGCAGTGGCTGGCGAAGGCTGAGCTTGAGGCGGATCTGCAGCCCTGTGTCGCCACTTGGCAGGCGACCATGATCAAAGCCGAAAGCAAGGCTGATCGCGTGCTGGAAAAACTCAGTTCAGCCTGCTTCAAATAACTTTAGCCCCGCGATATCCCCTGTAGGAGCTGCCGAAGGCTGCGATCTTTTGATTTTGATTTTTAACAACAAGATCAAAAGATCGCAGCCTTCGGCAGCTCCTACAGGGTTTTGTGTCTGTATTTGAAATACGCTAAGGCCTTTCTGTCAGCCCATTTGACCGGAATAGACGCTGCGGCGCTCTGCAGCTCTGGTTAAGATCCCTGCATTCCTTTCTTGTTTTCTGAGGTTGCCATGCGCTTTAGCGATCTGCTCGAGGCGGTCCGCCGCCAACCGGAACTGACGATCCCTGCCGAATGGGGCCAGGGCCGTGCCAGTTTCGGTGGTCTGGTGGCTGCGCTGCAATACGAAGCCATGCGCGCGAAAGTCCCGGCAGATCGCCCGGTGCGTTCGCTGGCGATCACCTTTGTCGGCCCTGTCGAACCTGAAGTCCCGGTGAGTTTCGAAGTCGATGTACTGCGCGAAGGCAAGGCCGTCAGCCAGGTCATGGGCCGGGCGATGCAGAATGGTCAGGTGGTAACGATCGTTCAAGGCAGCTTCGGTGCTTCGCGGCCGTCGGAGGTGGCAGTCGAAGCCTATCCGGCGCCATCAATGAAGCACTGGGACGAATGCCAGGAGTTGCCTTACATCAAAGGCGTGACCCCAGAATTCATGCGTCATTTGGCGATGCGCTGGAGCGTCGGCGGCATGCCGTTCACCGGCACGCAATCGCGGCTGATGGGCGGCTGGGTGCGGTTACGCGGAGATGTCAAAGAAGAACCGGTCAACGAGGCGCATCTGCTGGCCCTGGTGGACGCGTGGCCGCCCGCGCTGTTGCCATATCTGAAGAGGCCGGCACCGGGTAGCACGCTGACCTGGACCATCGAATTCGTGCAGCCGCTACACGATTTGAGCACGCTGGACTGGTGCCAATATCTGGCCGATATCGAATACGCCGCCGACGGCTACGGCCATGTCGCCGCCAAGTTGTGGAGCGCGGAAGGAGAGTTGATTGCGATGAGTCGCCAAACCGTTACGATTTTCGCCTGACTCAATGCCGACGGTGGCGTTCACGCCAGGCGCGCCACCAGCCGCCACTGAGAAAGAAGCGCGGGAAGGTCAGGAACTGCTCGACCAGTAAACGCGACATCGCATCTTTACGATCACTGAACGGCTCGGAGGCTTGCGCCTCCAGGCTGTGGCCGTGGCGCTGCAAACCCAGCGCCGCGATGATGCCGATCACGCCGATGGCCACACTGGCCAGACTCAGGCTGAACACCCCGGAGACGATCAGCAGAAACGCGACGATAAACAACGGCACGGCAATCAGGTGCAGCACCAGATTGGTCGGATGCTGATGATTGCCCGGGTACGCGCGCCATTGCCACGCGGGAAGGTTGGGATGACGTTTGCCCATGTTTTCTACTCCTCGATCCTTGTTGAACACATGGTTGAAGAATAGGCCTGGGCACGGAGGGCGGCGAATCAAGGTTGGCTATTGAAGTGATAGGCGTCATCGCAAGATTCGATGTTGCCGGGGCTGACGCTTTCGCGAGCAGGCTCGCTCCCACATTGGAACGGTGCGCACACAAATCCCCTTGTGGGAGCGAGCCTGCTCGCGAAGGGGGCATCAGAGTTTCAGTTGACCGATCGCCTTGCTCAATTCCCCGGCCAACGTCGCCAGTTCATTACTCGTGGTCGCCGAATCCACAGTCTGCTGCACCGTGTTCTCGGTCACATCGCGAATGCTCACCACCGCTCGGTTCATCTCCTCGGCGACCTGACTTTGCTGCTCCGCTGCCACGGCAATCTGCGTATTGCTTTCACGCATCTGCGCCACCGCGCCGGTGATTTCCGCCAGCGCCGCGCCAGCCTCCTGCGCCTGCTGCACGCAGTCGTCGGCCTTGTACGAACTCTCCTGCATGAAATCCACCGCGTCGCGGGTGCCGGCCTGCAAGGCCGAGACCATCGTGGTGATCTCGTCGGTCGAGGTCTGCACACGTTTGGCCAGGTTGCGCACCTCATCGGCCACCACCGCAAAGCCGCGGCCCATCTCACCGGCGCGGGCCGCCTCGATGGCGGCGTTCAGTGCCAACAGGTTGGTTTGCTCGGCAATGCTGTGAATCACGCTGACCACGCCGTTGATCTTCTGACTGTCCTCGGCCAGCCGTTGAATCATCTCGGCCGTCTGCTGCACTCCGCTGGAGAGTCCGGCAATCGACTGCTGCACCCGCGCGACCACTTGCTGACCGCTGCCGGCGAGGCCATCGGCGGTCTGCGACAGGTCGCGGGTGGCGCCGGCGTGCTGGGCGATGTGGTAAACGGTGGCGGTCATTTCGTTGATCGCGGTGGCGGCCTGATCGGTTTCGCTCTGCTGGCCGAGCATGCCGTGGCGCACTTCGTTCATGCTCGACGCTAGCCGTGCCGCGCCGACATCCAGTTGCCGCGCGGTGTTGGCGACGGTCGTCACCACGCGCTGGTAACCGGCCTGCATCGCGTTAAACGCATTGGCCATCTGCCCGACTTCGTCTTTGCCGGCCAGCGGCACACGGGCCGAGAGATCGCCGCTTTTCTCGACGTGGAGCATCACGTCTTTCAAGGTGTTGAGCTGGCTGAGCAGGAAGCGGATTAACAGTTGCGAGGCGCACAGCATGGCGAACATCAGGATGAACACCGCCACCGCATAGTTGGCGAAACGTTCGCTGAACACTTGGCTCAGGCTCGGACCATAGGCAATCACCGCGACCTGCTGGCCATCGGCGCGGCTGAACACTTCGGCGCCCATCAACGGATTTTCGCCGAACAGCGGCAGGTGATTGATCTCGTTCCAGCCGTTGCTTTCCGTGATTTCCAGCAAGGGCTGATCATTCAGGCGCGGTGCTTCGCCGCGTTTGAAGGTCAACACCTGATCGGCCTTGGGCAATGGCTGACCGACCGGCCAGGCTTTAAGCAGTTGTGCTTGGGCTTGCGCCGAGGCCTGTGATGCGTGACTGCGCGCCTGTTGTTCGAGTTGCACGGCGTACAGCACCAGCAACAGGGTAGTGACGAAGGCGACCGCATTGACCGCCCAGAATTTGTATTTCAGCGAGATATTGCTAAGCCAGGCACCCATGGAGGTCTTCTCTGATAGCGGAAACAGTTTTGGCAAGGTGCCATTATTGTGCCGCTATGCAGAAGGCTCGATTTGATGTGGGTCAAGAGATCAAAAGATCGCAGCCTTCGGCAGCTCCTACATTGGGATGGCGTATGCCCTGTAGGAGCTGCCGAAGGCTGCGATCTTTTGTGGCTTACGCCAATGCGGGAAGGTTGTAGAACGCGCGGGCACACGCGGTGGTGTGTGCCGCCAGATCTTCCTCGGTTTCGCCACGATGCAGCGCCACTTCGCGCAGTACTTCGGTCAGATAGGCCGGCTCATTACGCCCGTTCTTCGGCTTCGGGCGCAAGGAGCGCGGCAGCAAGTAAGGCGCGTCACTTTCCAGCATCAAGCGCCCGCGTTTGATCTCTTTCACCAGCGGATGCAAATGCGTGCCACGGCGCTCGTCGCAGATCCAGCCGGTGATGCCGATATGCAGATCCAGGTCGAGATAGCTGAACAAGGCTTTTTGCTCGCCGGTGAAGCAATGCACTACAGCGGCGGGTAATTGATCGCGGAAGTCTCTGAGGATTTCCAGCAGGCGCTGGCTGGCATCACGCTCGTGCAGGAACACTGGCATTTGCAGTTCAACGGCTAGCGCCAAGTGTTCCTCAAGGACTTTTTCCTGCTGTGGGCGCGGGGAGAAATCCCGGTTGAAATCCAGCCCGCATTCGCCTACCGCGACGACATTGGATTCTTTCAGCAAATTGCGCAGGCGGCGCGCGCTGTCTGCGTTCCAGTCGCTGGCCGAATGCGGATGAATACCGGCGGTGGCGAACAGGCGCTGGCCGCTTTCATCGAGTTGCTGGCACAGCTCCAGGGCTTGCTCGCTGCCCTCGACGCTGGTGCCGGTCAGCACCAGTTGGCATACGCCCGCGGCATAGGCGCGCTCGAGTACGGCCTGATGTTTGTCGGCGAAACTGGGGTTGGTCAGGTTGACGCCGATATCGATGAGTTGCATGGTTGCTACCTCGGGCCGAAGGCCGGAAAGCATACCAGAGCTGTAGATTCATAAGAAAAGCCAAGAACTACAACGAGTTATAGCTGTCTGTTGATGCCGCGACGCAGACCGGTTTGGTAGAAGTGCCATTACTGTGCCAGTCTCTCGCACGTTGCCAGCGCTCATGGCGCTCTGTTTTCGTCGGTGATTTCGACCTTTTAAAGATGAAATCGCCCCGTATTCTTTCCGGAGAGTGGATGGTTCGTCCCTCGGTTTTGCTCCTGTTGTGTGGCTCGCTGCTACTGCCGATGACGGCGGTCGCGCGCCTGCCCGGGCCACTGCAAGCCGTGCCGGCGGCCAAGGTGCGTGACTTGTCCGAGATTCGCAGCAGCCGCGTGTTGCGCGTACTGGTCAATCAGAGCCGCAACAGCTCCGGCGAAGTCCAGGGCCAGGCCATCGGCGTCGAATACCATCGCCTGCGCGCCTTCGAGCAATACCTCAATGGCCACGCCCGCGATGGTCAGGAAATCACCCTCAAGATCATTCCCAAAGCCAAGGATCAACTGCTCGGCGCCTTGCAACGTGGCGAAGGTGATCTGGTCGCGCCGGGCGAATTGCTCGATCTGCAACCGGGCTATGCCGTAGCCAGCAGCGAACCGATTGCCAGCAATGTGCCGCTGGTGTTGGTAGGGATCAAGGGCGAGCGGCGCTACACCAAGGTCGAGCAGCTTTCCGGCAAAACCCTGGCGTTGCCCACCGGCAGTGCGGCGGGGGAGGCGGTCAGTCAGCTCAATCAGAAACTGGCGTTGCACAAACTGGCGCCGATCAAGATCGAATGGGTTGATCCGACCCTGGCGGTCGAAGACGTACTGGAGATGGTTCAGGGTGGCATTTTCCACCTGACCATCGTCGAGCAACCTATCGCCGAGCGCTGGGGCAAGATCTTGCCGAAGCTGCGTTTTGACCGGCAACTGATAATCAGCGAGCCGGGCGAGGAGTACTGGTTCGTACGCCGCGATGCCTCGATGTTGCGCGCGAGCATCGATCGCTTTCTCGGCGGTTACAAGAAGCCATCCAATGAAGATGCGGCGTTTTTGCGCATCTATCGTCGTCTCTATCAAGTCCACTATCCCTTGGCCAAGGCTGATCGCCAGCGCCTGGAAAAACTGCGCCCGACCCTGCAAAAGCATGCCGACGCGCAGAACATGGACTGGCTGAATCTGGCCGCACTGGCGTTTAAGGAGTCACGCCTGCAACCCAATGCCCGCAGCGGCAGTGGTCCGACCGGGCTGATGCAGATCACGCCTTCTGCCGCTCAGCGAGTCGGCGTGAACAACATTCAGAATCTCGATGCGAATGTGCAGGCCGGGGCCAAGTACCTGGCGATGATCCGCCGCAAGTTTTTCAACAGTCCCAAGCTTAATGAGCGTGAACGCATGGCTTTCACGTTGGCGGCCTACAACATCGGCCCCGAGCGCGTGCAGGGCATGCGCGCAGAGGCCCGGCGGCGCGGGTTGAATCCCAACCAGTGGTTCTTCCAGGTCGAGCGCATTGCCATGGAGCAGGTAGGAATGGGGCCGGTCAGCTATGTTAATAGCGTGAACAAGTATTACTTGGCGTTCGACCGGGAGCGGGAGTCGTTGGAGCCCGGGGCGCAAAAAGTCGTCTCACGGAAATGATCTAATAAACTGATTGTTATGGCGAAATATTTGCGCTTTTAACATGAAATTTATTGATTAATATAGCGGCCAACCAACACACACAACTTCTCGCAAAAACAAGGAATGCCCATGAGCTCTCTGATCAACAAAGTACTGTTCACTCGCGCTGGCTACGGTCTGACCATCCTGCGCATCGCTGTCGGCGTGATCTTCGCGGCTCACGGTTCGCAAAAACTTTTCGGTCTGTTCGGTGGTTATGGTCTGGCAGGCACGGCGCAGTACATGGACAGCATCGGTCTGCACCCGGGCTACCTGATGGCCACATTGGCGGGCGGTACTGAGTTCTTCGCTGGCCTGGCGTTGATCATTGGCCTGCTGGTGCGTCCGGCAGCATTGGGCCTGACCTTCCTGTCGCTGGTGGCGATCTTCACCGTACATATCAGCAACGGTCTGTTTATGGCCAACAACGGTTACGAGTTCGCCCTGGCTCTGCTCGGTGGCAGCCTCGCCGTCCTGATCGAAGGCGCCGGCAAGCTCTCGGTGGATCGCGCCATCGCCGGTTAAGCGCTCTGGCTCAAGGAACAGGCCCGCATTGTGCGGGCCTTTTTTTGTTGTGGCTGATTCTTGACACTGATCGGTCACGTTCTCTAGGATGTTGCCCATGCGCCGATTTAAACAGCTACTTGCGGGGCGCCAGGTGACTTAAACAGTTGCCGTCAGAAGCCGGAACAGGGCTTCGAAATACCGCTAAAGCGCTGGTTCGGTGTTGCCTCTCACCTGCCATGCAGACTTTTGAGGCAGAGACACGACACGATGAATGCACTACGCCCTCCAGCACGTCCCGCACCGATCACGGCGCATATCACCCAGCGCAACCCGAAAATCCTTCTTGGCGGCAAACATCAGCCAACGCTGCTGCGTTATCTCGATGGCTGGCCACGGCGCAGTGGCGGTCCTGCCGCGTTCCTGATCCAGTTCGTTGAAGACGGCGAGTCGCTGTCACGTTTTGCCAGTGACAGTTTTGATCTCGCGGTGATTCAGACACCGAGCGCTGAAGATGCGCCGGAGATGATCAAGCAACTGGTCCGCGTTGCGCGGCAGGGCCTGATCACCCGCCGCTGATTCGCTTTACGGATAGTCGATGGCGACGATGTAAACGAACTGCTCGCCGGTCGGCGTCTGCACCCGGACTTCTGCATCCAGCGCCTTGCCGATCAAGGCGCGGGCCAGTGGCGAGTCGATGCTGATCAGGCCCAGTTTCAGATCCAGTTCATCGGGGCCGACGATGCGGTAGCGCGATTGCTTGCCGTCTTCGTCTTCGATGGTCACCCAGGCGCCGAAGTAGACTTTGTTCGGATCGCTGGGTTTTTCACTGACGACTTTCAACGCTTCCAGACGTTTGGTCAGAAAGCGCACGCGACTGTCGATCTCGCGCAGCATCTTCTTGCCATAGGTGTACTCGGCGTTCTCCGAGCGATCGCCTTGAGCCGCGGCCTCGCTGACCGATTGCGTCACTTGCGGGCGGCGCACATGCCACAACTCATGGAATTCGGCGCGCATCCGCGCTTCACCTTCAGGGGTGATCAGCGCGGTGCCGGCGGTGCGGGGAGGGCGATAACGGCTCATGGCAACTTCTTGTGATTAAGACCGCTTGAGTCTATCAACCCTCACGTAACACTGTCAGTGGACTTGCATTGAGTGCCCGGCGCGTACCGAACACGCCGGCGCCACCAATCAACGCCGCGCCAATCAATGGCAGCACCAGCAACCACGGATGCGGGTGCCACGGCAGATCGAACGCGTAGCGATACAACACCAGACTCACCACTTCCGAGCCGATCGCGGCGAGTAATCCGCTGACTGCACCAAGCAGGCCGAATTCGATGCGCCGCGCCTTGATCAGCAACTGCCGTTCCGCGCCCAATGCCCGCAACAGCGCACCTTGGCGGATACGTTCATCCAGCGTTGCCTGCAAACCGGAAAACAGCACGGCCATACCCGCTGCCAACACAAACAACAGCACATATTCGACCGCCAAAGTGACTTGGGCGAGGATGCTGCGCAGCTGTTCGAGCAGCGCTTCTACCTGAAGAATGGTCACCGCCGGGAAGGTACGCGACAGTTCGACGATCTGCTGGTCATGGCCCGGGGCCAGATAGAAGCTGGTCAGGTAAGTCGCCGGCAGATCCTTCAACGTACCAGGCTGGAAGATCATGAAGAAGTTCGGCTGGAAATTGTCCCAGTTGATCTCGCGCAGGCTGGTGACCTTCGCTTCACGATTGACGCCGCCGACGCTGAACACCATGTGATCGCCGAGTTTGAGCTTGAGGCTTTCGGCGACTTTGCCTTCCACCGATACGCCGGGAACATCGTCGGTCGGCTGATCCTTCCACCATTCACCCGAAGTGAGCTTGTTGCCCGCCGGTAAGTCAGCGGCCCAGGTCAGACTCAAATCTCTTTGAATGGCGCGGTCGCCCGCCGAATCCTTGCTGACGATTTGCTGCACGGCGTCGCCGTTGATGCTGATCAGCCGTCCCGGCACCACCGGATACAGTGGCGCGGCTTGCGCGGACACTTTGATCAGATGATCGGTGAACGCCTGTTTGTCTGCTGGCAGGATGTTCAGAGCAAAGTAGTTCGGCGCATTTTTCGGCAACTGGTTTTGCCAGGTGTCGAGCAATTCGCCGCGCAGCAGGGCAATCAAAGCCATCGACAGCAGAATCAGACCGAATGCCAGCGACTGACCAGCCGCTGCCAAGGGATGGCGCAGCAACTGGCCCAGACCCAACCGCCACGGCAGCGAAGCACGGGCGAGCATCCGCCGCAGGCTTTGCAGCAGCAACAACAGCAGACCGCCCAACACCAACGCGGCAACCACGCCACCGCCGAGCAGAGCGAATGTCAGCAGCAGATCGAGGCTCAGGCGCCACATGATCAGGCCGAGCGCACCCAGGGCGGCGCCGTAAACCATCCAGGTGCTCGACGGAATCGGCAGCATGTCGCGGCGCAATACACGTAACGGTGGCACACGACCCAGTGCGGCCAGCGGCGGTAAAGCGAAACCGGCCAAGGCCACCAGCCCGGTGCCGATCCCGGCGATCGCTGGAAACAGACCGCCCGGTGGCACGTCGCTTGGCAACAAATCATGCAGCAGCGCGAACAGGCCCAGTTGGGCCAACCAGCCGAGCAACGCTCCACTGAGCGCGGCGAACAAGCCGAGCACGGTCAACTGCAAACTGAACAGCACCATGGTTTCCCGGCGCGAAAGACCGAGGCAGCGCAGCAAGGCGCTGGCATCGAAGCGGCGACTGGCAAAACGGTTAGCCGACAACGCCACGGCGACACCGGCCAACAGCACGGCGACCAGACTGGCCATGTTCAAATAGCGCTCGGCCTTACCGAGTGCACCGCCAATCTGCCGGTTGCCATCGCGGGCGTCCTGAATCCGCTGGTTCGCGGCGAGCCCGGGTTTGATCAGTTGCCGATAGGTTTCCAGCGCCTGCGGTTCACCCCGCCACAGTTCGCGGTAACTCACGCGGCTGCCGGGCTGTACCACGCCGGTGGCCGCGAGGTCGTCGAGGTTGATCATGACCCGCGGCGTAAGGCTATAGAAGTTGCCGGCGCGATCCGGTTCGTAGGTCAGCACGCGGGTCATTTTCAATGTCTTCATGCCGACATCGATGCTGTCGCCGATTTTCAGATCCAGCGCGGTCAGCAGGCGTGCCTCGACCCAGGCTTCGCCGGGTTGCGGTTCACCGCCGGTTTCTTCAGTGGCGAAAGGCGCTGGCGCGCTCTTCAGTTCGCCGCGCAACGGATAGGCGCGGTCGACGGCTTTGATGCTCGACAACTGAATGCCATTGTCAGTGGCGATGACGCTGGAAAACTCCACCACCTGCGCATGCTTCAGGCGAAGTTCGGTGCCGCTGCGAATCTGTTCTTCACGGGCTGGAGAGCTGCCTTCCAGCACCAGATCGGCACCGAGAAATTCGGTCGCGCGCAGCATCATGGCGCCGTTGAGGCGGGCGCCGAAATAACCGATGGCGGTACTTGCCGCCACCGCCACCACCAGCGCGAAGAACAACACGCGCAATTCCCCGGCGCGGGCATCGCGCATGAGTTGGCGTATGGCGAGACTGAACAGACGCAACAGCGGCAAACGTGCCATCAAGGCTCCAGAGGGGCGACCAACAGCCCGGCTTCAAGACGGATCAGGCGCCGGCAGCGATGGGCCAGGCGTTCGTCGTGTGTCACCAGCACCAGGGTGGTGCCGCGTTCCTTGTTCAATTCGAAGAGCAAATCGCTGATGCGCTCACCGGTGTGGCTATCGAGGTTGCCGGTCGGTTCGTCGGCAAACAGCACGTCAGGTTCGGCTGCGAAGGCGCGGGCAATGGCCACACGTTGCTGCTCGCCACCGGAGAGCTGGCGCGGCGAGTGCGTCAGGCGCTGGCCGAGACCGACGCGCTGGAGCAATTCGGTGGCCCGTTCACGCGCATCTTTGCGGCCGTCGAGTTCCAGCGGCAGCATGACGTTTTCCAGTGCGTTGAGGCTGTCGAGCAACTGAAAGGACTGGAAGACGAAGCCGACATGCTCGGCACGAATGCGTGCACGCTGGTCTTCGTCGAGATTGCTCAGGCCCTGGCCGGCGAGGATGACTTCGCCGCTGCTCGGCAAGTCGAGGCCGGCGAGCAGGCCCAGGAGGGTGGATTTGCCCGAACCGGACGCGCCGACGATGGCGAGGCTGTCGCCCTTGTTCAGTTCCAGGCTGAGTTCGTGCAGGATAGTCAGTTCACCTTCCGCGCTGGGAACCACTTTGCTGAGGTTCTTCGCGGTGAGAATGCTTGCGCCCATGGAGAATCCGATGCGTGTGTGGTTTTTGAGTGCTGGCCTGGCCTTGATGTGCATGGCCCAGAACGCAGCGGCGGGTACTGTCCTGATCGTTGGCGATAGTATCAGCGCCGGTTTCGGACTGGATACCCGCTTGGGGTGGGTGTCGTTGCTCGAACAACGGCTCAAACAGGAGGGTTTCGACGACAAAGTGGTCAATGCCTCCATCAGCGGCGACACCAGCGCCGGAGGCCAGGCACGGCTGCCGGCGCTGCTTGCAGAGCATAAGCCTGAGCTGGTGATCCTCGAACTCGGCGGCAACGATGGCTTGCGTGGAATGCCGCCAACTCAATTGCAACAAAATCTTGCCTCGATGATCGACAGCTCTCGTCAGAGCGGGGCCAAGGTGCTGCTGTTGGGCATGCAACTGCCGCCCAATTACGGCAAGCGTTACACCGATGCCTTCGCCGAGGTCTACGGCAAACTCGCCGACGATAAAAAGATCCCCCTGGTGCCGTTTTTTCTCGACGGTGTGGGCGGTCATCCGGACCTGATGCAGGCCGATGGTCTGCACCCGGCAGCCGGGGCTCAGGGCAAGTTGCTGGAAAATGTCTGGCCGACGCTAAAACCGCTGTTATGAGGCTTTTCTAAGGACAGGCTTTCGGCTAATGTGGCGCCCCCTTATCTGGAGCCCCCGATGTCGCGTTCTGCCTGGTCCCTGTTTGCCTACCAACTGATCGAGCCTGACGAACAGCTGGATCTGTTCGCCTGCCAGGAAGTGCGGGTGCATCTGGTGACCCGTCAACTCGAACTCGGTGGCTCAGCTGATCGCACCCTGTGCGGCAGCTTGCTGCCGGCGCAACCGCGCTGGTCGAGCGTTGATCGCCGGGTGTTTCAGGATCAGCGCCTGTGTTCGCTGTGCCGGGCGATTCTGGAATCGCAGAAGCGCGGCACCTCGCCGATCTGGCCAGAGCTGCGTTTCGAGCTTTAAGAGCAAAAGATCGCAGCCTGCGGCAGCTCCTACATGGGTTCGCGTAATCCTGTAGGAGCTGCCGAAGGCTGCGATCTTTTCGCATTCAGCACGGTCCATCGGCGTGGCTCCCCGAATATTCAAAGTGCGGTGTACAATCGCGCTCTTATACCCTTGTTGATCATGCGAAGGATTTTCCGGATGTTGCCGCGCTTTCCTGCCGTCACCCGCTGCCTGTCACTTGCCGCCCTGTGTGTGGCCGGTCCCGTTGCTGCATTGGAGTTTCCCCTGCCACCACCCGGTGAAGACATCATCGGTCAGGTGCAGGTGATCAAAGCCAAGTACGAAGACACCTTCGCCGATCTGGGCACGAAGTACGATCTGGGCTACTCGGAGATGGTCGCGGCCAACCCGGGCGTCGATGCCTGGTTGCCGGGTGCCGGCACTGAAATCGTCTTGCCGACCCGCTTCATTCTGCCGCCGGGCCCGCGCGAAGGCATCGTTATCAACCTTGCCGAATACCGCCTCTACTACTTCCCGAAAGGCCGCAACGTGGTGTACACGTTCCCGCTGGGTATCGGTCGCGAGGGGTGGGGTTCGCCAATCGCACACACCTCGATCATCGCCAAAACGCCAAACCCGACCTGGACGCCTCCAGCATCGATCAAGGCTGAACACGCCGCAGACGGTGATCCGCTGCCAAACGTAGTGCCGGCCGGCCCAGACAATCCGTTAGGCCCGTTCAAGTTCACCCTGGGTACGCCGGGTTACCTGATCCACGGTTCGAACAAGAAATTCGGTATCGGCATGCGTACCAGCCACGGCTGCTTCCGCATGTTCAACAATAACGTGCTGGAAATGGCCGGCATGGTGCCGGTAGGCACGTCGGTGCGTATCCTCAACGATGCCTACAAGTTCGGCAGCAGTGGCGGCAAGGTTTATCTGGAAGCGCACACGCCGATCGACGACAAGGGCAACCCGTCTGTGGTCGACAAGCACACCGCAGTGATCAACGCGATGCTCAAGCGTGAAGACGTCACCAGCAACCTGCGCGTGAACTGGGATGTGGTGCGTGATGTGGTCGCGGCCGAAGATGGCCTGCCAACGGAAATCGGCACGCCGAGTGCCTCGGCCCCGATGGTTTCGATTACACCGATCGACTTGCAGCAGTAAGTCGAGGTTAAAGGCCCGCCGATGCGTACAGCGCCGGCGGGTTTTTTAATGCCCGGGCAAAAGCATCGGGCACAAAAAAGCCGACCCGAAAAATCGGGTCGGCTCGATAACAACCCCGAAGGATTATTACTTGCGGCTAGCTTTGTCCAGCATGCGCAGAGCACGCTCGTTAGCTTCGTCAGCAGTCTGTTGTGCTTTTTGAGCAGCAGCCAGAGCTTCATCAGCTTTACGGTAAGCTTCGTCTGCACGAGCCTGGGAGCGAGCAGCTGCGTCTTCAGTAGCGGTCAGACGTGCTTCGGTTTCTTTCGATGCGCTGCTGCAACCGGTAGCCAGAACTGCGGCCAGAGCCAGAGCAGAGAATTTCAGAACGTTGTTCATCGTGTTCCCCTTCAAGGACTTTCTATTAAGTAGCTATCTCCTCCGATTGAGGAAAGAGCCGGCGTACATACTACCCATTACTTGTAGTAAGTAAAACTGACGTGACGCAAGAAGCAAAAAAAATTGTAGGCGTTGATTCTTTTTCGAGCAACTTTTAACTGCGCTGTTTAAAAAATATACAGCTACAAGCCCCGAGCTGAGCGAGTTAATGCGAAAAAGTTCCCGTTGCCACGTGCTGTTTTTGCAGTCTTGGCTAAAGTCTTTCTAGATGAATACGTCGACACTTTTGTTCCGAATTTGCGTGCTGCTTCGCTTATCTTTGTCCATGTTGAGGTGACTTTAAAAAAGGCTGCACGTCTTAAGTCTCAACATCCGGCAATGTTCAGGTGACCGGTTTGGCAAGATCTTCTTCCAGGCCCACCCTGCGTCCATCGGAGCAACCCCCCGTCAACCCGCTTGATGACGAGCGTACCTTGAGCATTTTTGCCAATGGTGCCTACTATTTATCAGGTGCCAGGTTGCGCGAGATCGGTGTGGCTCTTCTCGGTGTCCATCAGGCACGGGGTGGCGTAGATGTTCCTTCGCCGGAAAAACATCGGTAAGGTAGGGGTCAGAATTCAAGACCCGCGAGGAGCAGTGATGAGCGAGGCGTTGTCCATCCACCATGACCAGGCTGGTCATCAGTTCGAGACCAATGTGGACGGTCATCGTGCCTACCTGACCTATATGGATCTAGGGAAACAGACCCTGGATATCTATCGCACCTTCGTGCCCAATGCCCTGCGTGGCCGTGGCATTGCCGCAGCGCTGACCGAAAGCGCGCTGCAGTACGCCGAAGAAATGGGCTATACGGTGATCCCGTCGTGCTCCTACGTCGAGCGCTACATGGAGCGTCATCAGCGCCGCGCCGCCAAGATCTGAATCGCATACACAAAAACGCCGGGCATTGCCCGGCGTTTTTTTATGCCTGTAAAACGTGTATCAACTGCGCTGGCGTTTTGGCAGAACATCCTTGAGCTTTGCGTGCATGCTGCGCAGGGTGTTCTCGGTAGCGGACCAGTCGATGCAGGCATCGGTGATCGACACGCCGTATTGCAGGTCGGCGAGGTCTTTCGGAATCGCCTGGCAGCCCCAGTTCAGGTGACTTTCGACCATCAGGCCGATGATCGACTGGTTGCCTTCGAGGATCTGGTTGGCGACGTTCTCCATCACCAGCGGTTGCAGGGCCGGATCCTTGTTGGAGTTGGCGTGGCTGCAGTCGACCATGATGTTCGGCTTGATCTTCGCTTTGTTCAGCGCCTGCTCGCACAGGGCAACGCTGACCGAATCATAGTTCGGCTTGCCATTACCCCCGCGCAGCACCACGTGACCGTAGGCATTGCCTTTGGTGGTGACGATCGACACGCCACCTTCCTGGTTGATGCCGAGGAAGCGATGCGGGCTGGAGACCGACTGCAAGGCGTTGATCGCCACAGTCAGACCGCCGTCGGTGCCGTTCTTGAAGCCGACGGCCGAGGACAGGCCGGAAGCCATCTCACGGTGAGTCTGCGATTCAGTGGTACGTGCGCCGATGGCCGACCAACTGATCAGATCCTGCAGGTACTGCGGGGAAATCGGGTCAAGGGCTTCGGTCGCGGTCGGCAGGCCTTTTTCGGCCAGATCCAGCAGCAACTGACGACCGATGTGCAGACCGTCCTGAATCTTGAACGAGTCGTCCAGGTATGGATCGTTGATCAGGCCTTTCCAGCCCACGGTGGTGCGTGGCTTCTCGAAATACACGCGCATGACCAGATACAGGGTGTCGGAAACTTCCGCAGCCAGCACCTTGAGGCGATCGGCGTATTCGTGGGCAGCCTTGATATCGTGGATCGAGCACGGGCCGATCACTACGAACAGACGGTGGTCGGTGCCATCAAGAATGTTGCGAATGACTTCGCGGCCCTTGGTGACAGTGCGCAGGGCAGCATCGCTCAGAGGGATATCACGCTTGAGCTGATCGGGAGTGATCAGGGTCTCGTTAGAGGCGACGTTTAGGTCGTTGATCGGTAAATCAGCCATCGTTTACTCGTCAGGTCACGGGTGCCGGCCGCCAGCGATCCCCGCGCGGCGGAGCACAGCAGATTTAAGCGCGTCGGGGAGCGGAACCTTAGCGCGTAAAGCGCCTGCTCGACAATGGGCAAAAGGTGCTTTAGTCCAGCGCTGGCTGCGCAAAAGCCTTGCGCACGCTGTCGTGGGAGAACTCGTCGGCGTGTTGCTCGACCCATTGCAGGGCCACCGCCTGAATTTCTTGCAGGTCATCGTGGGTGTCGTGCATGCGGCAGTAGCGCTCGATCTGACACACTTGCTCACCCATTCGCGCACTGAACAGCGTCTGCTCATCGGTAAACGCGATGCCCACCAGATAGCCTTTTTTGCGCCGCAGGCACCACGCCACGTAGCCCGGATAACAAATGTCGGCATTCACTGACGGCATGCGCACTTGCAGCGCCGTGCCATGGCGCCAGGCACGGTGGTAATTGCAAGCGATGCCGCCGAGGCTGATAGTGTGCAGCTGTTGCCTGGAAATACACTCAGGCTTGAGCAAGGTTAATTCAACCGGCACCTCGTCCGGATGAGGAATGAAACGTCCCATGAGCACAGACTCCCTGTGTCAGCCATTTGACATTGTTTCCCCCAGTATAGTGGTCGAATCCGAACTGACCGATTTCGACGCCGACCAACGGCTGTTGGCGATGAGCGGCGTTTCGCTGGTGATTTTCACCAGCGTCGGCTGCGCCAGTTGCCGTTATGCCCGCGAAGTGTTGCCGGCTATGGCGCTGGGGATTGATCGTCTGTGCTGGATCGATGCCGGCGATAACGGCGGGTTGGTCGAGCGCTATCAGGTCTTTCATTTACCGGCGTTGTTCGTGGTGCGCGACGGCGAGTTCTTTGGGGCATTGCACACGCGCCTGACGGCCGATGCGTTGAACGCGGCGCTGGCGCAGGCACTGGGGCGAACTGCAGAGGAGTTGCCATGATGGGGGCAGTGAATAAACCGGTCGTAGGGATCATCGGCACCGGCGCAATTGGTGGTTTTTACGGTGTGATGCTGGCGCGCGCCGGTTTCGATGTGCACTTTCTGTTGCGCAGCGAGTTTTCGGCGGTGGCTGAGCGCGGTTTGCAAATCAACAGCGCGGTGCATGGCCCGCTGACGTTGCATCCGGCGCAGGCCTATTCGTCCGCCGAAGACATGCCCAAGTGCGACTGGTTGCTGGTGGGGGCGAAAACCACCAGCAACGCAGGTCTCGCGCCTTCAATCATTCAAGCGGCCAAACCGGACGCGAAAGTACTGGTGCTGCAAAACGGTCTCGACGTCGAAGACAGCTTGCGTGAGGTGCTTCCCGATTCCTTGCATCTGCTGGGCGGCTTGTGCCTGATTTGCGTACACCGCGAAGGTCCGGGTCTGGTGACCCATCAGGCACTCGGCGCGGTCAACGTTGGCTATCACAGCGGCCCGGCCATGGATGATGGCGCGCGCATGGCGATTGTCGAGGAGGGCAGCGGGTTGTTTCGCGCTGCCGGCATCGATTCCCAGGCAATGCCCAATCTGCAACAGGCGCGCTGGCAGAAACTGGTGTGGAATATTCCCTACAACGGACTCTCGGTGTTGCTCGGTGCAAGCACCACGCCGTTGATGGCCGATGTCGACAGCCGCGCGTTGATCCAGGCGTTGATGGCCGAAGTGGTGCAGGGCGCCAAGGCCTGCGGCCACGACGTGCCGCCGGGATACGCCGAGTATCTGTTCATGATGACCGAGAAAATGCCCGACTACTGGCCGAGCATGTACCACGACTTTTTGCATAAACGACCGCTGGAGCTGGAAGCGATCTACGCTCGGCCATTGGCGGCAGCGAAAGCAGCGGGTTGTGAGTTGCCGCGCATCGAAGCGTTGTATCGCAATTTGAGTTTTATCGACCGGCGCAACATTTAAGCCGGTCGCTCTGGGGGAAAGCATGGCCAAAAACATCGATGACAAACTGGTGCTGGCGATTTCGTCGCGCGCCTTGTTCGACCTGAGCGAGAGCCACAAGGTCTATCTGTCGAGCGGCGTTGAAGCCTATCGGCAATATCAGATCGAGCACGAAGACGAAATTCTTGCGCCCGGCGATGCCTTCCCGCTGGTGGAAAAACTGTTGGCACTCAACAGTCGCCTCGGCCGCGCGCGGGTCGAGGTGATTCTGGTCTCGCGCAACAGCGCCGACACCGGCCTGCGCGTGTTCAACTCGATTCACCATTACGGTCTGGCGATTTCCCGCGCGGCGTTTGTTGGCGGGCGCAGTCCGTATCCGTATCTGAAAGCCTTTGGTTGCGACCTGTTTCTTTCGACCCATGCCGAAGACGTGCGCGCGGCCCTGGACGCTGGTTTCGCTGCCGCAACGATTCTGTCCGGCGGCGCCAGTCGCGCGGCCAGCGACGAATTGCGCATCGCCTTCGACGGCGACGCAGTGATTTTTTCCGACGAGTCGGAACGCGTCTATCAGTCCGGCGGGCTCGAAGCGTTTCAGGCCAAGGAGCGTGAGTCGGCTCGCGAGCCGTTGCGCGGTGGGCCGTTCAAGGGCTTTCTGGCGGCGCTCAATCTGTTGCAGCGCGAGTTTCCCGATGACGATTGCCCGATCCGCACGGCGCTGGTCACTGCACGTTCGGCGCCGGCCCATGAGCGGGTGATCCGCACCTTGCGCGAGTGGGACATTCGTCTCGACGAGTCACTGTTTCTCGGTGGCCTGACCAAGTCGGCGTTTCTCGAAGCGTTTGCTGCCGACGTGTTTTTCGACGATCAGGCCGGCCACTGCGAGCTCGCCCGCGAAGTGGTCGCCACCGGTCACGTGCCTCACGGCATCAGCAATGAGCCGTCCATCTAAAGCCCTGTGCTTCAAGACGTTGCGTCGCCCGTCGTAGTCGCCAAGGCACTGCTAAGCTGAATCAAATCTCCGCCATGTTGGCACGCGAGGAGGTCATATGATTCGTTCGATGCTGTATGCCACTGACCTCGGTCTGTACGCACCGTTAGTCATGCAGCATGCCCTGGCATTGGCGCGAACGTTCAATGCCGATCTGTACGTGGTGCACGCGGTGGAGCCGATGGGGTTGTTTGCCGAATCGGTATTGCAGAGTTATCTCGACGAGCAGGCATTGAACGAATTTCACAGCCAGGGTCTGAAAACTGTCATTGCCAATATCGAGCAGCGGGTGCTGGACAGTTTTCGCGAAGAATTGGGAGATGAAGGCGAGCTGGATCTGCAGCGCATTCGCGCCGTGCGCGTGCTGCAGGGCGATCCGTCGCAGGTGATTCTCGACCAGGTGCAGAAACTCTCCGTCGATCTGCTGATCGTAGGCAGTCATAGCCATGGGGTGGGCGCGGAAACGCCGTTGGGGCGCACGGCGGCGCGGGTCCTGCAATTGGCCAAGGTGCCGGTTTATCTGGTGCCGTTAGTGGAGCGGCGGCGGCGGGAGGATCGCTAAGGCAGGAATAATGGCGCTTTGATAAAAAAGTTCTAGATTTATTATTCAAACCATTAATATAGTTATATACCGTCGCTGATGCCCGTGGCGTCTACCTGCTTTGAGGGATTCATATGAAGCTTCAACAATTGCGCTACATCTGGGAAGTGGCGCACCACGACCTCAACGTTTCCGCTACAGCCCAAAGCCTTTACACCTCGCAACCGGGCATCAGTAAACAAATCCGCCTGCTGGAAGACGAACTCGGCGTCGAAGTGTTTGCCCGCAGCGGCAAACACCTGACCCGCGTGACCCCGGCCGGCGAGCGCATCATCACCACCGCCGGTGAGATTCTGCGCAAGGTCGAAAGCATCAAGCAGATCGCCCAGGAATTCTCCAACGAGAAGAAAGGCACCCTGTCGATCGCCACCACCCACACCCAAGCACGTTATGCACTGCCGCCGGTGATCAGCAATTTCATCAAGCAATACCCGGACGTGGCGCTGCACATGCACCAGGGTTCGCCGATGCAGATCGCCGAAATGGCCGCTGATGGCACTGTGGATTTTGCCATCGCCACTGAAGCGCTGGAGCTGTTCGGCGATCTGGTGATGATGCCGTGCTACCGCTGGAATCGTTGCGTGGTCGTACCGCAGGGCCATCCGCTGACCAAGTTGCCAAAGCTGACCCTGGAAGCGCTGGCCGAATACCCGATCGTGACTTACGTGTTCGGTTTTACCGGTCGTTCGAAACTCGACGAAGCTTTCAGCCATCGTGGTCTGACACCGAAAGTGGTGTTCACCGCAGCCGACGCCGACGTGATCAAGACTTACGTGCGTCTGGGGCTGGGCGTGGGCATCGTCGCTAAAATGGCAGTCGACACCAAACTCGACAACGATCTGGTGGTGCTGGACGCCAGCGAACTGTTCGAATCGAGCGTGACCAAGATCGGTTTCCGTCGCGGCACTTTCCTGCGCGGCTTCATGTGCGACTTCATCGAGAAGTTCGCGCCGCACCTGACTCGCGAAGTCATGGCCAAAGCCATTCAGTGCCACAACAAGCAGGAACTGGAAGAACTGTTCGACGGCGTCGAACTGCCGGTTCACTGATTCGTTGAATCAAAGCACCTCGGTGACAGCAAACTGTTGCCGGGTGCCCGCCACCAGAATCTCCACCTCATCACCTTCGCACTTGCCCAGCAGACCTTTGCCCAGCGGCGAGCGCGGAGTGATGACGGTAATCGGCTGACCGACCACATCGACTTTCAGGCCTGCTGCATCCGGCGCCAGAAACAGCCATTGCTCGCGACCCTTTTCGTCCTCCAGGCCGAGCAGGGCACCGACTTCGATACCACGATTTTCATCGTAGGCTCGCAGCGTCAGGTTCTGGCACAACGCCAGTGACTTACGGATTTCCTCGACCCGTTTTGCTTGCCCGGCTGCCAGATACGACGCTTCCAGACCCAGCGTGTCGTACTTGTTTTCGGCGATGTTTTCTTCGTGCGTCGCGGTTTCGTAAGCGGTTTGCGCGGCGCGTTCGGCGATGTCGAGGTCGATGCGCAGTTTGTCGAGAATCAGTTGGTGGACGATGTGCTTGTTCATGATCAATCGCAAAATTGCAAAACGTTGGCGCGGCTTTTTTCGCTCGGGGCCGTCTGATCCTGTTGCAGCCAGAACTGGCACTTCGGATTGGACAGGTTACGCGTGCTGCCGCGTGCCTGATCCAGACGTGCCTGTTGTTCGTTCTTGCGCAGGTTTTCTTCGTACTGCTGGAACTGCGGGCTCGGCGGCGCAATATCCGGTTGTACCTGCACGGCCGGCGGATTGGCCAGTTGCTGCACCGCTTGTGCAACCGGTGCCAGTTGTTCTTTGAAGACAAACTGCGACAGCAGCCAGCAAGTCAGCGCAATGGCGACAAAGCCCAGCCACATGCCCAGGGCAATGCTGCCGGTCAAATGCAGCGCGCTAAGCTGAACAGGCAACGGGCGACGCGGATTGGGGCGATACGGCATGGCTGCCTCCTGGCGGATGATTGCGGGCAAGTGGCGATTGTCGCACGAAGATTAATCGCCGTCGGCTCTTCTGCGCGAGGTGATTTATGCGGACAATCGCAGCTTTTGCCAACGGGAGTCTTGAATGCCGCAATTGAAACCCCGCTGGGATATTTTTTGCACCGTGGTCGACAACTTTGGCGACATCGGCGTGACCTGGCGCCTGGCCCGGCAATTGGCCGCTGAGCACGGTTTGACGGTGCGATTGTGGGTCGATGATCTGCGCGCCTTCGAACGCATTTGTCCGGCGATTGATATCAACGCCTCACAGCAATGGCAACAAGGTGTCGAAGTGCGGCACTGGCCAGCCGAGTGGGTGCACATAGAGGCGGCGGATGTGGTGATCGCTGCGTTCGCCTGTCAGTTGCCCAGTGATTACATGGACGCGATGGCCACGCGAGAGCCGCCGCCCTTGTGGATGAACCTCGACTATCTCAGCGCCGAAGACTGGGTGATTGGTTGTCACGGCTTGCCGTCGGTCAAATACAAATCGGTGCAGAAGTTCTTTTTCTTTCCCGGATTCCAGCCAGGCACTGGCGGGCTGTTGCGTGAGCGCGGCTTGCTCGAGCAGCGTCGGCAGTTTCAACAGGATGCCGAAGCTCAACGGCAATTCCTGCAAGGTCTCGGGATCGATCCTGCGTCTGACGCCGAGCTGATTTCGTTGTTTGCCTACGAGAATGCCGGGCTGGCCAGTTGGCTGGACGTTTTGGCGGCGGACGCTGCGCCGACTCACCTGTTGGTGCCGGAGGGGCGGATTCTTGGCGACGTGGCGCGCTGGCTCGGGGTGGAGACCCTGAGGGTGGGCGAGATTAATGTGCGGCAGTCTTTGACTGTGCAGGTGTTGCCGTTCGTCCGTCAGGATCAATACGATCAGTTGCTCTGGTGCTGTGATTTCAACGCGGTGCGTGGTGAGGACTCGTTCGTGCGGGCGCAGTGGGCGGGGCGGCCGATGCTCTGGCACATCTATCAGCAGGACGAAGACATCCATCTGGACAAGCTTGATGCCTTCCTCGCGCTTTACACAAAAGGTCTATCACCGGCCGCTGCCGAGGCGATGAACGGTCTGTGGCGAGCCTGGAGCGCCGGTCAGCCCATCGGTGAACAGTGGCTCGAAGTCCGCAATCATTGGCCAGAACTGCAGGAAAATGCCGAAGCGTGGTGTCTGGAACAAGGCTTGCAGGCCGATCTTGCCGCAGCGCTGGTACAGTTTTACCTAAATTGGATATGATACGCGGCCTAGATTTTTGTAAATCCCATCCAAATTCGGATATTCGCAATGAAAACTGGTAAAGAACTGAAACCCGGGACCGTGATTCGTCTCGAAAACGATCCTTGGCTGGTTCAGAAAGCTGAATTCACCAAGTCCGGTCGTAACAGCGCGATCATGAAGACCAAGCTGAAAAACCTGCTGACCGGTTACAAGACCGAGATCGTTTACAGCGCTGACGACAAACTGGACGACGTAATCCTCGACCGCAAAGAAGCGACCCTGTCCTTCATCAGCGGCGACACCTACACGTTCATGGACACCACTGACTACACCATGTACGAGCTGAACGCTGAAGACATCGAAGCTGTTCTGCCTTTCGTTGAAGAAGGCATGACCGATGTTTGCGAAGCGATCTTCTTCGAAGAGCGTCTGGTTTCCGTAGAGCTGCCGACCACCATCGTGCGCGTAGTTGACTACACCGAAGGTTCGGCTCGTGGCGACACTTCCGGCAAAGTCATGAAGCCAGCCAAGCTGGCCAACGGTACCGAGCTGCAAGTTGCTGACTTCATCGAAATCGGTGACAAGATCGAAATCGACACCCGCGAAGGCGGTTCCTACAAAGGCCGTGCCAAATAAGCACTGCTTTTTACGGAAAGAAAAAGCCCGGCCATTGAGCCGGGCTTTTTTGTGCCTGCGATTTGAGCTTCACACAATCCCCTGTGGGAGCGAGCAGGCTCACTCCCACAATGGGATTGTGGTTACTTCAAGTGTTGCTTGAGTTCTTCAGATGCCTGCAACATCGCCGAACGTACTGCCGGCACCTGGCTGACCACGTTAAGCAAACCGTAATCGTGGATCATGCCGTTGTAACGCACCGACGTCACCGCTACACCGGCCTCGTCGAGTTTGCGTGCGTAGGCTTCACCTTCATCACGCAGCACATCGGCGCCTGCGGTCTGCACCAGTGCTGGCGGCAGGCCCTTCAGTTGTGCAGTGGTGGCCCGCAGCGGCGACGCGTAAATCTCGTTTCGCTGCTTGGCGTCGGTGGTGTAGTTGTCCCAGAACCACTTCATCATGTTGAGCGTGAGGAAGTGCCCTTCGGCGTACTGGTTGTAGGAGCCGGTGTCGAAATTGGCGTCCGTCACAGGCCACAACAGCACCTGGAACTTGATCGCCGGCGTGCCTTTGTCTTTGGCCATCAGTGCAACCACGGCCGCCATGTTGCCGCCGACGCTGTTGCCTGCGACGGCCAGACGTTTCCCATCGACATTGATTTCTTTGCCGTGCTCGGCGACCCACTTCGTTGCCGCGTAGGCCTGGTTGATCGCCACCGGGTAATGCGCTTCCGGTGAAGGCGTGTAATTGACGAACACCGCCGCCGCTCCTGAACCGACCACCAGATCCCGCACCAGCCGCTCGTGCGTCGGGAAATCGCCCAGCACCCAGCCACCACCGTGGAAGAACATGAACACTGGCAGCTCGCCCTTGACCCCGGCCGGCCGGACGATGGTCAGGCTCAACGGTTGGCCATCGACCTGGATGGTTTTCTCGCTTATGTCCGCTTTGGGCAGCGTCAACTTGACCCCGGACTGCGCGCCGACCAGCACGGCGCGGGCATCTTTGGGTGTCAGCTGTTCCATCGGTTTGCCGGTGCCGGCATTCAGCACATCGAGAAATGCCTGAGTGTTGTGTTCGACATCACCGGCAAATGCACTGTGGATGGACAGGGCGAGAAGGGTACCGGTCAAGACTTTGCTGAAAGTGTGCATGTTCATTTCCTGTTCGGGCCTGGGGTATCAGCAGTTAAACGGTGACGTGCAGACGCACATCGACGTTGCCACGGGTGGCGTTGGAGTACGGGCAGACCTGGTGGGCCGCGTCGACCAGCGCTTGTGCGTCGGCTTGTTCCAGGCCAGGCAGGCTGATGTGCAAATCGATGTCGAGACCGAAGCCACCGGGGATCTGGCCGATACCGACATGAGCGGTGATCGAGGCGTCGTCAGGGATTTTGCGTTTGGTCTGGCTGGCGACGAATTTCAGTGCGCCGATGAAGCAGGCCGAGTAGCCGGCCGCGAACAGTTGCTCTGGGTTGGTCGCCGCGCCGCCGGCACCGCCGAGTTCTTTCGGAGTGGCGAGTTTGACGTCGAGGATGTTGTCGCTGGAGATCGCACGACCATCACGGCCGCCAGTGGAGGTTGCGATTGCGGTGTAGAGAGTTTGCATGGTGTGAGCCTCATTGGGTGTGGTTTTGTGCGCTAATTGTTTGCGCACCAAGTAAGTGCGAGGTGAATGTATCGCGCAAATATTTAGTGCGCAAGATAAATTTTTGAAAAAGCTGCACTTCCACGAAGGGGCGGGTATGAGAGGGTGGCTGTAAGGCTTGAGTTAGAGCGGATTGCGCGGTAGATCAGGTGGTGAAAATATTTTGCTGTCGATGAACCCAATGTGGGAGCGAGCCTGCTCGCGAATGCGGTGTATCAGTCACCATTCATACCGACTGACACTACGCATTCGCGAGCAGGCTCGCTCCCACAGGGACTGTGTGGAGGTCAGATCAGGCTTTCTTGCAAGTGACCGCGTAGCGCCTGCAACTCTGATTGCAGCTTCTGCAGGCGTTCCAGAGAGAAGCCGCTGGCGCCGAGGATGCATTGCGGAACGGTCTGGGCTTTTTCTTTCAGCGCTCGGCCTTGCTCGGTCAGCTCGACAATCACTACCCGCTCATCCTCACGACTGCGCGTGCGGCTGAGCAACCCTTCGCCCTCCAGGCGTTTGAGCAGCGGAGTCAGCGAGCCGGGATCGGTCAGCAACCGCGAGCTGATTTCTCCGACCGTCAATCCATCCTTCTCCCACAACACCATCATCGCCAGGTACTGCGGATAGGTCAGGTTCAAGGCTTGCAGCAGCGGCTTGTAGACCTTGGTCATCATCAGCGAAGTGGAATGCAGGGCGAAGCAGGCCTGGTTATCCAGCAGCAGGTCGTCGCAGGTGTCGCGTTGGGAAGTCATGTCAAAGCCTTGTTCGGTGATGGTCATGAATCTAGCGCTCGAATCTTTAATGCGCCAGATAATTCTCCGGGTCTAATGGCGGTCGAGATCTCGTTTCAGCGCCAGATCCCACGGCGGCACTGGACTGAAACGAGTCTTGAGGTATTCAAGCAACAAGCGGCTGCGCGAGTTGGTTTGCTGTTCCATGCGCAGTGCGTAGATGCCGGTGGATTCCGGGGTCGGCAGACCGTTCTCGCAGAACAGCGGGACCAGTTCACCGCGCAGCAGGTATTCGCTCGCCAGCCAGGTCGGCAAATGCGCAATCCCTAATCCCGCCAAAGCCCCACACACCAGCGCTTCGGCATTGTTGGCGCTCATGCGGATGCGCGCCGGGCGGTGCAAATGCATCTGGCCGTCCTGCTCGAACCGCCAGGCGAAGGGCGGGGCGAGGCCTTCCCAGTCCAGACCGTCATGTTCACCAAGTTGTGCCGGACTGCCGGGCACGCCCCGGCGTTTGAGATAGTCAGGACTGGCACAGGCTATGCGCACCATGCTCGCCAAAGGCGTGGCCACCAATCGCGTGTCAGCCATTTGCCCGGCACGCAGTACCAGATCGACCTTGCCCAGGTTCGAGCCGCCCATGTCGACGAAACTGTCGATCAAGTGCAACTGCACATCCAGCCCCGGGTAGAGGATGAGAAAGTCGGCAATCACCGGTGCCAGATGCCGTCGCCCGAACGCGGCGGGGGCGTCGATGCGAATCAAACCTTCCGGCGCGCTGCTCAAGGACACGGCTTCGGCCCGCGCCAGTTGCAACTCGGCGACAATGCGCCGGGCACGTTCAGCAAACGCCAGACCGGCGGGTGTGGCTCTGACGGCGTGGGTGCTGCGTATAAATAACTGGCTGCCGACGGCGCTTTCCAGGCTGTCGATGCGTCGCGCAACGGCCGAAGGTGTCAGCGGATGACGGCGCGAGGCGGCGGAAAAACTGCCACTCTCCAGCACATCGAGAAACAACCCTAATTGTTCAGTCAGTTGGTTGGGGTTCATAAGAATTCACGCTTGTGCGAAATCAGCATAGCCATTGTGCGTTGCTGTGCGTTTCCCCGCCAGCCACGACTGCGTAGGATGAATCGCCTGACGTAAGAGGAATTGAGCTGTGATGGAGTTTTTGTTGTACCTGCTGTTCGGCGCCGCGCTTGGCACCCTTGGTGGCATTTTCGGTATCGGTGGCGGTTTGATCGCCATTCCGTTGCTCGGTGTGTGGTTCGGCCTCGATCAGCAGATTGCCCAAGGCACGGCGCTGGTCATGGTGGTGCCGAACGTGATGCTGGCGCTGTGGCGCTATCACCAGCGCAATCGCATCGAACTGCGGCATGCGTTGCCCTTGGCGGTGATGGGTTTTTGCTTTGCGTGGATCGGTTCGATCTGGGCGGTGGGTATCGATGCGCAAACCATGCGCATCGGTTTTGTCGCTTTCCTGGTGGTGCTCTCGGCGTACAACCTGCTGAAGATGTTCGGCAGGCAACCCGCTGCGACTTCCGAGATGCGCTATTCCTGGCCTTGGCTCGGCGTCCTCGGTGCGGCGTCCGGAACCATGGGCGGCTTGTTCGGTGTCGGTGGTGCCGTGGTGGCAACGCCGGTGCTGACCAGCCTCTTCGGCACCACGCAAGTGGTCGCTCAGGGCTTGTCGCTGGCGCTGGCGTTGCCAAGCACCGGCGTGACCCTGGTGACCTACGCGGTGCATAACGAAGTGGACTGGATGATCGGCCTGCCGCTGGCCATCGGCGGTCTGGCGAGCATCAGTTGGGGGGTGAAAGTTGCCCACGCCATGCCGGAAAAACTTCTGCGCGGGCTGTTCTGCGGTTTCCTGGTGCTGTGTGCGGTGATGCTCGCGTTTAAAGTTTAAAACCTTCGACGATATGCTCGGCCAGGCACTCGGTGATCGGCGACGGATTGTTCAGGTTGCGGATCAGCATGATGCTGGCCTCGGGCAACAGCGGCAGATCTTCGGCGGCGCCGAGAATGCGCATGTCCGGGGTGATCAGGCTTTCCAGTTGCGCGGTGATCGCCAGACCCGCGCTCACCACCGCCATCAACGCCGAGAGGCTGGTGCTGTTATAAGCGATGCGGTATTCGCGGCCCATCGCATCCAGTGCGTTACACGCCCACAAGCGGCAGAAACAATCACTGTTGAACATCGCCAGAGGTAGTGGCGTTTGTTCGTGGGCGCTGAAATTCTGCGCCTCGGCCCAGACAAAACGCTCCTTGCGCAGCAACTGACCGATTTCGTTGCCCGGTTCACGGGTGACGATCGACAAATCCAGGTCAGTACGCTGCAACAGTTGTTTGGTCGATTCGCAATGCACTTCGATCTGGATCAGTGGATAGAACTGCGCAAACCGCGACAGGATCCCCGGCAGAAAACGCATCACGTAGTCATCCGGCGTGCCGATGCGCACGGTGCCGACCATGTGCGGCTCGCGCAAGGTGTTGAACACTTCGCTGTGCAGCTTGAGGATGCGCCGCGCGTATCCGAGCAGCACCTGGCCTTCAGCGGTCAGGCGCACCTGGCGTCCGTCGCGCTCAAACAACTGCCGCTGCAACACGTCTTCTTCCAGACGCTTCATCTGCATGCTCACCGCCGATTGCGTGCGGTTGACCATTTCGCCGGCGCGGGTGAAACCGCCCTGATCGGCAATCGCGACAAAGGTGCGCAGGACATCGGTATCGATACTGGGGTAGGCCGACAATTGATGAATCTCCGTGATGCATGCCATCAGAAACATTCGTTGGATTGATCTTAGCGCCGGCGCGAGACTTGAGCCATCCACAAAGGAGGCAACACGATGAAAGGTCAAAGAGAGTATGTAGACGACGCAAAATTTTCCGGCCACGGCCATATCGTTTCCGACCTGCTGCACAAGTTTAGCCGCTGGTACGAATTGCACCGTGAACGCGAGTTGCTTGCCAGTCTGAGCGACGAAGCGTTGAAAGACATCGGCGTCAGTCGTGCCGATGTTGAACACGAGTCCGTGCGGCCGTTCTGGGATGATCCGATGCATAAATGACCCGCTGCATAAATGATCAGCAGAACGCTACACAAACCCTCTTCCAGTGAGGTAGGTTGCGAGCAGACAAGGAGATGTTCATGCCCGCGACTCTGGCCTTTTCCCTCAAACAGGCGCGACGACTGGCGCTGGCTGCCCAAGGGTTCAACGGGCGCCAGCCGCCGACCGTCAAGGCGCCACACGTCAACCGGCTGATCGAAAGGCTGGGTTTGCTGCAAATCGACTCCGTCAACGCCGTGGTGCGCTCGCACTACCTGCCGCTGTTTTCCCGTCTCGGTTCCTATTCTTCCGACTTGCTCGACCAGGCTGCCTGGAGTTCGGGGCGACGTCGCACGTTGTTCGAATACTGGGGACACGAAGCCTCGCTGCTGCCGATGTCGATGTATCCGTTGCTGGGCTGGCGCATGCAGCGGGCCAGGCGTGGCGAGGATATTTATCAGCAACTGGCCAGATTCGGTCGCGAGCAGCAGGACGTGGTGCGTCGGGTCTTGAATTCGGTGGAAGAGCAGGGCGCGTTGGGCGCCGGCAGCCTTTCAACCCGTGCAGACAAAGCCGGGCCGTGGTGGGACTGGAGCGCGGAAAAGCATGCGCTGGAGTGGCTGTTCGCGGCGGGTGAAGTGACGGTGGCGGGGCGGCGTGGTTTTGAGCGTTTGTATGATTTGCCGGAGCGGGTGATCCCTTCATCGATCCTGCAACAGGCGTTGCCTGATGAGGCCGAAGCGCAACACGGGTTGCTGTTGCACGCGGCACAGGCCTTGGGTGTCGGTACTGAAAAAGACCTGCGTGATTACTTTCGCCTGAATCCGGCGGATGCGCGGCCACGTCTCGCGGAACTGATTGAAGCCGGGCAGTTGCAGATGTGCGAGGTTGCCGGTTGGCGGCAAATCGCCTATTGCCTGCCGGAGCCGAGCGTCCCGCGCAAGGTCATGGCCAGTGCGCTGCTGTCGCCCTTTGATTCGTTGATCTGGGAACGCAGCCGGACTGAGCGCTTGTTCGATTTCCGTTATCGGCTGGAGATTTATACGCCACAGGACAAACGGGTTTACGGCTATTACGTGTTGCCGTTTTTGCACAACGAGCGGATTGCTGCGCGGGTGGATTTGCGGGCTGAGCGGGCGGCGGGGCAGTTGGCGGTGCATGCGCTGCACGAGGAAGAGCCGGGGCTGGATGAGCAGGGGATGCTGGCGCTGGCGGAGAATCTGCGGCGGATGGCGGATTGGTTGGGGCTGGCGCGGGTGCAGTTGAATTGTCAGCGCGAGAGTGCGGCGCGGTTGCGGGTGGCATTGGCAGAGATTGGGTGCGACTGATCTGACGCCATCGCTGGCAAGCCAGGCTCCCACAGTGTCCGCGTCGTACATATATTTTGTGATCGACGCGATCACTGTGGGAGCCTGGCTTGCCAGCGATGGGGCCAGTCATGGCGCTAAAGATGTCGAACCTTAGCGGCGGACTTGTTTCAGCGTCTCGGCGATCAAAAACGCCAACTCCAGCGACTGATCAGCATTCATCCGTGGATCACAGTGCGTGTGATAACGATCCGACAAGCCATCTTCAGTAATCGGCCGCGCACCACCGATGCACTCGGTGACATTCTGCCCGGTCATCTCGATGTGAATGCCGCCGGCGTAAGTGCCTTCCGCCTCGTGCACCTGGAAGAACTGTTTAACCTCGCCAAGGATCTGCGCGAAGTCGCGGGTCTTGTAGCCGCTGCTGGCCTTGATGGTGTTGCCGTGCATCGGGTCGGAACTCCACAGCACTTGCTTGCCTTCGCGCTGCACCGCGCGGATCAGCGCCGGCAGGTGATCGCCCACCTTGTTCGCGCCCATCCGAGCAATCAGGTTGAGGCGCCCCGGATCGTTGTCCGGGTTGAGCACGTCGATCAGGCGGATCAGGTCATCGGGGTCCATGCTTGGGCCAACTTTGACGCCGATCGGGTTGTTCACCCCGCGCAGGAATTCGACATGCGCGCCGTCGAGCTGACGGGTACGGTCACCGATCCACAGCATGTGCGCCGAGCAATCGTAGTAATCGTTAGTCAGGCTGTCGCGGCGCACGAAGGCTTCTTCGTAGTTCAGCAGCAGTGCTTCGTGGGCGGTGAAGAAGCTGGTTTCGCGCAGTTGCGGCGAGCTGTCCATGCCGCAGGCGCGCATGAACGCCAGGGTTTCATCGATGCGGTCGGCGAGGTGACTGTATTTTTCTGCCAGCGCCGAGTTGGCGATGAAATCGAGGTTCCACTTGTGCACTTGGTGCAGGTCGGCAAAACCGCCCTGGGCAAACGCGCGCAGCAGGTTCAGGGTCGCGGTGGACTGGTGATAGGACTGCAGCAGGCGCTCCGGATCCGGCACGCGGCTCTTTTCGTCGAAGCCGATGCCGTTGACGATGTCGCCCCGGTAGGCCGGCAGCGTCACGCCACCGATGGTCTCGTCGTTGGCCGAACGTGGTTTGGCAAACTGACCGGCCATGCGCCCGACTTTGACCACCGGGCAGCCGGCGGCGAAGGTCATGACGATCGCCATTTGCAGCAACACTTTGAACGTGTCGCGAATCTTCGCGGCGGAGAATTCGGCAAAGCTTTCCGCGCAATCGCCGCCCTGCAGCAGGAATGCCCGGCCCTGGGTGACTTCGGCAAACTGGCGGCGCAGTTCGCGCGCTTCGCCGGCAAACACCAGTGGCGGATAACTGGCTAGCGTCTGCTCGACCTGGCGCAGATGCGCCGCGTCAGGATATTGGGGTTGTTGCTGGATCGGCAGGGCGCGCCAGCTATCAGGACTCCACGGTTGGCTCATCACGGTCTCTAATTGGTTCTACGCACGGGAAGCCCATGGTAGCAGCAATTAGTGCGTGACCTGCTCCCGCCCCATCGCCGACAATCGCCGCTTTGCCACGGCGCCACAGCGGTGCCATCGCGTCACCGCGCCCGGTGACCATCAGGAGACGAAATGACTGAGGAGCGCGTCGAGCATCTGCTCGCCGAAGTACAGGATGAGTTCGGCGTGATTCGCGTGCTGGAAGTGGCCGATTACCGCTTTCTCGAGTTCGGCGATGCGATCGAGCAGAGCTGCGTGTTCACCGCAGATCCGAGCTGGCTCGAATACGATTACACCCGGGCGATGCTGATCGGCGCGTTGTGCCACGAGCAGCCGGAGAGCGCGCTGTTTCTAGGACTCGGCGCCGGTACATTGACCCAGGCCTGCCTCAAGTTCCTGCCGCTGGAAGATGTCGAAGCCATTGAACTGCGTCCGGATGTGCCGCGCCTAGCCATCGAATACCTTGGCCTGGACGATGATCCGCGGCTGTACATCCGTGTTGGCGATGCGCTGGAGTTACTGCCGACGGCTGAGCCGGCGGATGTGATTTTTGTCGACCTGTATACCGATGTCGGCCCGGGCGTCGGGCATCTGGCCTGGAGTTTTCTCGGCGACTGCCAGAAGCGTCTGAATCCGGGTGGCTGGCTGGTGATCAATCAGTGGGCCACCGATGACGGCAAGCCTCTGGGCGCGGCGTTGTTGCGCGGGCTCTATCACCGGCATTACTGGGAATTGCCGGTGAAGGAGGGCAACGTGATTCTGATTGTGCCGGCGGACCTCGATCAGGAGTTGGACATGCAGGCACTGACGGCCCGGGCTGAAGCGCTGGCACCGCGGTTGGGGTATTCGTTGCAGTCGTTGATCAACAGTATTCGCCCAGCCACCTGAGGCGTCAGTGCTGTCCCCATCGCTGGCAAGCCAGCTCCCACAGGGTTCGCGCCGTACGCAAAATGTGTGAACGACTCGGTCACTGTGGGAGCTGGCTTGCCAGCGATGGCGCCCTGACAGGCGCCATAATTCTCAGATCCCCTTGAATATGCCAGGCCGCCGCTCCACCAGCGACCGCACCCCTTCCTTGGCATCCTCACTCGCCAACAATTTCTTCACCAACGCCGGTAACCCTTGCGCGGCCGCCGTCTCACCCTCATACCTTGCCTGCCGCGCCGACATCAACGTCGCCTGCACCCCCAACGGCGCCTGCCGGGCAATCCGCTCAGCCAATTCAATCGCCCGCGGCAACAGGTCTTCGCTGGCCATGACTTCCTGCACCAACCCCAGGTGCAACGCTTCGTGCGCATCAAACTCATCGCCGGTCAGCAGCCAGCGCATCGCGTTGCCCCAACCGGCGATCTGCTGAAAACGTAAAGTCGCACCACCAAAAGGAAAGATCCCACGCTGCACTTCCATCTGCGCGAAGCGGGTATTGCTCGCACACAGGTTTATATCGGCTGCCAGCATCAGCTCGATGCCGATGGTCAGGCAGTAACCCTGCGCGGCGACAATCACTGGCTTGCTCACCCGTGGCCCGACGAAAACACCCCATGGATCGCAACCGCCGGTCGGAACCTGCCAGCCCTGGGCGAGGGCGGAACTGGCGTTGACCAGATCCAGGCCAGCGGTAAAGTGCTCGCCATGCCCGAACACTACCGCCACCCGCGCTTCGCTGTCGGCCTCGAACTCGCCGTAGGCCAGGCTCAGCTCGTTGAGCAGGTCGAGGTCGAAAGCATTGCGCTTGGCCGCTCGATCCAAGCCAATCAGATGGACGTGACCACGACGTTCACGGCTGACGCGGCCGGGGCAGGGCTGATTCATGGCGAAATCCTCGGGCGGGAAGGGCGGGTGCAGCGACGGTATGCCGCACATCAGTGAATCGTTTAAGCGTCATCGCCCGCAGGGCCGGGCCTTTGAAAAATAGACCTTCGCGCGATTATCCGCAAAACCCCGTTACACAGCGGTGACACGCTCATTCAGGCAATAAAAAAAGCTCCCTTTTTGGGCAAAATCCGGTATAGTGCGCGCCGGCCTTTAACCGGGCCGCGTTTAGGTAGCGCATTTCCCGAAGTCAGCTTCGGCTGCACGTCCGCATTGCGGGCTCTTCCCGGACGATTCTTTTTTTCATTCATTCGTTTTCGCAAATCCCCGCCGACAAAGCTGCCAGGGCGACTCTTGAGTCTCAACACGGCATGCGCAGCTTTGGAGCATGGGTCTTTGCGGATGCACTTAGAGGCAGACCCATGACCCAGGAAACCGGCGGATTCGCCGCTTTTAATCTTAACCCGAATATTCTTGCAGCCGTCGCAGCGACTGGCTACGAAGAGCCTTCGGCGATTCAGCAGCAATCGATCCCGATCATCATGGCCGGCCAGGACATGATTGGTCAGGCGCAAACCGGTACCGGTAAAACCGCCGCGTTCGCACTGCCTATTCTGCACCGCATCGATCCTGCCAAGCGCGAACCGCAAGCCCTGATCCTGGCGCCAACTCGTGAGTTGGCGCTGCAAGTAGCAACCGCTTTTGAAACCTACGCCAAGCAAATGCCGGGCGTTACCGTTGTGGCCGTTTACGGCGGCGCGCCTATGGGCCCACAACTGAAAGCAATCCGTAATGGCGCACAGATCGTTGTCGCCACTCCGGGCCGTCTGTGCGACCACCTGCGTCGCGACGAAAAAGTTCTGTCGACCGTGAACCACCTGGTTCTCGACGAAGCTGACGAAATGTTGAAACTGGGCTTCATGGATGACCTGGAAGTCATCTTCAAGGCTCTGCCAGCGACCCGTCAGACCGTTTTGTTCTCGGCGACCCTGCCGCAGTCGATCCGCGCCATTGCCGAACGCCACCTGCGCGATCCGCAACACGTGAAGATCCAGACCAAGACCCAGACCGTTACCGCGATCGAACAGGCTCACCTGTTGGTTCACGCTGACCAGAAGACTTCGGCCGTTCTCAGCTTGCTGGAAGTGGAAGATTTCGACGCTCTGATCATGTTCGTACGCACCAAGCAAGCGACCCTGGATCTGGCCAGCGCCCTCGACGCCAAAGGCTACAAAGCCGCGGCGCTGAACGGTGACATCGCCCAGAACCAGCGTGAGCGCGTCATCGACTCGCTGAAAGATGGCCGTCTGGACATCGTTGTCGCGACCGACGTAGCTGCTCGTGGTCTGGACGTTCCGCGCATCACTCACGTGTTCAACGTTGACATGCCGTACGACCCAGAGTCCTACGTTCACCGTATCGGCCGTACCGGCCGTGCCGGTCGCGAAGGTCGTGCACTGCTGCTGGTGACTCCACGTGAGCGCCGCATGCTGCAAGTGATCGAGCGTGTAACCGGTCAGAAAGTCGCTGAAGTTCGCCTGCCGGACGCTCAAGCCGTTCTCGATGCACGCATCAAGAAACTGACCAACAGCCTGTCGCCACTGGTCGCTGATGCCGAATCGACCCACGGTGAGCTGCTCGATCGTCTGACTGCAGACATCGGCTGCACCCCGCGTGCTCTGGCTGCTGCGCTGCTGCGCAAAGCCACCAACGGTCAAGCGCTGAACCTGGCTGCCATCGAGAAGGAACGTCCACTGGTGCCGAACAACGCACCGCGTGGCGACCGTCCTGAGCGCACCGGTGATCGTCCTGATCGTGGTGACCGTGAGCGTCGCGCGCCAATGCCTTTGGGCGAAGGCCGTGCTCGTTGCCGTACCGCGCTGGGTGCGCGTGACGGTATCGCTGCGAAAAACCTGCTGGGCGCCATCCTCAACGAAGGCGGTCTGGCCCGTGAAGCGATCGGTCGCATCCAGGTGCGTGACAGCTTCAGCCTCGTCGAGCTGCCGGAAGATGGTCTGGACAAACTCCTGACCAAACTGAAGGACACTCGCGTTGCCGGTAAGCAGCTGAAACTGCGTCGCTATCGCGAAGATTGATCCGCCCTTGGGCTGATTGATCGCACATAAAAAATCCCCGACTGGTTCGGGGATTTTTTTTGCCTGTTTTTTGCCTTTGTGGGAGCGAGCCTGCTCGCGAAGGCGTCAACCGAAACGATAAATATCCATGCCCAGCGCGCCCATCGTGAAACCCTGATGAGCAACGCTGAACTCTCCCCCCGCGCCCCGGGCAAAATACAACGGCAACAAATGCTCATCGCTCGGATGGCTGCGCACCGCATTTGGTGCCTGCTGGCGATAATCATGCAGCGCTGCCTCATCGTCGGCCGCCAACTTCTCGATCACCCAGTCACGGAAATCCCGCGCCCACGGCTCGACACTTTCCGGGCCGGCGTGCCAGTCCAGTTCGCGCAGGTTGTGCGTGATGCTGCCGGAACCGATCAGCAAAATGCCCTGATCACGCAGACTCGCCAGCGCGCGGCCGACCCGGGTTTGCAGCGCCGGGCCCGCGCGGCTCGGTAGCGAAACCTGCACCACTGGAATATCCGCCAGCGGGTACATCAGCGACAGTGGCACCCAAACACCGTGATCGAACGGGCGTTGCGGATCGAGACGGGCAGGCAGGTTGTTGGCAGTCAGTAGATCAGCCACCTCAGCAGCCAGTTGCGGATTACCCGGCGCCGGATACTGCACTTCAAACAGCGCCCGGGGAAAGCCGCCGAAGTCATGCCAGGTTTCCGGTTGTGCATGGCTGCTGACCTGCAGTTCCTGGCTTTCCCAGTGCGCGGAGACGATGACGATGGCTTTGGGTTTCGGCAATTCGGCGGCCAGACGAGCCAGAGCCGGGCCACTGGCGCCGGGCTCCAGGGCCAGCATGGGTGAACCATGGGAAATGAACAGGCTGGGCAACATGGCGGGTTCCTGAGCGTTAAGATGGCTTCATCTTCAGTCAGATCATTGATCTAAATCTAATATAAGTTTTAACGCTTTTTGATCGAATTATTGGGAGTGATGCATGCAGCCTGAGTTTTGGCACAAGAAGTGGGCTTCGGGGCAGATTGGTTTCCATCTGCCCGAGGTAAACCCGTATTTGCAGCGGCACTGGGCGGTATCGGCTGCGGCGCGAGTGCTCGTGCCTCTGTGTGGGAAAAGTCTGGATCTGGCGTGGCTGGCCGGACGTGGTCATCAGGTGCTCGGGGTCGAACTGTCGGAAAAGGCTATCGAGGACTTTTTCAGTGAATATCAGGTGCAGCCGCAGATTAGCCAGAAGGGCGCGTTCAAGGTCTATCGCGGTGATGCCATCGAACTGTGGTGCGGTGACTTTTTTGCGCTGACGGCCGCCGATGTGGCCGATTGCGCCGCGTTGTACGACCGCGCCGCGCTGATTGCCTTGCCGGCGCCGATGCGTGAGCGTTATGCGGCGCATCTTCAGCAGATCCTCCCACAGGGCGTGCACGGGTTGCTGATTACCCTGGATTACGATCAGGCGCAGATGCCGGGGCCGCCGTTTGCGGTGGGGGATGATGAGGTGCAGCGGTTGCTGAGTGGTGCCTGGCAGGTGCCGGTGCTGGAAGAGCAGGATGTGCTGGGGGAGAGCGGGAAGTTCCTTCAGGCTGGCGTGACGCGGCTGGAGGAGCGGGTTTATCGGGTTTCTTCTCGATAGTTTTTGGCTGACAGTGCCTGCTCGCGAAGAGGTCATCAGCAACAATCCATTATTTGCACAGAAACAAAAAAAGGCCCGCATCACTGCGGGCCTTTTTCATTGTTACACCGGTCGGATCAACCGCGACGACGCAGGGCGTCGATACGCTCTTCCAGCGGCGGGTGGCTCATGAACATGCGGGCAAAGCCCTGTTTGATACCACCGTTGATGCCAAAGGCGTTAAGGGTGTCTGGCATGTGCACCGGCAGACCTTGTTCGGCGCGCAGGCGTTGCAGTGCGCCGATCATTGCGCTGGTGCCGGCCAGGCGGGCGCCGGCTTCGTCGGCACGGAATTCGCGCTTGCGCGAGAACCACATGACGATCGCACTGGCGAGAATGCCCAGTACCAGTTCGGCGAAAATGGTCGCCACGTAGTAGGCGATGCCCTGGCCTTCTTCGTTCTTGAAGATCACCTTGTCGACGAAGTTGCCGATGATCCGTGCGAAGAACATCACGAAGGTGTTCACCACGCCCTGGATCAGCGCCAGGGTGACCATGTCGCCGTTGGCGACGTGGCCGATTTCGTGGGCCAGCACGGCTTTCACTTCATCGGGTGAGAAGCGCTCGAGCAAGCCCTGGCTGACCGCGACCAGTGCGTCGTTCTTGTTCCAGCCGGTGGCGAAGGCGTTTGCTTCGTAGGCCGGGAAAATACCGACTTCGGGCATCTTGATCCCGGCTTCGCGGGACAGTTGCTCGACAGTTTGCAGCAGCCATTGCTCATGCCGGGTACGTGGCTGGCTGATGATCTGGGTGCCAGTGCTCATCTTCGCCATCCACTTGGAGATGAACAGCGAGAACAGCGAGCCGGCGAAACCAAAGACTGCACAGAAAACCAGCAGCTGACTAAGGTCGAGATCAACCCCGTTGGCCGCCATGAACCCGTTGAAGCCGAAAAGGCTCAGGGTGATGCTGGCTATCAGCACGACCGCCAGGTTAGTGGCCAAAAACAGCAGGATGCGCATCATGGTTGTAGAAATCTCCTCAAGCTAAAGATGTAGCGTACTGCGGGGTATATAAGGTGCTGCACCGGGCTATTCAACTGAGTGACTATTTCAAACTGTGTCCTACAGCGGATTCTTCGGTGCCTGGCACATTTCCCACGACAGATAACGATAGGGATGACGGCCAGCCGCGACCCGTCGCCATTAAGCTGGACGCAGGTAAACGGTACGAATCGCAAGTGTAGAAGGCGTGCGCGGACGCGGAACGCAGAAGTGTTGCTGAATCAGACAGTGCGCAACGTTTGGCCGTTGCGCACTGCTGGCCAGTTACTGGCGGTAGGACTTGAGGAAGTTGCCGATACGGCCGATGGCCATTTCCAGATCGTCGACGCGGGGCAGGGTGACCACGCGGAAGTGATCCGGCCACGGCCAGTTGAACGCCGTGCCCTGTACCACCAGCAGCTTCTCGGAGAGCAGCAGGTCGAGGACGAATTTCTCGTCGTTATGGATCGGGCAGACCTTCGGGTCGATCTTCGGGAACGCATACAGCGCGCCCATCGGCTTGACGCAGCTCACGCCTGGAATGTCGTTAAGCAATTCCCAGGTGCGGTTACGCTGTTCCAGCAGGCGACCCTGCGGCAGCACCAGGTCGTTGATGCTCTGATAGCCGCCCAATGCGGTCTGGATCGCATGCTGGCTTGGCACGTTGGCGCACAGGCGCATGTTGGCCAGCATGTCGATGCCTTCGATGTAGCTCTGCGCGTTGTGCTTCGGTCCGGAAATGGCGATCCAGCCGGAGCGGAAACCCGCCACACGGTAGGACTTCGACAGACCGTTGAAGGTCAGGCACAGCAAGTCCGGGGCTAGCGACGCGGTGCAGATGTGCACGGCATCGTCGTACAGAATTTTGTCGTAGATCTCGTCGGAGAAGACCACCAGGTTGTGCGCGCGGGCGATTTCCAGCATGCCCAGCAACACTTCCTTCGAATACACCGCGCCGGTCGGGTTGTTCGGGTTGATGATCACCATCGCTTTGGTGTTCGGGGTGATCTTGGCTTTGATGTCGGCCAGATCCGGGAACCAGTCGGCGCCTTCGTCGCACAGGTAATGTACGGCGTTACCGCCGGCGAGGCTGACGGCGGCAGTCCACAGCGGATAGTCCGGGGCGGGCACCAGCACTTCGTCGCCGTTGTTGAGCAGCGCTTGCAGCGACATCACGATCAGTTCGGATACGCCGTTGCCCAGATAGATGTCTTCAATGCCGACACCTTCAACATTCTTCTGCTGGTAGTACTGCATCACCGCTTTACGCGCGCTGAACAGACCTTTGGAGTCGCTGTAGCCTTGCGCGGTCGGCAGGTTGCGGATCACATCCTGAAGAATTTCGTCCGGCGCTTCGAAACCAAACGGCGCCGGGTTGCCGATGTTCAGCTTGAGGATGCGCTGGCCTTCCTCTTCCAGTCGTTTGGCGTGCTTGAGCACTGGGCCGCGAATGTCGTAGCAGACGTTGGCGAGCTTGTTCGATTTGCTGAACTGCATGGCGATGTGATCCCGAAAATGAACGATCCAGGCGGCGGGTGGACAACCGTACTGGGATTCCTGCGTCTTCACACAGGCGGACGTCTTGAGCCGTGGCTCCCATAATCCGTTTGAATGCGCCCGGTCTGGCTGCCAGACTGGTGCGTGACGAGGCGCAATCATACGTGCCGCCCGATCCGTGGAAAAGGTACAGATCGGGCTTTTTCAGCCGCTGAGGTGTGATGATGGAAAAGTTGGAAAAAACCCTGGAAGAATGGCGTGCGATGCTCGACCCTGAGCAATACAAAGTTTGTCGTCTGAGTGCGACCGAGCGCCCGTTCTCCGGCAAATACAACGACACCAAAACCGACGGTGTCTACCACTGCGTTTGCTGCAACGAAGCGCTGTTCGATTCCAAGACCAAATTCGATTCCGGCTGCGGCTGGCCGAGCTTCTACGCGCCGATTGGCGAAAGCGCGATGACCGAAATCCGTGACATCAGCCACGGCATGATCCGCACGGAAGTGAAGTGCGCGCGCTGCGATGCGCATTTGGGTCATGTATTCCCGGACGGCCCGCCGCCGACTGGTTTGCGTTATTGCATCAATTCGGTTTGCCTGGATCTGGTTCCACGCGCATAAACGAATGAAGGCGACCTTCGGGTCGCCTTATTATTCGATAATTAAATTGCACACAATTTAATTGCTCGCTATGTTTGATCTTTCTTGACTGTCTGCGGAGCCCGACGCCATGAGCGACAACCTGTTGAACATTCCGTGCACCACCATCAAGGGTGAGCAAAAGACCCTGGCCGATTTCGCCGGCAAAGCGGTTCTGGTAGTCAACACCGCGAGCAAATGCGGTTTCACCCCACAGTACAAAGGCCTCGAAGAACTGTGGCAGACCTACAAGGATCAGGGTCTGGTGGTCCTGGGCTTTCCGTGCAATCAGTTCGGCAAGCAGGAGCCGGGTAACGAAGGGGCGATCAGTGAGTTCTGCGAGCTGAACTTCGGCGTCAGCTTCCCGCTGTTCAAGAAGATCGACGTGAACGGTGGAGACGCGCATCCGCTGTTCGTGCAGCTGAAAAAACGCGCGCCGGGTCTACTTGGCTCCCAAGGCATCAAGTGGAACTTCACCAAGTTCCTGATTGGCAAGGACGGAAAACTGGTCAAGCGTTTTGCCCCGACCACCAAGCCGCAGGAGCTGAGCGGCGAGATCGAAGCCCTGCTCAAATGAACAGCTTGCCGGTCGATTCGCTGAAGCTCGACAACCAGTTGTGCTTCAAGCTGTACGCCGCCTCTCGGGCGGTGATTCGTGCCTACAAACCGATGCTTGATCAGCTCGGCCTGACGTACCCGCAATACCTGGCGATGCTGGTGTTGTGGGAATGGCAGGACGCTGCGCCGGAGCAACCGACGGTCAAGGCGTTGGGCGAGCGTCTGGCACTGGACTCGGGCACGCTGACGCCATTGCTCAAGCGTCTGGAACAGTTGCAATGGGTACAGCGCCAGCGTTCAACGCGTGACGAGCGCGAAGTGCACTTGAGTCTGACACCGGCAGGCCAAGCCTTGCGCGAGCAGGTCGGGCCGCTCAAGGCCCGATTGTTGTGCGACAGCGGGGTGGATCTGGACCGTCTCAATGAGTTGCGTGACGGCCTCGATCACTTGTTGGGACAGATCAAAGCGCTGGCGTAGTCGGGATCCACTGATCGAGCAGTGCCGCCAGCTCTTCACGGCGGAACGGCTTGGCCAGATAGTCGCTCATGCCGGCTGCGCGGCAGCGTTCGCGTTCCTCGGACATGGCGTTGGCGGTCAGAGCGACGATGGGCAGGCTCGGCCAGCGCCCGCTCTGACGGATCTGCCGGCTGGCTTCGTAGCCATCCATCACGGGCATGTTGCAGTCCATCAGCACCAGATCGAATTCGTGATACTCCAACTGATCCAGCGCTTCGGCACCGTGGGCGGCGACGATGACCTCGCAGCCCAGTTTGCCGAGCATGCCTTTGGCCACCAGTTGATTGACCGGGTTGTCCTCAACCAGCAACACCCGCCCGCGCCGCACCGAGGGAGACGTTTCGAGTTGCGCATCGTTAACGGCGACCACGTCCGGTTGCAGGGTGCGTCGCAGGTTCTGGTACAGAGCATTTCGCGCCAATGGTCGGGCCTGTTGCTGCAGAGGCGCGAGTGCGGCGGCTTCTTCGCTGGGCAGGAAACTGCCGTAGGCGGTTACCAGCAAAATCGGCGCCCCAAGCGTCGGGCGCAAGCCGAACAGACACTCCGGACAATCGGTGATCACCACGTCCGGCGTCAGGCCCAGCAGTGAGTCATCGATGGTGCGCTGCTCATATGTAAGTCCCCACACCGGCAGCAGGCTCTGCAACAGTTCCGCCAGTCCACTGCTGGCAGCGGTGATGGCGAGGATTTTCCCGTGCAGCGGCGCCGGAACCAGTGCGCGGGTATGACACGGCAGTGGCAGCTCGGCACAGAACTGACTGCCGAACCCGGTCTCGGAGCTGATAGTCAGGCGCCCCTGCATGGCTTCGCAGAGATTGTAAGTCAGCGCCAGACCCAGCCCGGTGCCGCCGTATTGTCGAGTGATGCCGGCGCCCGCTTGAGTGAACGGCTGGAAGATTTTCAGCTGCGCGTCCTGGGCGATACCGATGCCGGTGTCGCAGACCTCGATGCGCACGCCATCCTTGTAGGTCGACAAGCGCACATCCACCCGGCCGAAGCGGGTGAATTTCAGCGCGTTGGACAGCAGATTGCTGACGATCTGCCGCACGCGGGTCGGATCGCCCAGTACCAGTGCCGGGAAGTGCGGGTCGATCAGGCAGGTCAGTTCGACGCTCGGCGCGGCATTCTGCGACAGCAGGTTGGCGGTGTCTTCGATCAATGAGCCAAGATCGAACGGGATGTGCTCAAGCTCCAGTTGCCCGGCATCGAACTTCGACAGGTCGAGAATATCGTTGAGCAATTCGACCAGCACTTTGCCCGAGTCGTGGGCGATCGACAGTTGTTGCTGCTGTTCGGCATTCAACGGACCGTCGAGTGACAGCGCGATCATTCCCAGCAGGCCGTTGAGCGGCGTGCGGATCTCATGGCTCATGTTGGCGAGGAACGCCGAGCGGGCCTCGGCCATTTCCAGGGCGGTGCTGCGGGCGACTTCGAGTTCCTGATTGGACTGGCTCAGCCGTGCGTTGATCGCCTTGAGTTCAGCGGTGCGCGCCGAGACGATGTTTTCCAGTTGTCCGAGGTAGTCGGTCAGACGGTTTTCGGCGTTGCGTCGCTGCTGGATCTCGGTGGCAATGTTCTCGAATTGCTGATTGGCGACTTTGACCAGCACGCCGATTTCATCGTTGCCGTGCCCGGACGGGCACTCCAGCGTGGTCGGCTCGGCGCTGCGCGGGTCGCGCCCGCTGAGTTCGCGGATGACCCGCACCAGTGGTTTGGTCAACATCACATAGAACAGCGCCAACAGGATGCCGGTGAGAATCAGGCTGCGGGCGAAGCCATTGAGCAGGGTCACCTCGGCGCGGCGCAGGAAGCGGCTGCCGAACGCATAGGTGTCGACCTCAAGGCTTAACACGCCCAGCGATTCATTGGGCAGATGATCCAGATACAGACGGTCTTCGAACTGGCGTTTGGCGCCAAACAGGAAGTCGCTGATGACCCGATAGCCGCTTTGCAGTTCCGGGCGTTTGACGCTGGCCAGCACCGTATTGTTGTTGTCGATCAGTTGCGCAGAAATGATTGCCGGCGAGCGCAACAGGCCCAGGGTCAGTTCCTGCGCCAGTTCGGCGTCGATGTTGTAGGCGATCCGTGAGGCCGGGTTATGGCTGATTTCCAGCAAAGACAGGATTTCACGGTTGATGGAGGCGTCTTCACTGGCATAATCGATGCCGATTTGCAGCAGGCTGAGCAGCGTGCCCAGAATGAACCCGACCAGCACGGTAAGCCTGGCTTGCTTGTAAGACAGCCGGTGGGTGAATTTGATATCCATGGGGTGTTGAACCACTTCCGTTTCCCTTCGCTGCTCAAGCATAGTCGATCATGTATGGATACCGAGGTTCCCGAATCGCCTTGTAACAAGGCTTGGTAGGGTGATTTTTATCTGTGTGTCGTCGCAGGATTCACCATCATCACTGTGAACGTGCCCGAGGAGAAGACGTGGATTCCCGATTAAATGCTTTTCTTGAACGCGCCGAGTCGGTTCTGGCGCGTATCGAACCGTTGTTGCCGGCACCACGGCCGGTGATCGACTGGGGCACTTGTCTGGCGGCGCGCTGGCAACGCGACGGGCGCAGCGGCTATCTGATGCCGCTGGACGTCAGCCTCGACATGCGCCTGTCCGACCTGATCGGCGTTGACCGTCAGCTCGAACAACTGGGGCGCAACACCCAGCAGTTTCTCGATGGTATGCCGGCCAACCATGCGTTGCTCTGGGGTTCGCGCGGTACCGGCAAGTCGTCGCTGGTGCGGGCCTTGCTGGCGGAACACGCCGCCGCCGGCCTGCGCCTGATCGAGATCGAGCGTGATCATCTGGCGGATCTGCCGCGGGTGGTCGAGCAGATCGGCAAGCTGCCACAACGCTTCGTGCTGTTTTGCGATGACTTGTCGTTCGAATCCGGTGAAGGCGATTATCGCGTGCTCAAAAGCGTCCTCGACGGCTCGCTTGAGCAGGCCCCGGACAATGTATTGCTGTACGCCACCTCCAACCGCCGCCACCTGGTGCCGGAAAAGGAGAGCGATAACGAAAACTGGAAACGCGTCGACGGCGAACTGCATCCCAGCGAAGCCGTTGAAGACAAGATCGCGCTGTCGGACCGTTTCGGTCTGTGGCTGTCGTTCTATCCGTTTACCCAAGAACACTTCCTTAACGTCGTCGAACACTGGATCGGCCAGTTGGCCGCCAAGGCCGGCCTGAGCTGGCAGCGCGACGAAGCACTGGACATCCTTGCGGTGCGTTGGGCCACCGGCCGCGGTAATCGCAACGGACGTTGCGCGTACCAATTCGCCCGTTACTGGGTGGGACTGAAATTGTTGGAGCACAAGGCATGATTGATTTGCAACAAAGCGGCCAGGGCCTCGAAGGCTATGGCATGTTGGCCGCACAACTGGAATCGCTGCTGGCGGACGAGCGTGATTTTATCGCCAACGCCGCGCAGTTTTCGGCGTTTCTGTTCAACCAGCTCGATGACCTGAACTGGGCGGGTTTTTACCTCAACCGCAACGAAGAACTGGTGCTTGGTCCGTTCCAGGGGCAGATCGCCTGCGTGCGCATCCCGTTTGGCCGTGGTGTGTGTGGCGCGGCGGCGGCCACTCGGCAAACCCAGCGCGTTGAAGACGTACACGCGTTCCCGGGGCATATCGCCTGCGACAGCGCCTCGAACAGCGAACTGGTCGTACCGTTGGTCAAGGAAGGGCGCCTGATCGGTGTACTCGACCTCGACAGCCCGAAACTGTCGCGTTTTGCCGCGCAGGATCAGGCCGGCATCGAGCAACTGGCGGCAATTTTCCTGCGTCTGACCGACTGCTGATCACGCGGTGAGGCCAGCCTTGTGCAACAGGCTGGCCGGATCGACGTTATCGATTTGACCGGGATCGAGAAAACGCACGGCGTACTGCATGTAAACGCCTTCGTTGATGAACAATCCAAACAGCTGGGCATCGATGTGCGCCTCACGGCACATGGTGGCCATGATCGCCAAGGCCTCGCTCAGCGTTTTGGCCTTTTTGTACGGGCGATCGGCTGCGGTCAGCGCCTCAAAGATATCGGCAATCGCCATCATCCGCGCGGGCAGGCTCATGTCCTCACGCTTCAGGCGTTTCGGGTAACCGGAGCCGTCCATTTTTTCATGATGACCGCCGGCTATTTCGGCAATGCTGTCGAGGTGGCCGGGGAAGGGCAGGTGGCTGAGCATCATGATCGTCTGCACCATGTGGTGATTGATCATGTAACGCTCTTCGCGGGTCAGGGTGCCACGGTTGATGCTCAGGTTGTACAGCTCGCCGCGATTGTATTTGTGTTGCGGTACATCCAGTTTGAAGCCCCATGGATTGTCTTCGGGGATCAACTCGTTCGGGTCGCGTTCAAGCAAGTGCTCCGGCTTGTCTGCCAAAAGCTTTTCACTGACCGGCAGATTCGGTGCCGGCGTGCGCGCCTGACGCCGGTTCTCTTCCCATGACACGCCCAAGCGGTCATCAAGGGTGCGCAGCCAGGTGCGTTGCGCCAGATGGTCAAGGCGCTGCAGATCCGCCTCTGCCATCGCTTCACTGCCCAGATTACAGCGCGCGACAAACGTAAAATCGTCGTCCAGCGCCGTCAGCGTGGCATCGCGCAATTCGGCCAGTGCAGTCTCATCGCCGCCCAGAGCACACGCCTGCCAATAGCTGATCCAGGCATCACGCTTGAGCACTTCGAAACGCGTGCGAATTTCATGAATACGGTCGTTGATGGTTTCCAGTTTGGTGGCCTTGTCGACCACATATTCCGGCGTCGTCACTTTGCCGCAGTCGTGCAGCCACGCGGCAATGTGCAAGGCTTCCCATTCATCCTCGCTCGGTTGGTAGGCACTGAACGCCGGCGCCTCGCTTGCCGCTGCCGCTTGGGCGAGCATCAGCGTCAACTCTGGCACGCGCTGACAATGGCCGCCGGTGTACGGACTCTTGGCGTCGATAGCGCCAGCGAGCAGTTGAATGAAGGCGTCGAGCAATTGCTTCTGGCGGGCTTGCAGGCGTTGGCTCTCGATACTGACCGCCGCCGCGCCCGAGACAGCCTGGAGGAACGCGATGCGATCAGGGCGCAGTTTTTCCAGATCGGCTGCCGTGCCGCTGTCGCTCACCAGCAGAATCAGCAGGCCGATGGTTTCGTCGTGGCGGTTGTGCAGGCGGATGCCGATCAGATGGATGCGGGGCGATTGCATTGCCAGCAGGACCTTCTGCAAGTCGCCGGCCTGATCGACGCCGAAGTTGCTCACCACGTTGTTGGCGCCGACCAATTGTTCAAACCACGCCGGCCCTTTGTTCTGTTGCAGGTCGTGTCCCTGAATGTCGAATGCTTCCAACGCCTGAGACGTACCATCGATCACCAGCCCGTATGGCTCCATGCGGCTGCTGTCGCTTTCACGCAGATAGATCAGCCCTGCCTGCGCCTGAGCAATCTGCACCGTTTCAAACAGCACCCGTTGCAGCAGCGGGGCGAAGCGGGTTTCGGCGCCGAGGGTGTCGGTAATCCGGAAGAAACTCGCCAGAGTGTCTTTCATCCGCGCCATCGACACACTCAACTGGTCGACTTCAAGCACCGGCGAGCGGCGGGCCAGAGGAAAGTTGAAATCGAAACTGCGAATCGCGTCGGCTTCCTTGACCAGCGCATGCAACGGCTTGACCAATATCCGCGAAATCACCCAGCCCAGCGGCAAACACAGCAGCAGGGTCGCGAGGGTGATCAGCGCGCCTTGCCAGCGCAGGCGGTAGGCATCGATCAATAACTCGTCCTCGGGCACCAGCAGCGCCAACTGCAAACCTTTCGGGCCGCCCTCCTGAATGCTGCTGCGGGCGACGATCCACTGGCGACCATCGGCTTCCAGGCGATTGCCCGCGGCTGCGCCGGACAACAGCGCATGCAAGCCCGGACTCAGATCCGCCGCTTTGGCCAGATGCGCGCCGCTACTGTCGACGATCAGGCGTTCGCTGTCGGGATAGGCCACGGCGTTGCCGTCGGCATCGAACAGGGCAATTTCGGTGGAGGGTGTGACGACATGTTTGCTCAGCGCCGCCGACAGGGCGACCAGCGTCAGGTCAGCACCGATGACGGCGTTCTCGCCGCTGCGTCGGGCCAGCGTCGTGCCGACATTGCGCGTGGAGAAAAACACGTAGGGCTCGGTGGTGATTTGTTCGTTTTGCTGGCGAGCATGGTTGAACCACGCGCGGCTACGCGGATCGTAGCTGTCGTCGGGGTTGTCCTGACGGCTGATCAGCGACAATGTCTGGTCAAAAAACAGCGATTGCGAGTGCACCGCGCCCTGCGGGTCATGTTCGATACTCCAGACCTGATACGCCGCCGCTTCAGGGGCTTTGAGCAATGTCTTGATGGCGGCGCTGCGCAGCGGACGCACCATGAAGAAATCGCCATTGGCATAACCCAGATATAGCGATGCCAGATTGGGATTGTCGTTGAGCGACTGGCTAAACGGTCGGAGCAAGGGCAAGCGTTGTTCAGGGCGCGCGGCCTGAGTGGCGGGGTCATCCGCCAGCAAACTCAGCAGGTGACGAATCGGCTGATAGGTTGCGGACATGTCCAGACGTACGTCTTGTTCGATCCTTTCGAACAGCTTTTCGCTGCTCGACAGGATGATCTGCGTCGTCTGGTGGTAATTGAACAGGCCCAGTACGACCCCGGTGAGCAGCAACAGGAATGTGAACATGACGCTGATGTGCACATGCAGCGGAAACCGGCGTTGCTCCGGGCGCAGTGGGCTGGGCATTTCGGACTCTCCATGATGGTTAACTCACTGCTCAGCGCCAAGCATAGTTAAGGCAAGCTCATTGTGCTTCGATCCGACACCGCCAATTGTTGCTGTAATGCCTGCTCCAGTTCGAGCATGGCGCGGTTGCTCGCCTCGCAACGGCGAGCAACTTCGTCTGTCGCCATGGCCTCGGCGCAGGCCTGCTCAAGGGCATCGCAACACTCGATTACGCGCGATGCCTGCGCGATACGTGCCGCGCCCTTGATTTTGTGAGCGACCACCGCCAGCGCCCCGCGATCCTGTTCCGGCGACAGCGCGAGCAGTTCCTCTCGGTCGAGACGGCTGCTTTTGAGCAATTCCGCCAGCAGACGGCGAGCCTGGGCCGGATTGCCACCGGTCAGCATGTTCAGGTTTTGCAGGTTGAAAGCCGGCGGCGCTGATGTCGGTGTGATGCCATCGACCCACTGGCTGAGCAGGCTCAGGCTCAGGGGTTTGAACAGGCAGTCGTTCATGCCGGCCTGCTTGCAGCGCTGGATTTCTTCGGGCTGCGCATTAGCCGTGAAACCCAGCACGGTGCATGGCGGACAGCGCGCTTGCAGTTCCTGCTGACGAATGGCGCGGGTCAGATCATAGCCATTCATCAACGGCATGTTGCAGTCGACAATCACCAGATCGAAGTGACCGGTCTTCCACAGTTCCAGGCCGCTGCAACCGTTCTCGGCAATGCTGAAGTGATGGCCGAGAAACTCCAGTTGTTGACACATCAGCAGGCGATTGGCGGGATGGTCGTCCACCACCAACACGCGTAAGGGGGTCTGCGATGCCTTGATTGGGGATTCACTTTTGACCGTGCTCAGCTGTATCGGCAGCGTTTCCAGTGCCAGCGAGACGCAGACCTGGGTGCCGATGCCAGGCTGGCTGCTCAATTGCAATTGCCCGCCCATCATTTCGCACAGGTTGCGGCTGATCACCAGCCCCAGGCCGGCACCACCTCTGCCTTGCTGGCTGCTGTTTTCCGCTTGGGCAAACGGTTCGAACAAGCGCTGCTGATCCTCGGCACTGATACCGACGCCGCTGTCCTGTACGGTCAGCTGCATCAGGGCGCGGGCAGGTACATCGGTGTTCATGAGGTCGAGGGTGATCCGCACATGCCCCTGTTCGGTGAATTTGATCGCATTGCTGACCAGATTCGACAGCACCTGCTTGAAACGCAGTGGGTCCAGATGCACATCGACGGCCAGATCTGGTGGGTTGAAGATGACTTGCAGGGAGAGGTTTTTCTGCCGGGCGAGACCGTCGAAGATCCTGGCGACTGACGTCACCGTATCGACCAGATTGACCCGTTCCGGACAAAGACTCAGACGCCCGGATTCGATCCGTGCGATGTCGAGAATGTCGCCGATCAAACCCAGCAAGTCCTTGGCCGAGTGGTACGCGGTGTCGATGGATGAGCGATCCGGGTGCTGCGGATCCATGCGTTTGAGCGTCAGTTCGAGCATGCCGATCACCGCGTTCATCGGCGTGCGGATCTCGTGGCTCATGGTCGCCAGAAAGGTGCTTTTCGCCCGGTTGGCCTCATCCGCCCGTTCTTTGGCCGTACGCAACTCGTCGAACAGCTGGCGGCGCTCGCTGATGTCGATCCAGCCGCCAATGATGCCTTTCACCTCACCGCTGGAGTCGCGGTACGGCAGTATCCAGTGATAGATCGTCAGACGCCGGTTGCCGATGTGCAGGGGCCGGTCGACGACCATCGGCGTGCCTTCGGCGATGACACGCTGGTAATCGGCCTGAAACGCTTGGGCCTCAAAGGCATTGCTCAGGGAGCCCTCGATGACGTTTTTGCCGATGACTTCCTCGCGGCGGGCATTGAATGCTTCGAGATAGCTCTCATTGCAACTTTGCAACCGGCCCTGGCGGTCGCGCACGTAAATTGGATGCGGTGTGCCGTCGACCAGCGAACGCATGAATTCGAACTGGTCGTTCAGCGCTCGTTCGGCAGCCTGGCGTTTTTTGATCTGGTGGCGCATGTAAGCGTTCCAGACCAACAGCAACAGCAGTAACAGGAAAGCGCCGATGATCACTTGATAGAACAGGCGTTGGTAGTTGTGCCAGATGTTCTGCGAGACAGTGGAGTAACCGCGCCAGCGCCCATTGATCACCCCCAGTTCGTCGGGCGCGATGCTCAACAACGCCTTGTTGATGATCGACGTCAGTTCCGTGTTGTCCCGCGCGGTCGCCAGTGAAAACGCCGCCTGGCCCGTGCCGATCGTGGTGGTGATCTGCAGCGCCTGATTGAAGATTCGCGAAGAAATGAAATAGTTGGCAATCACCAGCGAGTTCACCGCACCGTCGACATGGCCTTCAGCGAGCTGGGACACCGCGCTGAACGTATCTGCCGTTTCGATCAACTGGATGCGCGGATATTCCCGACGCAGGTACTCGACCATCGGATTGCCTTGGGCAATCGCCAGTCGCTTGCCCTTGAGCTTGCCCAGATTGGTCGGACCATCCGCGCTTTTGCGGGTCAGCAGAACGTAGGAGTTTTCCAGATAGGGACGACTGAAGTTGAGGGTTTTCTCGCGCTCCGCCGTCGGCAGTAATGCGGCGATCAGATCGGCTTGATGATGGTCGATCTGCTGGATCATTTCCGCGTCGTTGCGGCTGCGACGGATCTCGAAACGCAGGCCGGTGCGCAGGCGGATCAGCTCGAGCAGGTCGGCACTGATGCCGCGAAAATTACCGTCGTTGTCAAAGAATGTCAGCGGCGCGAACGCTTCATTGACCACCACACTGACCACCGGATGTTGTTTGAGCCACGCTTCTTCGCGCTGGGTCAGTTGCAGTTTCCGGTCGGTGAGCAGCAGGTCACTGCCAGCGCTCCAGCGCTTGGCAATATTGTCACGCTCACTGGCCGGCACAGCTTTTAGTACTGTGTCGATGATGGCCAGCAGTTGTGGGTTGTTGCGGCGCACGGCGAAGCTGAATCCCTGGGCTTCCTGCTTGCCGAAATTGGCCATGCGCACGTTGTTCAGATAACCCTTGTTGATCATGTAGTGAGTTGAAAGCGTGTCGCCGAGAAACACATCGGCCTGATCGAACGCTACGGCGTTGATTGCATTCTGGTAGGAGGGGTAGCAGGTGATGAGCGCTTTGGGGTACAGCGCTTTGACTTCGGGCAACGGCAGATAATGATAGACCATGCTCAATCGCAGTCCGGCCAGGCCTTCGGTGAGTGAGCGGGTTTCGTCCTCGCGGGTAACCAGCACCGGCATGTCAACGGCGTAGGGTATCGACAGCGCCAGGTTGGCATTGCCCGCTTCGAAGCCGTTCGCGGTACCGAGCAGGTCGATCCGGCCATCGACCAGTGCGCTAATCGCCGCGTCCCGAGAGGGAAAGCGCTGCACCCGGATCGGTAGACCGGTGGCCTGGCCTAGGAGCCCGGCGTAATCGGCCGTCAGACCTTCGTAATCCTTGCCACTGGTCGTCATGTCAAAAGGCGGGTAGTCGGGCGCGGAGGTGCCCACGACCAGTTCGTTACGTGTCAGCAGCCACTGCCGTTGGGAGTGTTCGAGCGTGACCGGAACTGGCTCGTCCGCCGACCGGCTGAGCAAGGCATAGTCAGGTGAGGTGCCGGGCATGGCGAACACATTGGCGCTCAGGTAAAAACCTGCGCTCAACGCAATTAAATAGTCCTTTAAACGGCTGGGCATGCGGGCTCTCACACGAGTGCGTTTCGTTTGGCCATCTCGATAAGTTCTACAAGGGATTTGGCCTTGAGTTTTTGCATCAGACGTTTTTTGTAGGTGCTGACAGTCTTATTACTTAAAAACATGCCCTTGGCTATTTCCTTGTTAGTGCGACCCTGGGCGAAAAGTTGCAAGACCATCAACTCACGATCATTAACAGATTTGAATAATTCAAGTTCGGCAAAACGGATATCGTCGCTGCGCACCGGATTCAATGCCTGGCTGGGGAAGTAGTTGTAACCGGACAGTACCGCTTTGATCGCACTGACCAGTTCACTCAAGTCTTCCTGTTTACAGACATAACCCGATGCGCCGGATTGCATGCAGCGAATGCCGAACAGCGTCGGACACTGTGCCGTCAGGATCAGGATCTTTAACGGGGAACCCATGGCATTGAAGCGAGCCAGTACTTCGAGGCCATCCAGCTTGGGGATGCTCACATCGAGAATGACCAGATCGGGCATGCACTCGCGCACCATTTGCATGGCATCGACTCCGTTATCGGTTTCACCGACGACCTTGTAACCTTCATGCTCCAGCAGCATTCGAACGGCGAGACGGATGACCGGGTGATCGTCGACAATAAAAACGGAGTTCATAATCAAATCCCATGCAAGCACGAATAAAGCGCGCACCTTAGCTCAGTTGAATGAGCACTCGCATGAAGTGACATGGCTTCAGTCACGATATCGGATTAATCCTACGATTAATGAGGAAACGGACTACAACCAAACTAGGTTTGACGTAAGGAAGTGCTGGATTTGAACGGGCTTATAGTTTGACTTGAATGATTTGCAAGTACTGGCCGTAAATGGCTTTTTAAAGATGTTTAAAGTTGCTGAGTCATCGGCGCAATAATTGCCGCTATTCCAGCCATATCAGACGCCCGTCGACACTTGTGGGTCGATAATCACAGGCTGTGTGGATACGGACGGCCATCGTTATGGCCGCCCGTAGGCGAGCGGGTCAGTGACTGGAGCGCCCGGTCATTTCCAGCGCCATGTCGCTGGCGTAGCTGTCGGTCATGCCGGCGATGAAATCGATCATGCGCAGAAACGACGTGTGTAACGAACCCTGCGGATCCGGTGCGTTACTGCCCAGCAGATCGAGAATGCGCCGGCTTTTGAACGACGGTGTACGACCGTTGTGTTGTTCCAGCGCCGCGCCGCAGAACGAGTTGAGCAGAATCTCGAGCGTGGTATAGGCGCCGATTTCATGCAGGGTTTTGCGTTTGTCCTGAAAGATTTTCTTGCGGGCGATGTCCTTGGCATTCAGCACGCAACGCTTGGCCGGGCCGTGCATGTGCTCGACCAGATCGCCGTGCAGTGTGCCGGCGAGGAGGGCGTCCTGTTGTTCGACAAATGCCCGTGCGGCGGCGTTGGTCAAATGCTCGATGGCCTTGCCGCGCAGGATCGCCAGTTTGCGTCGGCGCGAATCCTGCGGGCCGAGTTGGCGATAGGTTTCCGGCAGATCATCACCCACCAGCCCGAGCAGCAGCGATTCGACTTCGGCGTAGTCCAGCAGCTCCATTTCGAGACCGTCTTCGAGATCAATCAGCGCGTAGCAGATGTCGTCGGCGGCTTCCATCAGGTACACCAGCGGGTGACGCGCCCAGCGCTGGTCTTCGATTTGCGGCAGGCCCAGTTTGTGGGCGATCTGCTCGAGCAGCGGCAACTCGCTCTGATAGCAGCCGAATTTGTGTTTCTTGTAGCCCAGGGAGTCGGCGTGGCGCGCGGTCCACGGGTACTTCAGGTAAGTGCCGAGGGTGGCGTAGGTCAGTCGGGTGCCGCCGTCGAACTGGTGATACTCCAGCTGAGTCAGGACCCGGAAACCCTGGGCATTGCCTTCGAAATTGAGGAAGTCAGCGCGTTCGGCTTCGCTCATGCCGTCGAGCCAGCCGCGTCCGGCGGCCTGCTGGAACCAGTGGCGGATGGCGTCTTCACCAGAATGGCCGAACGGCGGATTGCCGATATCGTGGGCCAGACACGCCGATTGCACCACCATGCCGAGATCGGCCGGGTCGCACCATTCGGGCAAGGCATTGCGCAGGGTTTCACCCACCCGCATGCCCAGCGAACGGCCGACGCAACTGACTTCCAGCGAGTGGGTCAGGCGCGTGTGAATATGATCGTTGCTGGTGACCGGGTGGACCTGGGTCTTGCGCCCGAGACGGCGGAAGGCGCCGGAGAAGATAATGCGGTCATGGTCTTTGTGGAAAGGGCTGCGGCCAAGTTCTTGCGGGCTGTGCAGCGGCTTGCCGAGGCGTTCGCGGTTGAGCAGGGTGTGCCAATCCAAGGCTGATTCTCTCCGTCAGGTGACTGGGGGCGTTGGCCCCTAGCTTCCCGGTTCACGTCCGCCCCTGCAAGCGGAACTACAGTCCGGCGGCGTCAATGTCGATCAGCAGCAAACGTTCACCGTTGTCGAAAAACTGCCCGGCTGTCAGGCAGTACTGATTGCTGGTGGCATCGCGGTAGGTATTGGAGAGCGTCAAGCGCCGCTCCTCCCAACCTTCGGCGAGCAAATGATAGAAGTACGGGCGCCACGACCAGTTGTGCCCCAAATAGCGATTGTCGGCGACCCAGCCATGCTGCCGCCATTCCAGATTGGGCGTCAGTTGCGTGCCGTGGCGATCGCATTGATAAAACCGCAGCAGCCAGGGGAAGGCGTCCAGTTGTGGCAAAGCGCTCAAAGGGGCATGGGCCTGAGCCCAGGCTTGCAGGATCGACATCAGTTCAGCGAGTTGCTGGCGCATTTGCATCAGTCGTCCGCGCTCCACGAGTTTCTGCCGGACATAGCGCTGGCGCAGCTCGGCGAAGCGTTGCACGAACGCGTCACTGGGGAAAAACGCCTCCTGTGCCCGTGCGAACAGGAATCCCTGCACATAGCGCGATCCGCATTCCAGGGCGAAATTCAACTGCGCTTCGGTCTCGACGCCTTCGGCGATGATCCAGCAACCGGTCTTCTCGGCCATCTGCGCGAGGGCCTTGACCACGTCGCTGCTCGGCCCGCCCAGTGCCGCGGCCTGGAACAGGCGCATATCGAGTTTGAGAATGTCCGGTTGCAGCGCCAGCACCCGATCCAGTTGCGAGTAGCCGGCGCCAAAGTCGTCGATGGCGATTCTTGCTCCCGCCTCGCGATAGCGCGCGACGACTTCGGCTAGGCGTTGACCATTGCCACCCAGTTCGGTGATCTCGAAGACGATGCGTTGCGGATCGATACCGTAGCGCGCCAATTGTTTGAGGCTGGGCAGGGCCTGATCGGCGCGCAGGCGACTGATCCAGCGTGGCGACATGTTCAGGCTGAGAAACCAGTCTGCCGGCGCTTCATGCAAGCGGCTCAAGGCGTTATCGCGGATCTGCCGGTCGAGACGGCGCAGGGCAATGGCGGGCGTGCGCGGGTCGGCGAATAGAGGCCCAACCGAGTTCAGTTGACCGTCGGCCTGGCGCAGGCGCCCCAGCGCTTCGACGCCGGCAATGCGTCCGGTGGCGGTATCGATGAAAGGCTGAAAGCAGGCGAGCGGTTGCCCGTCGATCACGGGGCCTCCTTAGTGGTTCTTGTTCTGGTGAACCCCGCCGACCGGGTAGGCGCACGGGATCGAATCTCCGGATAAAGAGATTCATCCCGCCGACAGTGCAAGAATGTAGCCAGATGTATCTGTTTAGCGTTTCGCCGAGCTCTGCATCACCAGTTTGATCAGCGGCCCGAGGCTGGTGCCGAGCCGGATCAAGCGGGTCAGGCCACCGACACCGCCGCTTTTCGCGCCTTTGCCGGTGATGAAACCCAATAGCGTAACGGCGGCCACGCCCCACAAAGGCGCGTGTTTGATGCCGAAACCACCTTGCAGGTTTTGCGACATGCCGCGCATGCGCTGCAGAGGCTGCAACACTTGCCCGGCTTCATGGCGGATTTCCTGACGATGCATTTCCATGCGCAGGCGGATCAACGCCTTGCGCATTTCCCGACGCGAGCTGTTGTGTGGCAGTTCAGGCAGGCTCATGGCAGCAGGCGCTCCCGGTCGTTGGCCAGCTCTTCGAGCGTGCCGTGGAAAGGCGAGGACTCATCGAAGATCGCAGCCTTGAGGCGCAGCGCGCAGAAGATCGAGGCCAGGGTATAGAACACGCACAGGCCGATAATCGCAGCAAGGCGATAAGTGTCCCAGAACACAATCATCACCAGTGTCGATAAGCCCACCAGTAATAACAGGGCAAAGACTAACGCCAGGCCTGCGAAAAGCAACAGGCTGACGGTACGTGATTTCTGCTCCTGCAATTCGATGCCGAACAATTCGACATGACTGTGCAGCAGACCGAGAACGGCGGCGCCCAGGCGTCGCGTGGAAGAGGCGGTGCCCGCAGTCGGGCCGGATTCACCGATCGACATAATCAGCGCCGGGTAGCCAACAGGCCGATCAGGAAGCCGACACCGGCGGCAATACCGACGGACTGCCAAGGGTTGGCCGAGACGTAATCTTCGGTAGCAGTGACTGCCGCCTGACCGCGATCACGCAAGGTTTCTTCGGTCAGTTTCAAGGTTTCGCGGGCGCGCAGCAGGCTGTCGTGAATCTGCTCGCGCAGCTCATCGGCCTGATCGCCGGCCAGGGTGGCGGTGTGCTCGAGCAAGCGTTCGGTGTCGGCGACCAAAGTCTGGAAGTCGTTCATCAGGATTTCTTGAGCGGTCTTTGCCTTGATGCTGGCCATGGGTGGATCTCCGTAAGTGACGTCTGAAGCGTTCGAGTATGAGCCTTGCGCGAAGGTTCAGTACAAATGACTGGTACAACTTTTGCTGTGTCGTGGTGCGTTCCCCGGCGGTTGTGCGCTGTTGTCGGGCGTGCGCCTCGAGAAACCTTATCCCAAACAAGCCCGGTTCGTGTCAGGACATCGACCTCGTGCGCCAAAGCGGTTCGCCGGACCTTCGGATCTGTGACTGCGCGGTCGCAACTTGGTGCATGAAATGTGCGTATGAACCGCTTTGGTGCCTTTTTCGCCTTTAGGTCTGCCTGCTTATGGAAAATCTGCAAAGCGCTGTGGACACCCTGGTTCACAGCTCCAATACCTTGTTCATTCTGATCGGTGCGGTGATGGTGCTGGCGATGCATGCCGGTTTCGCCTTTCTGGAAGTCGGTACGGTGCGCCAGAAAAACCAGGTCAATGCGCTGTCGAAAATTCTCAGTGATTTCGCCGTCTCGACCCTGGCCTATTTCTTTATAGGCTATTGGATTTCCTATGGCGTGACGTTTATGCAGCCGGCGGCGGTACTGAGTGCCGATCACGGTTATGGACTGGTGAAGTTTTTCTTCCTGCTGACCTTTGCCGCAGCGATCCCGGCGATCATTTCCGGCGGTATCGCCGAGCGCGCGCGTTTCGTGCCGCAGTTGTGCGCTACGGCCTTGATTGTCGCGTTCATCTACCCCTTTTTCGAGGGCATGATCTGGAACGGCAACTACGGTTTGCAAGCGTGGCTGACGGCGCAGTTTGGTGCCGCTTTTCATGACTTTGCCGGTTCCGTAGTGGTGCACGCCATGGGTGGTTGGCTGGCGCTGGCGGCGGTATTGCTGCTGGGGCCGCGTAATGGCCGTTATCGCGACGGTCGTCTGGTGGCGTTCGCACCGTCGAGCATTCCCTTTCTGGCGTTGGGTTCGTGGATTCTGATTGTCGGCTGGTTCGGCTTCAACGTGATGAGTGCGCAGACGCTGCAAGGCGTCAGCGGTCTGGTGGCGGTCAACTCGTTGATGGCGATGGTCGGCGGCACCATGGCGGCGCTGCTTGTCGGACGTAATGACCCGGGCTTCCTGCATAACGGCCCGTTGGCCGGGTTGGTGGCGATCTGTGCCGGGTCGGATTTGATGCATCCGGTTGGTGCCCTGGTGACGGGCGCGATCGCCGGTGCACTGTTTGTCTGGTGCTTTACCGCCGCCCAGGTGAAATGGCGCATCGACGATGTCTTGGGTGTGTGGCCATTGCACGGCTTGTGCGGCGTGTGGGGCGGGATTGCCTGCGGGATCTTCGGCCAGACTGCGCTCGGCGGTATTGGCGGCGTCAGCTTGATCAGCCAGTTGATCGGCACCGCGCTGGGTGTCGCGGTGGCGCTGATCGGTGGCTTCGCTGTGTACGGCGTGATCAAGGCGTTGCATGGGCTGCGCCTGAGTCAGGAACAAGAGTATTACGGCGCCGACCTGTCGCTGCACAAGATCGGCGCGGTAAGTCAGGATTAAGTCTCGGCATCGTCGCTACCGGGATAAAAACCGTGAAGCAGCCGATAGCGGTCGATGCGCACCTGATCGACTTTTTCCTGCACCTGATGTGCCGGCAAGCCAAGCATGATCAAGGCGTGGGAGGCGAGCATCAGGCTCGATTCCAATAGTTCCGGCACCACTTCGGTGGCGCCGGCGGCTTTCAGTTCGGCCCACTGGCTGTCGTCGCGGGTACGCACCAGTATCGGTACGTGGGCGTTGAGCCGACGTGCTTCCTTGAGGATACGCAGGGCAATGTCGCTCTGATCCACGGCAACCACCAGCAGTCTGGCGCGCAACAGGCCAACAGCAGTCAGCAGATCGCCGCGCGACGAGTCACCGTAATGCACGTCGCTTTCTCCACTGGCGGCTTCCTGTACCCGCACCGGGTCATTGTCCAGCGCAATAAAAGGCTGCTTGGCGTTGCGCATGAAACGACCGATGGATTGGCCGACGCGGCCGTAGCCGCAAATCACCACATGCTGGTTGAGGTCGGCATTGAGTGCGCTGATCTCTTCGATCTGCGCCTCCTGATTGGGTTTGCGGTGCAGCACTGCTGCGATGCGTGGCGCTGCGCGCAGCAACAGGGGCGTCAACAACATCGAGCAGAACGTCGCTGCGAGCAGCAGGTCGCTCAGTGCTTCGGGCATCATGCTGTGTTGTTGCATCTGTGCCATCAGGGCGAAGCAGAACTCGCCCCCCTGGGCCAGCGCCAGACCGCTGCGCCATGCTGTTTCGCTGTCACTGCCGCGCCACTTCACCAGCAAGGCGACGACGATACCCTTGATCACCATCAAACCGACGGTGAGCCCGAGGATCAGCAGGCTGTGACTGACGAACAGTTGCAGGTCGATGAGCATGCCGATGCTGACGAAAAACACCCCGAGCAGAATGTCGCGGAACGGCCGGATATCCGCCTCGATCTGGTGTCGATAGTGGCTTTCACCGAGCAACATGCCGGCCAGAAATGCACCAAGGGCAGGGGACAGCCCCAGCAGGTGCGTCAGCCAGGCGGTCAAAAGCACAATCACCAGCGCCAGCAGCACGAACAACTCTGCCGAGCGTGACGCGGCCACTTCATGGAACAGCCGCGGCAGTAACCAGCGACTGGCCAGCAGCAGACCGACAAACAGCACCACGGTTTTTGCCAACGTCAGTGGCAGCGCCCAGTACCAGACTTGCTCGCTGCTACCGGCGAACACCGGCACCAACGTCAGCAGCAATACCGCGATAACGTCCTGAAACAGCAAAACGCCGACAGCATTCTGGCCATGACTGCTGAACACCTCGCCGAGGCTGCCCAGTTCTTTGGTCACGATCGCCGTTGATGACAGCGAAAGTCCGGCACCGAGCAACAGCGCCGGCGTCATCGGCATGCCCAACAGCATCAGCAGCAAACCGAGCAGCGCGGTGCTGATCAGCACCTGCTGGCTGCCGAGACGAAACACCACCTGGCGCAGGGCGATCATCTTCGACAGGGAGAACTCCAGGCCCAGTGAGAACAACAGAAACACCACGCCCAGCTCGGCTACGTCAGGCAAGTGTTCGCTTTCGTTGACCCAGTCGAATGCACTTGGCCCCACCAGCAATCCCACACACAGATAGCCCAGCACCGGCGGCAGCCGCAGGCGACGGAACAGGGCAATGACCACGAGGGACGAGGCGAGGATGATCAACAGATTGGCAAACACTGGACACTCCGATGGCAGATCAGGCTTTTCAAGCGTAGAGGCAAAAAGACCGGGAGGATCGCGCAAATGATTTTTCTGTGGACTGATTTGCGTCAGGGTTTTGCCTGTGAACCTTTGTTGGGGAGCTGGAGCCTTTGGGCGGCGCTGGCTCGACGGGTTTTCAGGTGCGGCCTAGAATAGGCCCACTCATTTTTTGGTTGAGCAATCATGCCTCCTGAATGTCAGCTGTTCGGCACCCTTGGATGCCACTTGTGTGAAGTCGCCGAAGCCGAGCTGATGCCTCTTGTCGAGCATGGTTTGTTGGTTGAACTGGTCGATATTGCTGAGGATGAGGCTTGGTATGCGGCTTACAGCCTGCGAATTCCGGTACTGCGCCGTGTCGATACAGGTGCTGAGCTGGGCTGGCCATTCAGCGCTGATGAGGTCGTGGCATTTCTGCGTTAATCCGCATTTTCTGGTTTATCCCGCCGGTCGCTACTGCCATGCATTCCTTGGCATTTTGCGGTTTCATCGGTTACTGTATGTTCATACAGTAAATGCGTCAGAGGGATGAACCGTGGTCAATGTCGAACAGTTGAAAAACAGCGTGAACCGGATGTCGGTTGACGTGGTGCGCGAGGCCGTTCTCGAATTGCGCCTGGACGGGCTGGTCACGGAAGGCAAGACGCCGTTCAACAAGCTGCATTTCAACACTTGCTTTGCCGAAATCGAGGCCTTGTTTCAGCGTGCCGGTTACCACAAGCAACTGGATGTGGTCGGTTATCAGGGGCTGCTCTACGCCTTGTACGATCCGGGCCGCTGGGAGGCAGTTGATGTATTGCGCTGGCTCAAGGAATTCACTGACGCCGCAGCGCTGAAAACAATTCCGGCCTGAACATTCTGCGCTAGGTTCGTTTCCCTCAGTGCTGGATAATGCCGCCCTGCATTGAGGGTTCGATTTTCGTATGTCCACATCTACATTTTCTGCTGCTCAGAATCAGGCGAGCACGCTTTATCTGCCGCCCGGTAAATGGCTGACCGTACTCGATTGTCTGTGCGAGCATTTCAGCGCCATTGACCGCGTTCAATGGCTGGACCGCATCGCTCGGGGACGTGTGCTGGACGGCCATGGCCAGCCGATCCCGGTGGACTTGCCTTACAAGGAAGGTCTGCGGATTCATTATTTTCGCGAAGTGCCGGACGAGAAGCCGATCCCGGTAGTCGAGTCGATCCTGTATGCGGACGAACATCTGGTGGTGGCTGACAAACCGCATTTTCTGCCGGTGACGCCCGCCGGCGAATACGTTGAGCAAACCCTGTTACGCAGGCTGATTCATCGCCTGGACAATCCTCACTTGGTGCCGCTGCACCGCATCGACCGGCATACGGCGGGGCTGGTCATTTTCTCGGCCAATCCGCAAACCCGATCGGCTTATCAGTCGCTGTTCCCCACGCGGCAGATCGACAAGCGTTATGAGGCCATCGCTCCGGCACTGCCCGATCTGAATTTCCCCCTGGTGCACAAGAGCCGTCTGGTCGACGGAGAACCGTTTTTCCGCATGCAGGAAGGCGCCGGAGCCAGCAATACCGAAACGGCGGTGGAGGTTCGGGAAAAGCATGGCGATCTGTGGCGTTATGGATTGTTTCCGGTGACCGGCAAGAAACATCAACTGCGCGTCCACATGACTGCGCTGGGGGCGAGCATCTGCAACGATCCGTTTTATCCCCAGGTGCTGAAAGACGTCGAGGATGACTATGCCAATCCGTTGAAGCTGCTGGCGCAAGGCTTGCGGTTTATCGACCCGGTGACCGGTGAGGAGCGCGAATTCGAGAGCCGGATCACCTTGCAGTGGTGATACTGACTTCACTTTTTAGAGCGCCCATGAAAAAGCCCGCAATCAATGCGGGCTTTTCTGTATCCGGTATCGAACCAGAGCTTACAGCTCTTTAACGGTACGAACCTGATCCTTGTTGATGCGGGTTTCTTTGCCGTCCAGCTGTTTGAACTCGTAGAAGCCCGAATCGTCATCGTATTTCGGGGTGTCGACGGCCTGGATTTCGCGACCGTCATTCAAGGTGATCACTGTAGGCGACGAGCAACCGGCGAGGGTGGCAAGGCCCAGTGCGAGCATGAAAGTGGCGAGGGTCCGTTGAGTCATGGGTGTGTCTCCGAATGGGAATTCTTTTGGTTACTGAGCTTGAGACGTATACAAGGCTTGAGAGTTCCTTGAATGGTGTCAGTCTGACACAGTGTTATGGGAATTTAACAGTTCGGGGGTGTTCAGGTTGGCCAGCCGCGGGTCGTTTTCAGGGCACTCCAGGGCAGTGGCGCCTAGATTGCGCATGACCCGGCCGGGGCTGCGTTCACCGGCATTCCAGGCATCTTCGAAGGCCGTTAGAAGGGCCACCGGAATCACACACAGCAAGGGTTCCCAATGCTCGTCATGGCGCAACATTAAAGGTTTTTCAGGATGCTGATTGGCAGTCTCGCGCATGCTTTGCAGCAGCGCGGCGTCAATTCGCGGAACGTCGCACGGCAAAACCAGCAGGTGGCTATGGCGCGCCGCTTTCAGACCGGCACGAATACCCGCCAATGGCCCCGGAAAATCGCCCTCGTCATCGACCACCAATTGATCGGCAAACGGTGCGTAACGCTCGCGGTTGCGGTTGCAGGAGATGATCAGGTCGTCAGTCAGCCCGCGTACCTTACGCTGCAAATGTGCAATCAACGGTTCGCCCAGCCACTCGACCAGGCCTTTGTCCTGACCGCCCATGCGTTGGCCGCGCCCGCCTGCCAGGAGCAGAATGGAGCAGGGGGGCAATTGCGAATCGCGGGTCATGGCAGCTCTCCAGAGGGGCGGCGAAAAAATAGGGCGCTGTGATATAACACCGGGCTGTTTCTCCTACAACTGGACGAGCCTATGAAAGCCAAGGCTGATGTACCTTTCGTGCCGCTCAATATTGCGGTGCTGACAGTCAGTGACACCCGAACTCTGGAAACCGACACCTCAGGCCAGGTCTTCGTCGATCGCTTGACGGCGGCGGGCCACCGTTTGGCGGAGCGGGTTTTGCTCAAAGATGACCTCTACAAAATTCGCGCGCAAGTCGCCAGCTGGATTGCCGACGATGTCGTGCAGGTCGTGCTGATCACCGGCGGTACCGGATTTACCGGTCGTGACAGCACGCCGGAAGCGGTTGCCTGCCTGCTGGATAAACAGGTCGACGGGTTTGGGGAGTTGTTCCGGCAGATTTCGGTAGCCGATATCGGTACCTCGACAGTTCAGTCCCGGGCGCTGGCCGGTCTGGCCAACGGCACGCTGGTGTGCTGTTTGCCAGGTTCGACCAATGCCGTACGCACCGGTTGGGATGGCATCCTGGGCGAGCAGTTGGACGCGCGTCATCGTCCGTGCAACTTCGTGACTCATTTGAAGCAGGCAGCGCCTTGTGAATCCCGTGGGTAAGCCGGGCAAGACCGGAGCGCTGATGCCGGTCGAGCTGGCGCTGGAGCGCCTGCTCGACATGGCCGAGGCCTCGCCGATTGTCGAGCATGAGTATTTGCCGCTGGCTCAGGTTCAGGGGCGTGTGCTGAGCGAAGACCTGATTTCGACGCTGGATCTGCCACCCTGGCCAAACAGTGCCATGGACGGTTATGCGCTGAATCTGACCGACTGGACGGGCGAACCGATGCCGGTCAGTCAGAAGGTGTTTGCCGGGCAATCCCCCGAACCGCTGAAGCCGGGCACCTGTGCACGGATCTTCACCGGGGCGCCGGTGCCCGCGGGCGCTGATTGCGTGGAAATGCAGGAAAACGCTGAGGTTCAAACCGATGAAAGGGTGCGTTTCCTTGAACCGATGAAGGCCGGGCAGAACATTCGCCCGCAAGGTCAGGAAACCACAGTCGGTGAACTGATCCTGCCCGCCGGAACTCGGCTGGGTCCGATAGAGCAGGGATTAGCCGCATCGTTGGGCTGTGCCGGGTTGAAGGTCGTGCGCAAGGTTCGTGTCGCGGTGATTTCCACTGGCGATGAATTGGTCGAGCCGGGCCAGGCCCTGGGGCCGGGACAGATATACAACAGCAATCGAGTGTTGCTGTGCAGTTGGCTGCAACGCCTGGGCTGTGAGGTAGTTGATGCCGGTATTCTTCCGGACGATCTGGCCACAACCCGAGCGCGTCTGGGTGAGTTGCAGGATGTTGATCTGATTCTTTCCACCGGTGGCGTGTCGGTGGGTGAGGCGGATTTTTTGGGTGTCGCATTGCGTGAAGAGGGCGAGCTTGCCCTTTGGAAGCTGGCGATCAAACCCGGAAAACCGCTAACTTTTGGCCATTTCCGCAACGTGCCGGTCATTGGCTTGCCAGGCAACCCGGCGTCGACACTGGTGACCTTTGCGCTGCTCACTCGGCCTTATCTGTTACGCCGTCAGGGCGTTCGGTTCGTCGAGCCGCTGAAGTTCACCGTGCCAGCGGGGTTTGACTGGCCGGTGGCAGGCAATCGGCGTGAGTACCTGCGAGGCCGTCTTGAGCAAGGACGGGCGACTGTCTACCGCAACCAGAGCTCAGGTGTACTGCGTAGCGCCGCGTGGGCAGATGGATTGGTCGAAGTGCTGGAAGGTCGCACGCTGAGCGTCGGAGACGAAGTGGTCTTCATCCCGCTGAGTGACTTGCTCGACTGATCGCTATCTCGTAAATGCAGGCGTCGGCTGACTCAGGCGGCGCCTGCAATGACTGATTCAATTAATTGCTGATCAATGTCACAAGCTGATCGAATCGGCTATTGGCCACCCAGCCCAGCAAACCCAGCACTACCGCTGTTGCACCCGCCGAGTAGGCAAGCCGGTGTTTGATCGTTCGGACATCACCGCGAATTTCGTCCATGTCCCGTCGAAGGTATTTGAGATGGGTTTCCAGCTCGGTAACACGGGGTTCCATATCAACTTCTCCAGTGGTTCTGGCGCTGTTTTTGAAATCGGACTTGTGATTCGCGCGACTTTCGACAATGGGGCCAACCGGGCTCATGGGTATTCTCGCTTCATGACCAGGCATGGAAGCATCCACCGATTGTTTCAACTGTTTGCTTGCAACCTTTTCCAGCTCTCGAACCGGCAAGAGCCCATGGGGTGTATCCACTCATTACATGCACGTCCCTGTGTGTTGGATTGAAAATCGATACCGCCAACACACGGTGACTCAATGCTCGAACCGGGTCAATTAAGCCGATTCCGCATGTTTTGTAAGAAAAAGTACCGCTGTGTAGGACGTCCGGCGCCAGGAGGCTGAATTAATTACGGGTATGACGGCTTTTTTGCGTGCGCCAGTGGTCAAGATGTCTTAACCGATCAATTTGGGAGTGATGTTATGAGTGAACGCCGGGCGCTGTTGATTCTGCATGGCAAGCAGGCACTCAACGAGGCGGTACGCACCGCCGTCGAGGACAAGCGCAAGCAAGGCTGGGAGCTGGCCGTGCGTCTGACCTGGGAGGCAGGGGACGCACAGCGCTGGGTAGAACAAGCCTTGGCTGACGGCTACACGAAAATCATTGCCGGGGGCGGCGATGGCACCTTGCGCGATATCGCCGAAGCGCTCGCCGCGCATCCTGGCAAAGCCAGTCTCGTACTCCTGCCTTTGGGCACTGCCAACGATTTTTCCCGTGCCGCCGGCGTACCACTGGAGCCTGCCGAAGCCCTTGAGCTGCTCGATGTGCCACCGCGCGCCATCGATCTGGGTGAAGTGGGCGGGCAGATTTTTCTCAACATGGCCACCGGTGGTTTCGGCAGCCAGGTCACGGCCAATACCTCCGAGGACTTGAAAAAAGTACTTGGCGGTGCTGCCTATCTGTTCACTGGCTTGTCACGATTCAGCGAGCTGCATGCCGCTTACGGCGAACTTCAGGGGCCGGATTTTCACTGGCGTGGCGAGCTGTTGGCACTGGGTATCGGCAATGGCCGACAGGCCGGCGGTGGACACGTGTTGTGCCCGGAGGCGCTGGCCGATGATGGCTTGCTGGATATCAGTATTCTGCCGGCGCCACAGGAGTTGGTGGGCACCTTGAAGACGCTGCTCAGCGATGGCTTCGGGATCGACAACATGTTTGTTCGCACCCGTTTGCCATGGGTCGAAATCAAGGTGGCCGAGGGGCTGTGCATCAATCTTGATGGCGAACCGCTCGAAGGTGACAGCATGCGATTCGAGGCGCGTCCGGCGGCGTTGCGCGTGCATTTGCCGGAACATTCTCCCTTGTTGAGCAGCGCCGGGCTGGTCAGTCGTCCAGGCTGATGATCTGCTCACGCACGGCGAACAGCACCAGACCCGCCACGTCGTAGATTTGCAGTCGCTTCATGATCTGTGAACGGTGGGTCTCGACAGTCTTGATGCTCAGGCCCAGGCCATTGGCGATTTCCCGGGTGGATTTTCCGCGCACGATCAAGCGCAGGATTTCCAGTTGGCGCGCGGTCAGATTGTGCGAGTCGGCTGCCTCCGGCTGCTGCTTCTGATTACGGGTCAGGGCTTGATTGATCACGGTATGGGCGATGGCCGGGCTCAGGTAGCGCTCGTTGTTGCGCAAGGCTTCCAGTGCATGCTCAAGTTCTGTCGCTGTGGTGTCCTTGAGCAGGTAGCCGTGGGCGCCGGACTCCAGCGCCTGCATGATCAGCGCCGGATCGGTGTGCATCGACAGGATCAGCACCTTGCTCTGCGGGCGTACCCGCTTGAGCCGTTGCAGGGCTTCCAGGCCACCGGTTTCTTTCATGGAGATATCCAGCAACACGATATCCGGATTCAGTTGCTCGACCATTTCGAGCAGCTGCGAACCGTCATTGGCCTCGCCAATCACCGCGTAACCGGGAATATCCAGCACCAGAGCGCGCACGCCGGCCCTGATCAGCGAGTGGTCATCCACCAGAAGTAAGTTGCAAGTCAACGCATAACCTTATTCGTACTGGCCCGCTCGAGTGCGCGTGGCGCCCACGGGAAGAGTGCTTCGATTTGAGTGCCTTTGCCCGGTTCGCTGATGACGTTCAGGGTGCCACCCAGTTGCTCGATTCGTTCGGCCATCCCGGCCATGCCTCGTTGTCCTTCACGACCGGGGTTGGCCGCCGGGGCGAATCCCAGGCCGTCATCGCTGATCAGCAACGTCAGACCTTTGGGCAGACGTTGCACGCGTATCACCAGATTTTTTGCCTGGGCATGACGCAGGATATTGGTAACAGCCTCTTGGGTAATACGAAAGGCGGCGACTGCCATTTCTTCCGGAATGCCATTGAGCCGCTGCTGGCAATCGAGGCTCCAGTGCACGTTAGTGTTGGCCAATGTCTTGAGCAGGTGCGCACGCAGGCTGGCTTCAAGTCCCAGGCTGGTCAACTGGCGTGGGTTGAGAATGGCTGAAACGTCGCGCACCTTGTTGAGGGTTTCTTCCAGGGTGTCGCACAACGCGGTGCATTGTTCCTGCAAGTCGTCGGGCATGCGCCGCTTGAGCCATTCGCTTTGCAGTTTGGCGGCCGTCAGCAGTTGGCCGATATCGTCATGCAGTTCGCGGCTGAGGCGATGGCGCTCGTTTTCCTGGACTTCCAGCAAGCGGTCAGCGAGTTCCTGCGGCTGAAACTTGATCGATTTGCGTGACAGTCGATATTGCACCCAGACGCACGCAGTAGCAGCGATATCGAGCAGCAGCAATCCCAGGCAAAGTGGTGTTGAAAGAGCGTAGGTCAGCAGACTGCCGAGCGTGGCCGCGACACACAGTATGAGTGTGAACCGGCGAGCATTTTCGCGGGAGGGTGGCCATGTAGTGATTGACTTGAGGCTGGCGTACATAACGGATGGAGCCAATGGATGTTCGCTGCGGGCAGACCGGCCGGAGGCTGACGGGTCTCTGTCTGAAAATGCTGTCAATTATATTATTGATTTCAACGCGGTTCAGTAAACGTATTGGCCGCCAACTATCAGTGGACAGCGATCTCTGAAGTCACTGTGCCACTAATTTGAAAGCAACTAATGGGCGGCATAATACCACTTAAGATACCGTTGGTCGCGTTTGCTATATATGTCCATTGAGTCAGGAAATACGTGATATTGGACGCAAGTTCCATAATGGAAAAGTCGATTTGTTGTGTTCGATAGATGTCAGTGTTGCCTGAAGTTGTGCTTGTTTGCACACAGGTAAACCCTGAGGCCGGCAAAAATATCGGCGTCGGCTTTCAGTGATTATTTAGTTCGACTTGTCGCTGGCAGGTATGAACTATTCAATTGCGACGTTCAACGCTTGTGTTCCAAGTGCTTGCGCGGGTACCGAGTGCGGGTCAGGCTTGTCCCGAGTAGGGCAGTTGGGGCAAACGTTTGCCCGTGCGGGGCGGCTGATGGCGGCTTTGGCTGACCTGGAAGGCGAATGCTTCGAGCAGCAAAGCCTGCTCACTTTCATCCAGACTCAGTTGCCCGGTCTGCTGATCGACCAGTTCAAGCTGCCAGGCCATCAATGTGAAGCAATCCTGCAAGGCTTGCAGGGCCTGTTCGTGAAGGTCGACGTGTTCCTGATTGAGGTTGAGCAGACTGTAAATGTGCAGGGAAAACTCGGAAATCGCCTCCAGCGCGAGGGCTTCAGCCCTGCGTGCGAGTTTCAGCAGAGTACTGAGCATGCACTCGATGGCGTCCTTGTCATTGCTGATCAATTGCAGGTGGCTGAGGCATTCTTCGGACTTGGCCAGGAGTTGCTCGGCCTCGACAAGGAATTCGGGGAAGCGTTGTACCCACTCTTTGCGGTCCATTGGCATGCTTATCTCCACAACGTCATGTCTGATGAGGGAATGCCGTGTGTGGCGACGATCGTGAATCGTCGGGAGATCGCGCCCAGACGTGCAAGTGCACAGACTGAGAGGTTCCAGAGGGCTTGTTTCCACTGAACTGCGATCGCACACAATAGCCTGACTCCGTTCATGCAATGAGAATGGCGTCACATTAATGGCTATTGGATATTGCGAATATCAGGTTGGGCCTGATTGTTACTAGGGGAATCCCTTAGGCGCGGGAACCTACCGTGCAAACCGAGGTCGCGCCGCAGAGAATGTAGCAGATGAAAATCACCGGGCCAGTAAACCATGATGTTAATGTGACATCAATGCCTGTTCATGGCATTTTTGATGGGGTCGGGTATGGCAATCAAGAACTGCGATTTGCCGCCGATAACCTCACATAGTGAATTCATCAGAACAAGCCCAGGAGTCATTGATGGCCGGCATTCTCGACACGGTAGACCAACGCACGCAACTGGTGGGTGAGAATCGCCTGGAAATTCTCATGTTTCGACTGGCCGGGCGTCAGTTGTTCGCGATCAACGTGTTCAAGGTTCAGGAAGTGCTGCAACTGCCGAAACTGACTTTGATGCCGCAGCGTCACCCGTTTGTATGCGGAGTGGTCAATCTGCGCGGTCAGACCTTGCCGGTGATCGATCTGTCGCAGGCGATCGGTATGCGTCCGTTGGTGCCGGGGCCCAACAGCACGATCATCGTCACCGAATACAACCGCTCGGTGCAGGCCTTCCTGGTGGGCGGTGTGGATCGCATCGTCAACATGAACTGGGAAGCCATTCTGCCGCCGCCGACCAGCGCCGGGCGTCAGCACTATCTGACCGCGATCAGCAAGGTCGACGATCAACTGGTGGAAATCATCGACGTCGAGAAAGTCCTCGCCGAAATCGTCCCGTACAACGCCAAGGTCTCGCGTGAAAAACTCGATGATCCGGTGCTCGAGCGCGCCCGTGGCCGTGAAGTGCTGTTGGTGGACGACTCCAACGTGGCACTTTCGCAATTGCGCGACACCCTCGGCCAGCTCGGGGTAAAAATGCACATTGCCAGCGATGGCCTGAAGGCGTTGAACATGCTCAAGGCCTGGGCGGATACCGGCGTGAACATGACCGACAAGCTGCTGATGATCTTCACCGATGCGGAAATGCCGGAAATGGACGGCTATCGCCTGACCACCGAAATTCGTAACGATCCGCGTCTGCGTGGCTTGTACGTGGTGCTGCATACCTCGCTGTCCGGTAGCTTCAACGACTCGATGGTGAAGAAGGTCGGCTGCGACAACTTCCTCTCCAAATTCCAGCCGGACAAACTGGTTGACGTCGTTCGCCAGCGTCTGATGCTCGACGAAGTTCCGGCCTGATCACACACCCATTGTAGGAGTGAGCCTGCTCGCGATCGCGGTGTGTCAGCCCCGAATCATTACCTGACACACCGCGATCGCGAGCAGGCTCACTCCTACAGTTATTGCTCTTTGATTCCTGATCAAGCTCGTATAGGGTGGCGTTTTTACCCTTCAGGGAGCTGGCCATGCTGCGTCTGAGCGCGCTTTATCGTTACCCGTTGAAATCCGGCAAAGTCGATGTGCTGCAAAGTGTTGATCTCGACAAGCTGGGGCTTGATGGCGATCGACGCTGGATGCTCGTGGACGAGGCCAGCGGCCGCTTTCTGACCCAGCGCGCTGAAGCGAAGATGAGTCAGTTGTCGGCGCTATGGAATGCGCAGGGCGGTCTGAGCCTTAGTGCGCCGCAACAGCCTCCCATCGAAATCGCCTTGCCGGGCAACGATGCCGAACTGCGCGGCGTGACGATCTGGCGTGACACCTTGCGCGTGCCGGATGCCGGTGATGAGGCGGCGCGCTGGGTCAGCGATTTCATCGGCAAGCCGACCCGGCTGGTGCAGGTGCCGCTGGATCGCGCCCGGACCACCCAAGCAGGCTTCGGCAAGGATGACGATCAGGTTGCGTTCGCTGACGGATTTCCACTGTTGTTGATCGGCGCGGCATCCCTGCAGGATCTTGCGCAAAAGGTCGGACGACCGCTGGAAATGCTGCGTTTTCGGCCGAACCTGGTGATCGAAGGCAGTGAGGCATATGCCGAAGACAGTTGGAAGCGCATTCGCATCGGTGACGTCGAGTTTCGCGTGGTCAAGCCGTGTTCGCGTTGCATCCTCACCACCATCGACCCGCAAACCGGTGAGCGCAGTGCCGATCGCGAGCCTCTGGCCACCTTGCAGAAGTACCGCGCCGAAGCCGATGGTGCGATGTTCGGCCAGAATCTGGTCAACGACAACAATGGCCGACTCGAAGTCGGCATGCCGGTGGAGATTCTCGAGTAATCCGTCTCTGAAACGAAAATGCCCGTGTCCTTGGATACGGGCATTTTTTATCGCAGTGAAAGCCGTGGGTTTAGCCGCGGTACTCGCACAGGTAAGCGGTGTCGACCGCAACTTTCAGCTGGAACTTGCTGTTGGCCGGGACGTTGAACTGGCTGCCGGCGGCGAAGGTTTCCCAGTCGCTGCTGTCGGGCAGTTTGACGGTCAATGCGCCGCTGACCACGTGCATGATTTCACGCTGGCTGGTGCCGAATTCGTACTCGCCCGGAGCCATGACGCCGATGGTCGCTGGACCTTCTGCGGTGCCAAAGGCGATCGACTTGACGGTGCCGTCGAAGTACTCGTTGACTTTAAACATGGGCGATTCCTCGAAAAGGGTTAGAAATTGGAGGCGGCCAGTATGCACAAGGCTTTTCGCGCCGTCACCTGCCCGGCGTCTGTCCGGTGAGTTCTCGAATTGACCCTAGAGTGGCAAGACCAGTGGCAACAACCGCGCGGTGTTGCGCGCATCTTCCAGCGCCCGGTGCTGCTGGCCGCTGAACTGCATGCCAGCCAATTGCAGCGCACCGTTGAGGCCTAATGGACGCTCCAGGCGGCGGGCCTTGGCGAAGCGTTGTTTGAGATTCATGTGCGGCACCTTGCTCAAGCCACTGTCGATTTGCAGACGCTGCCATTCCTGCAACAACTGCTTGCGGTCGTAATCGCCCCAACTGGCCCAGCCTTCAAGGCGTGTCTGATGGTGCGCGAGCCAGCGTTCGAACGCCGGCCAGACTTCAGTCAACGGCTGTGCCGAGTCGATATTGGCTTGGGTGATGTGTGTCAGTTCACGACAGAAAGGCGTGAGCAACGGCCGTCGCGTCGGTTTGACGAAACGCTGGAAGTGATCCTGCTCGCGCCCGGCGCGATCGACCAGGGTGGCGCCGATCTCGATAATTTCCATTTCGGTGACTGGCCAGCCACCCTCATCGGTGGTGGCTTCCAGATCTATGACCAGCCAGTGAGGCATCGCAGGGTTCCTGATTTCCGCGTTCTGATAACTCAGAGCGTAGTCAAAACCCGCACGGGCGTGTGGGCGACTACTCGACCTGTAACAGAACCTGACGATTTTTTACCTGATCGCCGACCTTGACCTGCACCCGCTTGAGCACGCCGTCGATGCCGGCCTTGAGCGGGTGCTCCATTTTCATTGCCTCCAGCACCACCAGCAATTGACCTTTGCTGACCGGACTGCCTTCGCTGACCAGTACGTCGACGATGGCACCGTCCATGGGGGCTTTCAGGGTGCCGGAGCTGACGCTGGTCTGACTGTCGATCACGGCGTGAGTTCGATCCTCAAGGCGCAGACTGCCGGGATGGCAGAACAACCAGAGTTGCTCGTCATTCTGGCGGTAGGTGTGGCGCTGACGAAGGCCGTCAACTTCCAGCGTGACCGACTGGGCATCGTGGTCGATAAGTTTCAATTCAAGTGTGCGTTCGGCTATCTGCACTTTGAACACGCCTTGTGCCTCAGCAAGCAGTTGCACGGTCCAGGTCTGATCGTCGAGGCCGAGGCGATAATGCAGCGGCACATTCGCGTTATTGCGCCAGCCGTTAAGTGGTGCGCGGTGGCTGCGGGCGCTGGTTTGATAGAAAAGTACCGTTGCGATCGCCAACTGCTCGGCATCCGGAATGTAGCGGTGCAGGCAAGGGTGATCACTGAAGTGCCGGGCGATGAAGGCAGTACTGAAGTCGCCGCTGATGAACTGCGGGTGTTGCAACAGACTGGCGAGCAGGCGCTGATTACTCTGTACACCCAATAGCACCGTGTCCTGTACCGCGCGCAACAGTTTGCGTCGGGCTTCCTCGCGAGTGGCACCCCAGGCGATCAGCTTACCGAGCATCGGGTCGTAGAACGGGCTAACCGATTGCCCTTCAAGCAAACCATGGTCGATTCGCGTACCGTGCTGCAGCGCCGGTTCCCAGGCTTGCACTCGGCCGGTTTGTGGCAGGAAGTCTTGCGCGGGATCTTCGGCGTAAAGCCGCACCTCCATGGCATGTCCGTTGAGCTGAACCTGATCCTGGGTCAGCGGCAACGGCTGCCCTTCGGCAACGAGCAATTGCCATGCGACCAGATCCAGCCCGGTAATCAGTTCAGTTACCGGGTGCTCGACTTGCAGACGCGTATTCATTTCCAGAAAGTAGAACTGGCCGCGTGTGTCGAGCAGAAACTCAACGGTGCCAGCGCCAACATAGTTCACTGCGCGCCCGGCTTTCAATGCCGCTTCACCCATGGCCTGACGCAACTCGGCGGTCATCACCGGGCAGGGCGCTTCTTCGATGACTTTCTGGTGGCGGCGCTGGATTGAGCAGTCACGTTCGCCCAGGTAGATCAGATTGCGGTGCTGATCGCCGAACAACTGCACTTCGACATGCCGCGGTTCGATCAGCGCCTGTTCAAGGATCAATTCGTCGCTGCCGAACGCGTTCAATGCTTCGGAGCGCGCGGTGCGCAGTTGCGCCGGCAGATCAGCCGCATTTTGCAGCAGACGCATGCCGCGCCCACCACCGCCGGCACTGGCCTTGATCATCAGTGGGTAGCCGATTCGCTCGGCTTCGCGCAGCAGAGTGGCGTCGTCCTGTTCGGAACCTTGATAACCGGCGATGCACGGCACACCCGCTTCGAGCATGGCGATTTTTGACTGGCGTTTGCTGCCCATCAATTCGATGGCTTCGACGCTGGGGCCGATGAAGATCAGCCCGGCCTGTTCACAGGCACGGGCGAATTCGGCGTTTTCCGAAAGAAAGCCGTAGCCGGGATGGATCGCGTCAGCGCCGCTGCGGCGAGCGGCGTCGAGGATCGCAGGGATGTTGAGGTATGACTGTTGAACGGGGGACGGACCAATGCGAACGGCTTGGTCAGCCATCTGAACGTGCAGGGCCTTGGCGTCGGCATCGCTGAAGACGGCGACGGTGCGATAGCCCAAGGCTTGGGCGGTGCGCTGGATGCGGCAGGCGATTTCACCGCGGTTGGCGATCAGGATTTTGTGGATGGCGGGCATGGTGATCTTCCTGAGTATTTGGCGGTGAATGTGATGGCCTGCTCGCGATGCTTTTAAGTGGCCCACCGAGGTTTACGCTTTTGCACAAATGCCATGGTGCCCTCGATCCCTTCGTCGCCTGTCACCGCTTCGCTAAACCACTGCGCCGCCTCATCGAGCAATTCACTTGAAGGCTGCCCGGCACTCGCCAACAACAATTTCTTGGTCATGGCATTCGCTTCCGGCGCACAACACAGCACATGTTGCAACACCTCATCCAGCCGCTCAGCCAGCGCTTGTGCATCCTGCTCGACGAAATGCACCAGCCCCAGACGGCGTGCCTGGTGCCCATCGAAACGTGCGGCGGTCAGTGCCAGTCGACGGGTTTCGGTGAGGCCGATGCGCTGCACCACAAACGGCGCAATCTGCGCCGGCAGTAAACCGAGACTGGTTTCCGGCAAACCGAATTGCGCTTGATGATCGGCAATCGCGATGTCGCTGATACAGGCCAGACCGAAACCACCGCCGAGCACCGCGCCTTGCAGCACAGTGATTAGCACTTGCGGTGCGTGCTGTGCTTCTTCCAGCAGGGCGCCGAACGCGCGATTCAGATCGCGGTAAGCCTCGGTGCCCTGAGCGCGGGCGTTGGCCATGTCCTTGATATCGCCGCCGGCACAAAAATGCCCGCCGGCACCGCTGAGCACCAACGCCCGAACAGCGCGGTCATCACGCACAGCCGCCAGCACCGTGCGCAGTTCGCTGACCATCTGCAGGCTCATCGCATTACGACTGTCCGGCCGATTGAGGGTGACGTGCAGCACGCCGCCATGCAGTTCCAGCAACAGCGTCTGGCATTGCGGCAGGCTGCTCATTTCTTTTTCCCCGGGAGGATGCCCATCAGTTTGCAGATAATCCCCAGCATGATCTCGTCGGCGCCGCCGCCAATCGATACCAGCCGGACATCGCGGTAGGCGCGGGCCACCGGGTTGTCCCACATGAAACCCATGCCGCCCCAATATTGCAGGCAGCTGTCGCTGACTTCGCGGCCGAGGCGCCCGGCCTTGAGCTTGGCCATCGACGCCAGCCGCGTGACGTCCTGGCCTTTCACGTATTGCTCGGTGGCCTGATAGACCAGCGCGCGCAGGCATTCGATTTCGGTCTGCAATTCGGCGAGGCGGAAGTGGATGACCTGATTGTCGATCAGTGCATTGCCGAAGGTCTTGCGCTCCTTGCAGTACTCAATGGTGCTGTCGATGCAATATTCCAGCCCCTTGATCATGTTCGCCGCACCGAACAGGCGTTCTTCCTGAAACTGCAACATCTGCATCATGAACCCGGCGCCTTCATGGCCGATGCGATTGCGCTGTGGCACGCGCACGTTGTCGAAAAACACCTGGGCGGTTTCCGAGCTGCGCATGCCGAGCTTGTCCAGGTGCGAGCTCAAGCTGATGCCCGGTGTGTTCATCGGCACCATGATCAGCGACTTGTTGATGTGCGGTTTGTCGTCCGAGGTGTTGGCCAGCAGGCAGATGAAGTCGGCGCTCGGCGAGTTGGTGATCCACATCTTGCTGCCGTTGATCACATAGTCGTCGCCGTCCTTGCGCGCGGTGGTTTTCAGCCCGGCGACGTCGGAGCCTGCACCGACTTCAGAGACGCCGATGCAACCAACCTGCTCGCCAGTGATCGCCGGGCGCAGGAATTCTTCGCGCAGTTCATCGGAGCCGAAGCGGGCGAGGGCAGGCGTACACATGTCGGTCTGCACGCCGATCGACATCGGAATGCCGCCGCAATGGATGGTGCCGAACTCTTCGGCGGCGACAATCGAATAGCTGTAGTCGAGGCCCATGCCGCCGAATTTTTCCGGTTTGGAAATACCCAGCAAACCGAGGTCGCCAGCCTTGCGGAAAATTTCGTGAATGGGAAAGCGTCCGGCCTTTTCCCATTCATCGACGTGCGGATTGATCTCGTGCTCGACGAACTGGCGGACGGTACGGCGCAGGGCTTCGTGTTCCGGGGTGAAGATCATTGTTATTGTTCTCCGTAGGGTCCGTGGCGATCAGAACCGGCTGACGCCGAAGCTGTTGGGTTGCAACGTGCGAATGTCGGCCTCGTGGCAGATGTCCAGCAAGTAGCCAAGCAGGGTGCGCGTGTCGCGGGGGTCGATCAGCCCGTCATCCCACAGATTGGCGCTGCCGTAGAGCGCGGTGGATTGACTGTCGAGTTTCTGCGCGGTGACTTGTTCGAGCATGTCGAGCATTTTCGGGTCTGGCGTCAGGCCGTCCTTCAACTGCTTGGCTTCGGTAACGATGCGCAAGACTTTGCCGGCCTGCGCACCGCCCATCACCGCCGTGCGGCTGTTCGGCCAGGCGAAGATGAAGCGTGGATCGAGTCCGCGTCCGCACATCGCATAGTTGCCGGCACCGTAGGAACCGCCGACGACCATCGTCAGTTTAGGCACCCGTGCATTGGCTACCGCTTGAATCAGTTTCGAGCCGTGTTTGATCACGCCTTGCTGCTCGGATTCGGTGCCGACCATGAAACCGGTGGTGTTGTGAAAGAACAGCAGCGGCGTCTGGCTCTGATCGCACAACTGAATGAACTGCGCCGCTTTGCTCGCGCCGTTGGGTGTGATCGGGCCGTTGTTGCCGATGAACCCGCAGGCGCGGCCCTGAATCTTTAGCTGGCCGCAAACTGTTTGCTGATCGAACTCGCCCTTGAATTCGACGAAGCAGGATTCGTCGGCAATGCGCGCGATGATTTCGCGTACGTCGTAAGGTTTTTTCGGATCGTCGGGGATCAGCCCGAGCAATTCATCGATGGGGTAGAGCGGCTCTTTGTATTGCGGCTCCGGCAACCACGGCAGTTGCTCGTTCCACGGCAGCATACGGAGGATTTCACGGACCTGACGCACGCCATCGGCATCGTTTTCAGCGAGGTATTCAGCCGTGCCGGCGACTTGCGCGTGCATCTCGGCACCACCGAGTTCTTCATCGGTGGCGACTTCGCCAGTGGCCGCTTTCAGCAGTGGCGGACCGGCGAGAAACAGCTTGGCCTTGCCGCGCACCACTACCACGTAATCCGACAACCCCGGCTGATAAGCGCCACCGGCCGTGGCCGAACCATGCACCACGGTAATCTGCGGCAAACCCATTGCCGACATCCGCGCCTGATTGGCAAAACTGCGCGCGCCTTCGACAAAAATCTCCGCCGCGTAATTGAGGTTGGCGCCGCCACTTTCGGCGAGGGTGATCACCGGGAGTTTGTTTTCCTGGGCGATCTGTTGCAGGCGCAGGGATTTTTTCAGGCCAGTGGGCGAGATCGTCCCGCCCTTGATTGCGCTGTTGTTCGCCACCACCATCGCGCGAATGCCGCAGACGTAACCGATACCGGCGATCAGTCCGCCACCGGCGGAACTGCCGTCCTTGTCGTCGTGCAACTTGTAGCCGGCGAGGCTGGCCAGTTCGAGAAACGGCGCGCCGGGATCGAGCAACAGATTCAAGCGCTCACGGGGCAGCAGTTGCCCGCGCTTGTCGAACCTGGCTTTGGCTTCGGTGGCCTTGTTCAGCAGACTCTGTTCGAGTTGCTGCACATGTTCGATCGCCGCGAGCATGGCCGAGCGGTTGCGGGCAAACGCTTCGCTGTGCGGGTCGAGTCGGGACTGGATCTGCGGCATGGCTTACTCCTTGTCCTTCAGCACATCGGGTAAATACGCGCGGTGGAAACCGTTGAACGACTCGCTGTGGGTCGCCTTGTGCAACGGCCATGCACGGCTGCCGAGGCTGGCCGCGCCGTCGATTTTCAAGGTGCTGCCACTGATAAATGCGGCGGCCGGGCTAAGCAAAAAAACAATCGCCGCACTGACTTCCGACTCGGTGCCGATACGCTTGAGCGGCACGTGTTCGCGCAGGGTCGGAATCACCGCTTTGAACGCGCCTTCGTAAGTGTCCATGCCGCTGGAGGCAATCCAGCCCGGCGCCACCGCGTTGACCCGCACGCCGGCATAACCCCATTCGAACGCGGCAGTTTTGGTGAAGTTGTCCATGCCCGACCGCGCCGCGCCAGAGTGACCCATGCCGGGCATGCCGCCCCACATGTCGGCGAGCATGTTGACGATGTTGCCGCCGTGTTTGCTCATCGACTGGTTGAACACTTCCCGCGCCATCAGAAAACCGCCGACCAGATTGGTGCGCAGCACGGTTTCGAAACCTTTCTGATTGATCGAGGCCAAGGGCGACGGGTACTGGCCGCCGGCATTGTTGACCAGACCGTGGATCGGTCCGTGTTCAGCAATCAATTCGCTGACCAGTTGTTTTACCGCTTCTTCATCGCGGATATCGCAAGCCTTCCAGTGCGCGCGGCCACCGTCCTCGGCGATTTCGTCGGTGACCTTTTGCAGTTTCTCCGGCTTGCGCCCCACCAGCAGTACATTGGCGCCGAGGGCCGCCAGTTCATGGGCGGTGCAGCGACCGATGCCACTGCCGCCACCGGTGACGATGATGGTCTGGCCGCTGAACAGACCGGCGTTGAAAATCGACGCGTAAGCCATGCAAACAATCCTCTAGTCGAGTTGTTCGGCGATGCTCTGCGGCACCGGGATCTGGATTTCCAACAGTTGCTGGGCGAAGGCTTTGCCTTGCGGATCGATGCGCAGACTGGCCACGCCGCCACCGCCGAGGGCGTTTTCCAATAGAAAATTCAGGCTGTGGGTGCCGGGCAGATACCAGCGTTCGACCCGGCCGTGGATCGGGTCGAGTACGTGGCTCATCCAGTCGACAACCACGGCCGGGGTCAGCGCTTCGGCGATCCACGGCAGGTATTCGGGTTTGCGCGGCATCACGCCAATGTTGCTGTGATTGCCCTTGTCACCGGAGCGCGCGACGGCCAGTTTCACCAGCGCCACACTGGCATCGGCGCGGCCCTGTGGTTTGGGCGGCTGATGGGGCAGGGGCAAATCCGCGCTGTCGAGTGCGCTGAGCGAAGGCAGGGCGCATGGATAACGTTGACCGGCCATGTCGATCTGTACTGTGCAGGCGCTTTTATCGATCAGGAATGAAAACAGACGAATCAGCGGATACACCGTTGGCCGCCCGCCGACGATGCCGGTCATCCCCGGCGCCATGCCGGTGGCGGCCTGGGCAATCTCCCGGGAGAACAGTACCAGCGCCTGTTTGTCTGGATGACGTACGGCGAGCTTGACAACCACTTCGCGGCTGTCGCGGCGTTGGCCATGAGGGCCGTAGGTGGCTTCGCTGCCGAGCAGTTCGATGTTGATTTCGCTGTAGGGCGCCCAGCCGCGCTGGCTGAACATTTGCGAAGTCTTGTCGATGATCGCCTGACTGACCCGCTGCGCTTTTTCCACTGCATCGATACCGGCGATCAGGCAACTGGCGGTGCAACGAAACCCTTCCGGGTAGGTGGCGCTGACCTTGTATTTATCGCTTGGTGGCAGGCCTTTGGCGCCGTGGACGTGCACGGCATTCTTGCCTTGTTGCTGAAGTCTGACCCCAGTGAAATCGCAGACTACATCGGGCAACAGATACGCCTGCGGATCGCCGATTTCATACAGCATCTGTTCGCCGACAGTCAGCGGGGTGACCAGTCCGCCTGAGCCTTGCGGTTTGCTGACGATGAACTGGCCGTCGGCGCTGACTTCCACGATCGGAAAGCCGATGTGCTCGTAATCCGGCACTTCGCGCCAATCGGTGAAATTGCCGCCGGTGCATTGCGCGCCGCATTCGATGATGTGCCCGGCGAGCGCAGCCTGGGCGAGTTTGTCGTAGTCGTGCCATGACCAGCCGAATTCATGCACCAGCGCCGCACTGACCACCGCGCTGTCGACCACGCGCCCAGTGATGACAATGTCGGCGCCCAGGCGCAGCGCTTTGACAATGCCCGGCGCGCCAAGGTAGGCGTTGGTCGACACGCACATTGGCGGCAGCGGGGCGCCGCTGAACATTTCGGTGATGCCGCTGAGCTGTTTGAGCTGTGATTGCAGATCATCGCCCAGTAATACGGCGATTTTCAGTGCGACGCCGGCCTTGTCGCAGGCCGCTTGCAGGGCGGCGGCGCAGGCTTGCGGATTGATCCCGCCGGCATTGCTGATCACGCGGATGTTCTGCTCGGCCAGTTGTGGCAGCAGAGGTGTCAGCGCGTCGATGAAGTCGCCGGCAAACCCCGCCTGTGGGTCCTTTATGCGTGCCCCGGCCATGATCGACATCGTGATCTCGGCCAGGTAATCGAACACCAGATAATCCAGCTTGCCGCCGTCCACTAACTGCGCGGCGGCGGTCGAGGTGTCTCCCCAGAATGCACTGGCGCATCCGATGCGAACGGTGGTGGGCATTTTTATCTCCGACTCAGCAACCTGTGACAGAAGTGTCTGGAGGCTACCAAGCAAGCGCTTGGTTTGTAAACAGTTGAAACTATCTTCTGCCCAAGCGCTTGCTTGGTTGCCGCTGGCGGCTTAAATTGCGCGCAACCCTGCGGTTTCAGGGGGCAACAGACTGATCGACTGTAGGAGAGAACGGGTGGACGAGCAAAAAGCCCTGAGGGTCATGCGCGATTTGGTCGACGAAGGCCAGTTGACTGACCCTGACAGCGCCCGCGGCAAATTGCTGCAAGTGGCCGCTCACCTGTTCCGCAACAAAGGCTACGAACGTACCACGGTGCGCGATCTGGCCGGCGCCGTCGGCATCCAGTCGGGAAGCATTTTTCATCACTTCAAAAGCAAGGATGAAATCCTCCGGGCGGTGATGGAGGAAACCATCCGCTACAACACCGCGTTAATGCGGGCAGCTCTGGCCGATGCGGCCAATGTGCGCGAACGCGTGCTGGCGCTGATTCGCTGCGAACTGCAGTCAATCATGGGCGGCAGCGGTGAAGCCATGGCGGTGCTGGTTTATGAGTGGCGTTCGCTGTCCGAAGAAGGTCAGACCCAAGTGCTGGCACTGCGCGATGTCTACGAGGACATCTGGCTGCAAGTGCTGGGTGAGGCCAAGGACGCAGGATTTATCCGTGGCGATGTATTTATTACCCGACGTTTCCTCACTGGCGCACTGTCCTGGACGACCACCTGGTTCCGTGCCGGCGGCAGTTTGAGCCTCGATCAGTTGGCCGACGAGGCGTTGATTCTGGTCCTCGAAGAGCGTTGAAGCACTTTCTATCGGGCCGGGAAACTGGCTAACTGGGCGAAACCGCCTAGCTTGAATGCATTGATCGGTATTTTTTCGGGGAGTGGGGTGTTTTGAAGTCTTTGCCAATTCGGACGGCCGCGGGCTTGATGCTCGCAGCGCTGGCTGCATTTTGGGTATTGCCCGCTCAGGCAGCGCAATTGGTCCGGGTCGGCGCGGCGCATTTTCCGCCTTACACCGTTCGCCCGGAAAACGGTGCCGACACAGGCCTTCTGCCGCAATTGGTCGAGGCCCTCAATCGCCTGCAAAGCGACTATCAGTTCGTCCTCGTGCCCACCTCGATTCCCCGGCGTTTCGGTGACTTCAAGCAGGGCCGGATCGACATGGCAATTTTCGAGAATCCCGATTGGGGCTGGAAGGAAATTCCCCATACAGATGTCGACATGGGTCTTGAGGATGCGGAAATTTTCGTCGCACAACGCGAAGATGGCCGGCAGCAGAATTATTTCGCCGACCTCACTGGCAAGCGCCTGGCTCTGTTCAGCGGTTATCACTACGAGTTCGCCAACTTCAACGCTGACCCGAAATACCTCGCACAGAATTACAACGCCACGCTGACCTATTCCCACGACAGCAACCTGCTGATGGTGCTGCGCGGGCGCGCCGATGTTGCCTTGGTGACCCGTTCCTATCTGTTCGATTACCTGCTGCGTAACGAGAAGGTGCGCGACGAGTTGCTGGTGTCGCAGCGCATCGATCAGGTCTATCACCATTACGCGATTCTTCGTCCGACCGCGCCGATCACCGGCGCGGCGTTTGGCAAGTTGTTGCAGGGTTTGCGCGACAACGGTGAAATGCTGAAGATTTTCGATCCGTACAAGATTGCCGTAGTGCCGGTGCCTCACCACTGAGGCAGCGATTTCTGGGCAAAGCCTAAATTTTCCCTCCCGGATCACGTCCCATCGTTGAACTGTCGACGATTATCGTGAGCCCGACCCATGTCCAATCTGAATGACCTGACTTCCCTGGCCTTGCCTGCGGGCAGTCAACTGATCGCTGATGTCAGCGAAAACCGTCTGAGCCTGAGCCTGGACGGACAACCGCTGATCCGCTTGCGCCTCGATCGAGACGCAAAGGGGCCGATCCAGATCGATGAGCGTTTTGCGTTGCCGCCCGGGCAGGCGTTGTGGGCAGCCTGTTACTGGCTGTTCGCACGGGATCCGGCGTGCCGTCAATTGACCTGGCAACTCGATCAGCCACCGACCGAAGCCTTGCTCAGTGGCTTGCTGGTGAGCACCGAAGTGGCCGGCGAATATCGCTGCGAGCGCACGCTGTTCTGGCAGTTGCCGCAACCGTGGCTCGGCACTTCGCTGAGTGGTAGTTATCCGCAGCAGATGGTCATCAGCCAGGGCAAGCGTCATCCGCTGCGGCCAGTCAAACCGCGCGGTGAAGTGTATCGGCGTTTCGATGCCCGCCTTGGTGCGTGGATTTCCCTGCGCACTGTAGAGATCGAAGCAGACCTGGCGCGCTTCAACCGCTGGCAGAACAGCCCGCGCGTTGCCAGTTTCTGGCAGGAAGAGGGCAGCCTCGAGAAGCATCGCGAATACCTGAGCAAGCTCGATGCTGACCCGCATACGCTGACGCTGATTGGCTGTTTCGATGATCAGCCGTTTGCCTATTTCGAAGCCTACTGGGCCAAGGAAGATCGCATCGCGCCGTTCTACGATGCCGACAACTACGATCGCGGTATTCACATGCTGGTCGGCGAGGAAGAGCACCGTGGTCCGCATAAAGTGGCGAGCTGGTTATCGGCGCTGGTGCATTACCTGTTTCTTGATGATCCGCGCACTCAGCGGGTGGTCGCCGAGCCGCGGGCCGACAACGCGAAGATGATCGGCCATATGCAGAATCAGTGCTTTCACTGCGAGAAGGAATTCGACTTTCCGCACAAGCGCGCGGCGCTGATGATGCTGGGGCGTGAGCGGTTTTTTGATCGCTGCAAGTTGGCTTGAGGTCATTTAAAAGCAAAAGATCGCAGCCTTCGGCAGCTCTTACAGAGGAATGCATTTCCATGTAGGAGCTGCCGAAGGCTGCGATCTTTTTTATCTGTCGGCGCGGTCTCAGCGACGACCCACGGCTACCGCATCCTGACGGCTGCCCGAGACCTTGCGGCAGTGCACCAGTGCATCACGAATCATGAAGTTGACCAGGGTTGGCGAAACGCCCAGTTCCTTGGCGATGTCCTTTTGCGGCACGCCGTGCAGCCGGTACATCTCGAACGCATAGCGCGTGCGGCTGGGCAGTTCGGTCAGCGCGTCGGCGATGTTTTCCAGGGTCGAGAAATTGATATGCGAGGTTTCCGGCGAAGCACCCTGGATGACCACATTCAGCCCTTCCTCTTCAGGGCCGGAGTACTTCTGCTCAAGCGCCTGTTTGCGGTAATGATCGATGGCGAGGTTGCGCACGATCTGGAACAGATAGCTCAGTTGAGCCTTGATCGACGACGTGATCGGTGGCGCCGATTGCAGTCGGAAAAACGCATCCTGCACCACATCTTCGGCGCGCGACCGGCAGCCGGTAATGCGGGCTGCAATCTTGACCAGAATCAGTCGATTGTCGACGAATGCCTGAAGTAGCGGTGAATCGCACTTGCTTGTGGATACTTGTTCCGTCATGGAAATCACCTTGCTGCCAAATAGGTTCGTGGGACGCCTTGGGGGATGGGGGCGTCCTACACATCGAGCGACAAATTATGTTGAATGATAATGATTGTCAATTGAGAAAGAGAAGTAATGCGCCACAAAGGTGCGTTCTGAGAACTGCGACACGCCGCCACACCCCGGCCCCATTGGCGATCCAGCCTGCCGACTAATTATTTCAAGACGTCATCCGTTCTCATTGGTGAATGGTTCCCGGTGCACAACCCCGGCCACACCGCATTCCGCAGCCTTGCGCGGTCGGCACAGACCGCGCCCTGCATGCCCTTCGAGGGGCGTGACGCAGCAAACCCGATTCCATTAGCAAGCCGAATTCAGGCAGGAAACCTCATGACCGACGCGTTCGAACTCCCCAGCACCCTGGTCCAAGCCCTCCAGCGCCGCGCGGCCCTGACGCCGGATCGACTGGCCTTGCGTTTTCTCGCCGAAAACGAAGAGCAGGCTGTGGTACTCAGTTATCGTCAGCTGGATGAGCGCGCACGCATGATCGCCGCCGCGTTGCAGGCTGACGCTGAATTCGGCGACCGTGCGGTGCTGCTGTTTCCCAGCGGTCCGGATTACGTCGCGGCATTTTTTGGCTGCCTATACGCCGGCGTGATCGCAGTGCCGGCCTATCCGCCGGAATCCGCGCGCCGTCACCATCAGGAGCGTTTGCTGTCGATCATTGCCGACGCCGAACCGCGTCTGCTGCTGACCAGCGCCGACCTGCGCGACGCCTTGCAGCAGATCGAGGGTGCGCCGCCGTTGTTGTGTGTCGACACTCTCGACAAGACACTGGCGCAAAACTGGGTTGAACCGAGCCTGCCGCAAGACCACATCGCCTTCCTGCAATACACCTCCGGTTCGACTGCACTGCCCAAAGGCGTGCAAGTCAGCCACGGCAATCTGGTCGCCAACGAACTCCTGATCCGTCACGGTTTCGGCATCGACGTGAACCCTGATGATGTCATCGTCAGCTGGCTGCCGCTGTACCACGACATGGGTTTGATCGGTGGTCTGCTGCAGCCAATTTTCAGCGGCGTGCCATGCATTCTGATGTCGCCGGCGTACTTCCTCGGTCGGCCATTGCGCTGGCTGGAAGCGATCAGCGAATACGGCGGCACCATCAGCGGCGGACCGGACTTCGCCTATCGCTTGTGCAGCGAACGGGTCAGCGAGTCGGCGCTGGAACGTCTCGATCTGAGTCGCTGGCGCGTGGCCTATTCCGGTTCCGAGCCAATCCGTCTCGACACCCTGGAGCGCTTCGCCGAGAAGTTCGCCGCATGTGGTTTCAGTGAGCACAACTTCATGGCCTCGTACGGTTTGGCCGAAGCCACGCTGTTCGTCGCCGGCACCCCGCGCGGCACCGGTATCCCGGCACTGCGCGTGGACGATCAGGCGCTGGCACAAAACCGCGCCGAGCCGGGCGATGGCAGCCCAATCATGAGTTGTGGTATCAGCCAACCGGAACACGCGGTGCTGATCGTCGAGCCAAACACACTCGTCGAACTCGCCGACAACGCGGTCGGCGAAGTCTGGGCCGCAGGCCCGAGCATCGCCCACGGCTACTGGCGCAATCCTGAAGCGAGCGCCAAGACCTTCGTCCAGCACGCCGGCCGCACCTGGCTGCGCACCGGCGACCTGGGCTTCATGCGCGACGGTGAGCTGTTCATCACCGGACGCCTGAAAGACATGCTGATCGTGCGCGGCCACAACCTGTATCCACAGGACATCGAAAAAACGGTCGAGAACGAAGTGGAAGTGGTGCGCAAGGGTCGCGTCGCTGCATTTGCGGTCAATCAGGATGGCGAGGAGGGCATCGGCATTGCGGCGGAAATCAGCCGCAGCGTGCAGAAAATCCTCCCGCCGGAGGCGTTGATCAAAGCCATTCGCCAAGCCGTGGCTGAGGCTTTTCAGGAAGCCCCGAGCGTGGTGGTGCTGCTTAATCCCGGCGCCTTGCCGAAAACTTCCAGTGGCAAATTGCAGCGCTCGGCGTGCCGCAATCGTCTGGCCGATGGCAGCCTCGACAGCTACGCGGTGTTCCCGTCGAGCACCGCTGAAAGCCAGGGCGCAGTCACCAGCGCCTCAGAACTTGAGGGCTTGATCGGCAAGATCTGGGCTGAGCAACTCAACGTCAAACAGGTCAACGCCGACGATCACTTCTTCCTGCTCGGCGGCAACTCGATCGCCGCTACGCAAGTGGTCGCCCGCGTGCGTGAAGAGCTCGCGCTTGAGCTGAACCTGCGCCTGTTGTTCGAAGCACCGACCCTGTCAGCGTTCGCCGCAGCCGTTGCGCAACAGCAGCAGGACGGCGGCAGCGCCCAAGGTGCAATCACCGCACTGTCGCGCAGCGAGCCGATGCCGCAATCGCTGGCACAAAACCGTTTGTGGATCACCTGGCAACTCGACCCACAGAGCAGCGCCTATAACATTCCCGGTGCCCTGCGTTTGCGCGGCGAACTGGACGAAGACGCCTTGCATGCCAGCTTCCAGCAACTGATCGAGCGCCACGAATCCCTGCGCACGCGTTTCTTCGAGCGCGACGGCGTGGCTCTGCAACAAGTGACTGCCGGCACCGAATTCAACCTGCAACTGATCGACATCAGCGACTTGCCGGCGCCCGAGCGCGAGGCCCGTGCGCAACAAATCCGCGAAGACGAAGCACGCACCCGGTTCGACCTGGAAAAAGGTCCGCTGCTGCGGGTGACGCTGGTGCGTCTCGACGACGAAGATCACCAATTGCTGGTGACGCTGCACCACATCATTGCCGACGGCTGGTCCCTGAACGTATTGATCGACGAATTCTCGCGCCTTTACGCCGCTGCTTCGCAAGGAGCGACAGCCAACCTCGCGCCATTGCCAACCCAGTACGCCGACTACGGCAGCTGGCAGCGTCAATGGCTAGCGCAAGGCGAGAGCGCGCGGCAACTGGCCTGGTGGAAAGCGCAGTTGGGCGACGAGCATCCAGCGCTGGAGCTGGCCACCGATTACCCACGATCCGCCAAACAAACTCACAGCGCCGCACGTCACTCCGTGCGTCTGGGCGCGAGCCTCAGCGATGCGATCCGTAACACGGCACAGGCTGAGCAATCGACCCCGTTCATGCTGTTGCTCGCGGCATTGCAGAGCCTGCTGCATCGCTACAGCGGTCAGCGCGACATCCGCATCGGCGTACCGAACGCCAACCGTCCACGCCTGGAAACCCAGGGCCTGATCGGCTTCTTCATCAACACCCAAGTGCTGCGAGCAGAGATCGATTCGCGCCTGTCATTCGTTGCGCTGTTGGCCCAGACCCGCAACGCCACACTCGGTGCCCAGGCGAATCAGGATCTGCCCTTCGAACAACTCCTCGAAGCCTTCCCGCAGGCCCGCGAACAAGGTCTGTTCCAGGTCATGTTCAACCACCAGCAACGTGATCTGAGTGCGCTCAAACGTCTGCCGGGTCTGCTCGCCGAAGAACTGCCGTGGCACAGCCGCGAAGCCAAGTTCGACCTGCAATTGCACAGCGAAGAAGACCGTAACGGTCGCCTGACCCTGTCTTTCGACTACGCCAGCGAACTGTTCGATGTGGCGACCATCGAGCGTCTGGCCGAGCATTTCAGCAACCTGTTGCGCGACGTCTGCGAACGTCCGGAGCAAGCCATCGGTGATCTGCAACTGCTGACCGCCACTGAGCACGATCAGCAACAACACTGGGGCGTTGCGCCATGCACCCCGGCGCAACAATGGCTGCCAGAACTGCTCAATGAACAGGCGCGCCTGACCCCGGAACGCACCGCGCTGGTGTGGGACGGTGGCAGCCTCGATTTCGCCGAACTGCACACGCAAGCCAACCGCCTTGCGCATTATCTGCGCGACAAAGGCGTCGGCCCGGATGTCTGCGTGGCCATCGCCGCCGAGCGTTCGCCGCAACTGCTGATCGGCCTGCTGGCGATCATCAAGGCCGGCGGCGCCTATGTGCCACTGGACCCGGATTACCCGGCGGATCGTCTGGCTTACATGCTCAGCGACAGCGGCGTCGAACTGCTGCTGACCCAAACCGAATTGCTCGACCGCTTGCCGGCCAGCGACGGCGTCAGTGTCATCGCCATGGACGCGTTGCACCTGGAAAACTGGCCGAGCCAGGCACCGGGCTTGCACCTGCACGGCGACAACCTCGCTTACGTGATTTACACCTCGGGTTCCACCGGCCAACCGAAAGGCGTCGGCAACACCCACGCGGCACTGGCCGAGCGTCTGCAATGGATGCAGAACACCTACCGCCTCGATGAAACCGATGTGCTGATGCAAAAGGCACCGATCAGTTTCGACGTGTCGGTGTGGGAATGCTTCTGGCCACTGATCACCGGCGCGCGTCTGTTGATTGCCGGCCCCGGCGAACATCGCGATCCGCATCGCATCGCCCAGTTGGTTCAGGCCTATGGCGTGACCACGCTGCACTTTGTGCCGCCATTGCTCTCGCTGTTCATCGACGAACCACTGAGCACTGAATGTACCAGCCTGCGCCGGGTATTCTCTGGCGGTGAAGCGCTGCCCGCCGAACTGCGCAACCGCGTCCTCGCGCAACTGCCAGCGGTGCAACTGCACAACCGTTACGGCCCGACCGAAACCGCGATCAACGTCACCCACTGGCATTGCACCACTGCCGATGGTGAGCGCTCGCCGATTGGTCGTCCGCTGGGCAACGTGATCTGCCGCGTGCTCGACGCCGATCTCAATCCAGTGCCGGCAGGCGTGCCGGGTGAGTTGTGCATCAGCGGTATCGGCCTGGCTCGTGGTTACCTTGGTCGTCCATCGATGACCGCTGAACGTTTTGTGGTCGATCCATTGGGCGAGCAGGGCGCCCGTTTGTACCGTACCGGTGACCGTGCGCGCTGGACCTCCGATGGCGTGATCGAATACCTCGGCCGTCTCGATCAGCAAGTCAAACTGCGTGGCTTTCGCGTCGAACCGGAAGAAATCGAAGCACGCTTGCTCGCACAGGACGGCGTCGCCCAAGCCGTGGTCCTGGTGCGTGAAACCGCTGCCGGCGCGCAATTGATCGGCTACTTCACTGCCACCGATGCCAGCGAAGATCACGACGAACAAAACACTCGCCTGAAAACCGCGCTGGCCGCCGAGCTGCCGGAATACATGATCCCGGCGCAACTGATGCGTCTCGACGCCATGCCACTCAGCCCCAGCGGCAAACTCGACCGCCGCGCCTTGCCCGAGCCGCAATGGCAAGTGCGTGAACACGTCGAACCGGTCACTGCACTTGAACAGCAGATCGCCGCGATCTGGCGCGAAGTGCTCGGTCTGCCTCAAGTCGGTCTGCGCGACGACTTCTTCGCCCTTGGTGGCCACTCGCTGCTGGCCACGCAAATCATCTCGCGTACTCGTCAGGCCTGCGACGTCGAGCTGCCGTTGCGCGCCTTGTTCGAACACAGCGAACTCGGTGATTTTGCCGAACAGATCCACCTGATCCAGGCCAGCGGTCGCACGAACAAACAGCCACCGATCGACAAGGTTGATCGCAGCCAACCGGTGCCGTTGTCGTACTCGCAACAGCGCATGTGGTTCCTCTGGCAGATGGAGCCGGACAGCCCGGCGTACAACGTTGGCGGCATGGCGCGCCTGCGCGGCGTGTTGCATGTCGAGTGTTTCGAGGCGGCGTTGCAAGCGCTGATCCTGCGCCACGAAACCCTGCGCACCACGTTCCCGAGCGTCGACGGCGTCGCCCGTCAGCAGGTGCATGGCGAAACCGGTGTGCGCATGGGTTGGAAGGATTTTTCAAAACTTGCCGCCGATGTGCGTGAGCAAAAGGTTCAGCAACTGGCCGATGACGAAGCTCATCTGCCGTTCGATCTGGAAACCGGCCCGCTGCTGCGCGCCTGTCTGGTGAAGACTGCCGAGCACGAACATTACTTTGTCCTGACTCTGCACCACATCGTCACCGAAGGCTGGGCGATGGATATTTTCGCCCGAGAACTCAGTGCGCTGTACGAAGCCTTTGTCGATGACCGTGATTCGCCGCTTGAGCCGCTGCCGGTGCAGTACCTCGACTACAGCGTCTGGCAACGCAACTGGCTGGAATCCGGCGAGCGTCAGCGCCAACTCGACTACTGGACCGCGCAACTCGGTCGTGAACATCCGCTGCTGGAATTGCCGGGTGACCGTCCGCGTCCCCCAGTGCAAAGCCATCAGGGTGAGCTGTTCCGTTTCGACCTTAGCGACGAACTCGCCGCGCGGGTTCGTGCGTTCAACGCGCAAAACGGTCTGACCCTGTTCATGACCATGACCGCCGCACTCGCGACGCTGCTTTACCGCTATAGCGGCCAGACTGATCTGCGCATTGGCGCGCCGGTGGCCAACCGCATTCGCCCGGAAAGTGAAGGGCTGATCGGTGCATTCCTCAACACCCAAGTGCTACGTTGCCAGCTCGACGGCATGATGTCGGTCGGCGAACTCTTCGAGCAGGTGCGTCACACCGTGATCGAAGGCCAGTCGCATCAGGATCTGCCATTCGATCATCTGGTTGAAGCCTTGCAACCGCCGCGCAGCGCTGCGTACAACCCGCTGTTTCAGGTGATGTGCAACGTGCAGCGCTGGGAATTCCAGCAGAGCCGCATGCTCGCTGGCATGACCGTCGAGTACCTGGCCAACGATGCACGAGCGACCAAGTTCGACCTCAACCTGGAAGTCACCGACCTCGACCATCGCCTCGGTTGCTGCCTGACTTACAGCACCGATCTGTTCGACGAACCGACCATCGCGCGCATGGCCAAGCATTGGCGTAATCTGCTCGAAGCGCTGATCGCCGATCCGCAACAGCGCCTCAGTGAATTGCCGCTGCTCGATGCGCCTGAGCAACAGCACCTGCTCGATAGCCTCGGCATCGAGTCGGGTGAGCATCGTCTCGATCAGTGCATCCATCACCTGTTCGCCGAACAGGCGCTGGCGCGCAAAGACGCGCCGGCCCTGACCTTCGCCGGGCAGACCCTGAACTACGCCGAACTCGACGCCCGCGCCAATCGTCTGGCCTGGGCCTTGCGTGAGCGCGGTGTCGGCCCGCAAGTGCGCGTTGGCCTGGCGCTGGAGCGTTCGCTGGAAATGGTCGTCGGCCTGCTGGCGATTCTCAAGGCCGGCGGTGCGTACGTGCCGCTAGACCCGGAATACCCGCTCGACCGTCTGCATTACATGATCGAAGACAGCCGCATCGGCCTGCTGCTCAGTGATCGCGCCATGTTCAAAGCTCTCGGCGATCTGCCGCCAAGTGTGGCGCGCTGGTGTCTGGAAGACGACAGCGCGGCACTCGCCGCTTACCCGGCCAGCGAGCTGCCGTTTATCAGTCTGCCGCAGCATCAGGCGTACCTGATTTACACCTCGGGTTCGACCGGTAAACCGAAAGGCGTGGTGGTCTCCCACGGTGAAATTGCTATGCACTGCCAAGCCGTGATCGAACGTTTCGGCATGCGCCCGGACGACTGCGAACTGCATTTCTATTCGATCAACTTCGACGCGGCGACCGAGCGTCTGTTGGTGCCGTTGCTCAGTGGCGCGCAGGTGGTGTTGCGTGCGCAGGGTCAGTGGGACGCGGAAGAAATCTGCGGTTTGATCCGCACGTATAAAATCAACGTGCTTGGTTTCACCCCGAGCTACGGCAGCCAGTTGGCGCAGTTCCTCTCAACGCAAAACGAAATCTTGCCGGTGCGGATGATCATTACCGGCGGCGAAGCGCTGACCGGTGAACACCTGCAACGGATTCGCGCGGCGTTCAAACCGGCGATGTTCTTCAACGCTTACGGCCCGACCGAAACCGTGGTCATGCCGCTGGCCAGTCTGGCGCCGGAGGTGCTGGACGAGGGCGCCGGCAGCGTGCCGATTGGCAGCGTGATTGGCGCGCGTGTCGCGTACATTCTCGACGCCGATTTGGCATTGGTACCGCAAGGTGCGACCGGTGAGTTGTTCGTCGGTGGGGCCGGTCTGGCGCAGGCGTATCACGACCGTCCGGGCATTACCGCCGAGCGTTTTGTCGCTGACCCGTTCGCCACCGATGGCGGGCGCATGTATCGCACCGGTGACCTGGTGCGCCAGCGTGCCGATGGTTTGGTGGAATATTTGGGACGAATCGACCATCAGGTGAAAATCCGTGGATTCCGTATCGAACTGGGCGAAATCGAAACGCGTCTGCTTGATCACGATTCGATCCGTGAAGCCGTGGTGCTCGCACTGGATGCCCCGAGCGGCAAACAACTGGTTGGCTATCTGGTCACCGAAGTTGCTGAGCAAAGTGAAGCCCGTCAGGCTGAACTGCGCGACGCCCTCAAGGCGCACCTCAAGGCACAACTGCCGGATTACATGGTGCCGACCCACCTGATTCTGCTGGCGAGCATGCCGCTGACCGCCAACGGCAAACTCGACCGCCGCGCCTTGCCGGCGCCGGATCCTGAGTTGAATCGTCAGGACTACGTCGCGCCGAGTAACGAACTGGAGCAGACCCTGGCGCAGATCTGGTGCGAGGTGCTCAACGTCGAACAGGTCGGCCTCAACGACAACTTCTTCGAACTCGGCGGCGATTCGATTCTGTCGATTCAAGTGGTCAGCCGTGCGCGTCAGCAAAGTATTCATTTCAGCCCGCGTGATCTGTTCCAGCATCAGACCGTACAGACTTTGGCCGCTGTAGCCAGTCGTACCGAGCAGGTGACGGCCGAGCAGGGCCTGGTGGCTGGCGAATCGGCCCTGACGCCGATTCAACATTGGTTCTTCGACACGGAAATCCCTGAACGCCAGCACTGGAACCAGGCGTTGTTGCTGGAGCCAACTGTGGCGCTGGAACCGCATCGTCTGGAGCAGGCGCTGCTGGCGGTGATTGAGCAGCATGACGCCTTGCGTCTGCGCTTCAGCGAGGCCAATGCTGAGTGGCAAGCCACGCATCAACCGGTGTCCGACGTTGCTGTTCTCTGGCAAGTACGCGTCGCGTCGATGGACAAGTGCGAAGCGCTGTTCGCTGATGCCCAACGCAGCTTGAATCTTGCGCAAGGTCCGTTGTTGCGTGCCCTGCTGGTTGACGGCCCTGAAGGTCAGCAACGCCTGTTCATCGCGATTCATCACTTGGTGGTCGACGGCGTGTCGTGGCGCGTTTTGCTCGACGATCTGCAAACCGTGTATCGCCAACTCGACGCCGAACAAGCGGTAAAACTGCCGGCGAAAACCAGCTCTTTCAAGGACTGGGCTGCGCGTTTGCAGGCCTACGCCGGCAGCGAATCACTGCGCGAAGAACTCGACTGGTGGCAGACCCAACTGGCCGGGCCGAACGCTGATCTGCCCTGCGAAAATCCACAGGGCGGCCAGCAGAATCGTCACGCACAAACCGTCAGCGTGCGCCTCGATGCCGAGCACACCAAACAGTTATTGCAACAGGCTCCGGCGGCCTATCGCACGCAGGTCAATGACCTGCTGCTGACGGCGTTGGCCCGAGTGTTGTGCCGCTGGAGCGGTCAACCGTCGGCGCTGATTCAACTGGAGGGTCATGGCCGCGAAACCCTGTTCGACGAGATCGACCTGACCCGCACCGTCGGCTGGTTCACCAGCGCTTACCCGCTGCGTCTGACCCCGCACAACATCGAAGAAGCTGCGGGGCAGGGCGCTTCGATCAAGGCAATCAAGGAGCAACTGCGCGCGGTGCCGCACAAAGGCCTCGGTTATGGCGTGCTGCGTTATCTCGCCGATGACCTCAGCCAGCGCAGCATGGCCGCGCTGCCGCATGCGCCGGTCACCTTCAACTACCTCGGCCAGTTCGACCAGAGCTTCGGCAGTGATGCGCTGTTCCGTCCGCTGGACGAGCCGGTCGGTGGCGCCCACGATCCGCAGGCGCCATTGCCCAACGAGTTGAGCATTGATAGTCAGGTTTACGGCGGTGAATTGCTCCTGCGCTGGACCTTCAGCTCCGAGCGTTATGACGCGCAAACCATCAACGATCTGGCCGACGCCTACCTTGGTGAACTGCAAAGCCTGATCACCCATTGCCTGCAAGACGAGGCCGGCGGCCTGACGCCATCGGACTTCCCGCTGGCCAGACTGACTCAGGCGCAACTCGATGCCTTGCCGGTGCCGGCCGCGCACATCGAAGACGTTTATCCGCTGACGCCGATGCAGGAAGGCATGTTGCTGCACACCTTGCTCGAACCGGGCACTGGCCTGTACTACATGCAGGATCGCTACCGCATCAACAGCGAACTCGACCCGCAGCGTTTCGCTGAGGCCTGGCAAGCGGTGGTCGCCCGTCACGAAGCGCTGCGAGCCTCGTTCTGCTGGAACGTCGGCGAAGACATGCTGCAAGTGATTCATACGCCGGGTCGTACGCCAATCGAATATCTGGACTGGAGCGCCATTGCTGAAAACGAGCAGGAACCGAAGCTGCAAGCCCTGCTGAAAAGCGAGCGCGAGGCCGGTTTCGATCTGCTCAATCAGGCGCCGTTCCACTTGCGCCTGATCAAGGTCGGCGCGGCGCGTTACTGGTTCATGATGAGCAACCACCACATCCTCATCGATGCCTGGTGCCGCTCGTTGCTGATGAACGACTTCTTCGAGATTTACACCGCACTGGGTGAGGACCGTGAAACGCAACTCGCCGTGCCGCCGCGTTATCGTGATTACATTGGCTGGCTGCAACGTCAGAGCCTGGCCGAGGCGCGGCAGTGGTGGCAGCACAATCTGCAAGGGTTTGAGCGCACCACGCCGATCCCGAGCGACCGTCCATTCCTGCGTGAACATGCCGGTGAAAGCGGCGGCATGGTCGTCGGCGACCGCTACACCCGCCTCAAAGTCGAGGACGGGGCGCGTCTGCGGGAACTGGCGCAGGCCCATCAACTGACCATCAACACCTTCGCCCAAGCGGCGTGGGCCTTGGTCCTGCGGCGCCTGAGCGGCGATCGTGACGTGCTCTTCGGTGTGACCGTGGCCGGGCGCCCGGTGGACATGCCGGAAATGCAGCGAACTGTCGGCCTGTTCATCAACAGCATCGCGCTGCGGGTGAAAATGCCTGAGGACGATCAGCGCAGCAGCGTGCGTCAGTGGCTCAGTGGTTTGCTCGACAGCAACATGCAACTGCGCGAGTACGAATACCTGCCGCTGGTGAACATCCAGGAACAGAGCGAATTGCCGAAAGGCCAGCCGCTGTTCGACAGCCTGTTTGTCTTCGAAAACGCCCCGGTGGAAGTTTCGGTACTCGATCATGCGCAGAGCTTGAATGCGACTTCGGACTCGGGCCGTACGCACACCAACTTCCCGCTGACGGCGGTGTGTTACCCAGGCGATGACCTCGGTCTGCACCTGTCGTATGACCAGCGTTATTTCGACGAATCGACCATCGAACGCATGCTCGGCGAGTTCAAACGTCTGCTGCTGGCGCTGGTCGATGGCTTCCATGGCGACATGGCCGATCTGCCGCTGCTAGGCACAGAGGAACAGGACTTCCTGCTGCACGGTTGCAACCAGAGTGCCCACGATTATCCGCTGGAGCAAAGCTACGTTGCGCTGTTCGAAGCGCAGGTCGCTGCGCATCCGCAACGGATTGCCGCTACGTGCCTTGATCAACAACAGAGCTACGTCGAGCTGAACCACAACGCCAACCGTCTCGGTCATGCACTGATCGCCGCCGGTGTGCAGATGGATCAACCGGTGGCCTTGCTCGGCGAACGTAACCTTGATCTTCTCGGCATGATCATCGGTAGCTTCAAGGCCGGCGCGGGTTATCTGCCGCTGGATCCGGGCCTGCCGAGCCAGCGTCTGCAACGCATCATCGAGCTGAGTCGCACGCCGGTGCTGGTCTGCTCCAAAGCATGCTTTGAACAAGCGCAGACTTTGCTGGATGAATTCAGCTGCGCCAATCGCCCGCGCTTGCTGGTGTGGGAGGAGATTCAGGCGGCAGCGACTTCGGCGCAGAACCTTGGCATTTACAGCGGCCCGGACAACCTCGCCTACGTGATCTACACCTCGGGCTCCACCGGCCTGCCGAAAGGCGTGATGGTCGAGCAGCGCGGGATGCTCAATAACCAGTTGAGCAAGGTGCCGTACTTGGATCTGAGTGATGCCGATGTGATTGCACAGACCGCTTCGCAAAGCTTCGATATTTCGGTCTGGCAGTTCCTTGCCGCGCCGTTGTTCGGAGCGCGAGTGGACATCGTGCCGAACACCATCGCCCACGATCCGCAAGGTTTGCTGGTGCATGTGCAAGCGCAGGGCATCACCGTGCTGGAGAGTGTGCCCTCGTTGATTCAGGGCATGCTCGCCTCGGAGCGCCTGAGTCTTGATGGCTTGCGCTGGATGCTGCCGACCGGTGAAGCAATGCCGCCGGAGCTGGCGCACCAATGGCTGCTGCGTTATCCGGACATTGGTTTGGTCAATGCGTACGGCCCGGCGGAGTGCTCGGACGACGTGGCGTTCTTCCGCGTCGACATGGCCTCGACGCGCGGCAGTTACCTGCCGATCGGCACGCCGACCGACAACAACTTGCTGTACCTGGTCGATGGCGCCCTGGAACTGGTGCCGTTGGGCGCAGTGGGTGAGTTGTGTGTTGCCGGGACCGGCGTCGGGCGCGGTTATGTCAGCGATCCGTTGCGTACGGCGCCGGTGTTTGTACCAAACCCGTTCGGTGCGCCGGGCGAGCGTCTGTATCGCACCGGTGACTTGGCGCGGCGTCGCAGTGACGGTGTGCTGGAGTACGTTGGCCGGGTCGATCACCAAGTGAAGATTCGCGGTTATCGCATTGAGCTGGGCGAGATCGAAGCGCGCCTGCATGGACAGCCGGAAGTGCGCGATGGCGCGGTCGCTGTGCAGGAGGGCGTCAACGGTAAACACTTGGTCGGTTATCTGGTTGCGGCCGATTCAGCACTCAATCCGAGCGAACGCCTGGAGCGGATCAAGCAGCGCCTGCGCGCCGAACTGCCAGAGTACATGGTGCCGCTGCACTGGTTGTGGCTCGAGCAAATGCCGCTGAATGCCAACGGCAAGCTCGACCGCAAGGCCCTCCCGGAGCTGGAGATCGGCCTGTTGCAGAGCCAGGATTATCTGGCCCCGCGCAATGATCTTGAACAGACGCTGGCTGATATTTGGGCCGAGGTGCTGAAGGTCGAAAAGGTCGGTGTACGCGACAACTTCTTCGAGCTGGGCGGGCATTCGTTGCTGGCCACGCAGATCGCCTCGCGGGTGCAGAAAACCCTGCAACGCGATGTGCCGCTGCGGGCGATGTTCGAGTGCAGCACGGTGGAGGAGTTGGCTGAGTACGTCGATGGATTGGCGGCGAGTGATATCACCGAGGAGAAGGTTGATCGGTTGAATGATCTGATGGCGGAGCTGGAGGGCTTCTAGTTCCTTAGCGCCTGCAATGGCCTCATCGCGAGCAGGCTCACTCCTACAGGGGAACGCATTCCAAAATGTAGGAGTGAGCCTGCTCGCGATGAGGCCGGTACATTCATGTACATTTCCAAGGTTGACGATAAAGAACCGGCAGCTCAGTCTGCCGGTTCTCTTTTTTGTCGCGGGGGTGGTCGATGCCTTTTTTCACGGTTGACGGACAAGCGCTGCATTACATTGATCAAGGCACTGGTCCGGCAGTTTTGCTGGCCGGCAGTTATCTGTGGGATCAGGCCATGTGGGCGCCGCAGATCGCCGCGTTATCGCCGCACTATCGGGTGATTGCGCTGGATCTGTGGGGCCACGGTGAGTCGGGACGGTTGCCTGAAGGCACGACATCACTGGATGACATTGCCAGTCAGGCGCAGGCTCTGCTCGATCATCTGGATATCGACCGCGTCACCCTGATTGGCCTGTCGGTCGGCGGCATGTGGGGCGTGCGTCTGGCGTTGTCGGCACCGCAACGGATCAACGGTCTGGTATTGATGGACACCTACGTTGGCGTCGAACCTGAACCCACCCGTCAGTATTACTTCTCGCTGTTCAAGCAAATTGAGGAAACCGGCGAAATCTCCGAGCAACTACTGGATATCGTTGTGCCGATTTTCTTCCGTCCGGGGATCGATCCGCAGTCGGCGCTGTATCAGGATTTCCGCGCGAAACTGGCGGCGTACTCTTCGGATCGGCTGCGCGAAAGCATCGTGCCGATGGGGCGAATCACCTTTGGCCGTGATGACTTGTTGCCACGGTTGGGCAAGTTGAATGCGGCGACCACGCTGGTAATGTGCGGCGATCAGGACAAGCCGCGACCACCGTCGGAAGCGCAGGAAATGGCTGAGTTGATCGGTTGCCCGTGGGTGTTGGTGCCGGAAGCGGGGCATATCTCCAATCTGGAGAATCCGCAGTTTGTCACCGAGGCGTTGCTTACCTTCCTCAGCGAGCGCAACCGAATTACCGGGTAATTGCACTTCGCGGGCAAGCTCGCTCCGATACTCGACCGCACCCTGACTGAGGACGCGCGGCTAAAAGCAGGAGCGAGCCGGCTTCGCGCGCAGATCCGCCGATGGGGCCAGCCCAGGCACCGCAAAGCTGAAATCTGAGATACTGCCGCCCGCAAAGACAATCATTAAGGGACTGATGTGGAGCAATTTTACTGGCGCGATCTCAAGGATCTTGAGGACAAGTGGGCCGGCTTGAGCGTTGAAGTCAAACGAGCGAAATCAGCCAAACCTCCGCTGCATCTGCAGAGCGGTAACAACGGTCGGATGAAGCTGATGCTCAACGACATCCCGTTGTTTTGGGGCACCATCGCCACCTCGTATTACGGTGCGTGGCTGGTTCGCAATCCGCAGTCCACTCAACTGGACTCGTCACCGGTTCCTGCCATTGGTGCGGCTGACGTTCAGGAACATTTTGATTTACCCCCTGATGAGCGCATCCGCCACTGGTGCCGTTATTTCATCAACAGGTTGATGGATAATCAGGCGGACTTTCTCTATCCCGGCCATTGGGTGGCGCGTCCTCTGCTGCCCGCTGCTGCCCGCTATACCTACGGCGAAGGCGCAAAGGGCTGGTATTTCTCAACGCCTGCAGAAGCTTCCAGCCATTTGCCGAAATGGTACGCGCGCGGTGACGGCATTCTCGACAATGTGCAGCCGCAAACCGTGCATTGGCTCGATTGGGATCTGGGTCATCTGATCGGCTTGCACACGGTGGATCCATTGGCAGGCCGGATGAAATGGTGGCGTAAAAAAGCCAGGGAAGGCAGCTTGCCGCCCATCTTGCTCTGGTATGTGGGCGCGTTGTGCTCGTACGTGATCATCGATGGCCACTACCGGTTGCAGGCAGCGCTCGACGAGGGCATCAAGCCCGACTTTATCGTTTTGAGCTCCACAGAGGCCCGGCAGGTCAAATTGTGCGAAGACACACAACAGCGAGTGTTCAGCTCACTGATGATGCAAAGCGCAAAAAATCCGGATTTTGATGTGCGAACATTGAATCAGGCGCTGATCAGCACCTTTGATGATCGTCCCTATCACTGGGCGGGTACGCACGCCTGGGCGGGCATCACGTCGGATCAACAGTGGATAGCTGAGGTTACGACGTTCCTGAAAGAGCAGGGGACAACGGAGTATCTGGAGGACATTATCGGCCGAAGCGAATATTGATGGCTCCCGCACTGAGGCGGGAGCCAGTAATCGTTACTTGGGGCCGAGAATCTTCACCAACTTGTCCGGCGAAGGCGCGCCTTGTTGCTGTTGCAACTCACCCTTGTCATCCATGTAGAAAATCGCCGGCGTCGCCTGCAAATCCAGGTCTTCCATCAACTGCATGTTCGCTGCCAGTTTGGTCTGCACGGCCGCCGGAATGTCTTTCAGCGCTTTGAGCGAGCTGCCCTTGCCTGCTTTTTCGTGATCCTCCAGGGCCTTGGCCGGATCTTTCGCGGCCAGCAACGCGGCGGATTTGCCCGGGCTGTCCTCGCGGATGATGCCAACCATGATGTGCCGCAGTTGCACCTTGCCGGCCTTGACCCATGGCCGTGCCTGTTCCCAGAACATGTTGCAGTACGGGCAGTTCGGATCGCTGAACAGGTACACCGTGCGCGGTGCATCCTTGTTGCCGTCCTGAATCCAGTTGCTCGCCTCGAATTTGGCCCAGACTTCCTTGGCCATCGGCGCATAGACCAGTTTTTGCAGTGGCTCGCTGCTCAGGTCTTTACCGTCGGCGTCGTACAGATTGCCCAGCAACACGTGTTTGCCATCCGGGGTCAGGTACAGCGCCATGCCGCGATTCTGATACTGCGCCGCATACCCGCGCAGGCCATCGGGGGCGTCGAACTGGCCGACGATTTTCGCGCCTTTGGCTTCGATCTGCTTGATCGCCGCGGGCAGTTCTTCAGCAGCCTGCACCGACGGCAAGTGCAGCAGGGCGGTGCCCAGAGTCAGCGTCAGCAGGTGGCGGAGGCGGGGCATGGCAGTTTCCTTGCAGAGGTGGCCGGTGCAGTGGCCGGGTTCGAATTCGGGGTTGGGGTGGCGAAGTTTTCCAGCGCGCGCGCCAGGCTGGCGTTGGACAGCTCACCCAGGTGGCTGGTCAGCAGCCGACCGTCAGGGCTATAGAACAGCGTAGTCGGCAATGCCATGGAACCGACGGCCTGACCCAGCCGACCACTGCGGTCGAACAGCACGTTATTGAGGCTCAGGCCCTGGGTTTCGAGAAACGTCGCCACGCTCTGCATGCTTTCGGCCTGATTGACGAACAGGAAGGTCAGATCCGGGCGTTGTTGCTGAGCGCTTTCCAGCACCGGCATCTCGCGCCGGCACGGCGGGCACCAGGTCGCCCACAGGTTGATTACCAGCGGGCCGCCCTGATAATCGCTGAGCTGGATGGTTTCCCCGGCCGCGTTGCGCAGAGAGATGTCCGGCAGTCGGGTGCCTTGTTCGTAGAGGTTTAACGACAACGTCGCCAACAGCCAGAACGCCACGCCGCTGGCCACGCCAAAACCCAACGGGCGACGCAGCCCTGGACGCCGCCAGCCGCGATACAGGGCGACCAGCAACAGCACGATCACCCCCGGCCAGGCGAGGAAACCACCGTCGCGCAAATCGATGATCTGCCACGGGTCATTGCGATAGTGCGACCAGTACAGCAGCACAAAGGCAATTCGCGCCGCGAGCATGCCCAGCAGAAACAGGCTGAACAATGCTGACTCGGGGTTATCACCGCCACGCTTGGCCACCCGCCAGCCGACAAAGGTCGCCAGCGCCAGGGCACTGATCAGCAGCAGGTGGTTAAGCGCGATGGCAAAGGTGCCGAGGGTGAAAGTCAGCATTAATGGGCATCTCGGGTGGCAGTCCAGTGTTGCAGGAACGTCTCGGCGTCGACTTCGCCGGTGATGCGCTGGCTGCGGCGCTCCAGACCATCAGCACCGATCCAGATGAACGTCGGCGGTCCCGGCACTTTGTAGCGGCTGAGCAGTTCAGCGCTGGCGGCATTGTCGTCGGTGACATCAAGCCTGAGCAGGCGCACGTTGCTCAACGCCTGCATCACGTTGTCCTTACCGAACACCTGCTTCTCCATGATCAGGCAAGACTTGCACCAGTCGGCGTAGTAATCGAGCAGCACCCACTGACCCTGAGCCTTGGCGGCATCGAGTTCGCGTTGCAGCGCCGCCGGCTCCTTGATCGTGGTGAACGCTTCATGACCCGAAGGCGCGGCGGCGCCAGCGCGGCCGGCACTGTAGACCTGCAACGGTTGATACGGATCATCGCTGCCGCCCGCCGCACCAATCACCAGCAAACTGCCCCACAGCCCGAGCAGCAGCGAACTGGCGCCGAACAACTGCGCAACGCGGCCAAAACCTTCGGACTGTTTCCAGGCGCAGAACGCGGCGATCAACAGCAGCGCGCCGCACAGGCCCAGCCATAACGACGCATCCAGCACCGGGCGCAACATCACCAGCGCAGTGGCGAGGAAGAAGAATCCGAACACCCCTTTGAGCAGGTTCATCCACGCACCGGGTTTGGGCAGGAAGCCATTGCCAACGGTCACCAGCAACAGCAGCGGCACACCGATGCCGATGCCCAGCGAAAACAGAATCAAACCACCGTGCAGCGCGTTGCCGGTCTGCGCGATATACAGTAAGACACCCGCCAGTGGCGCGGTCATGCACGGGCCGACCAGCAGACCGGACAATGCACCGAGCGCTCCGGCACCGATCACGCTGCCACCGCTGCGACTGCGCGAGGCGTGTTCCAGGCGATCGCGCAGGGCCACCGGCAATTGCAGTTCAAAGAAGCCAAACATCGGCAACGCCAACACCACGAAGATCGCGGCAAAGGTCCCCAGCAGCCATGGATTTTGCAACCATGCCTGCAGGTTCGCGCCGAGCAGCGCGGCAATCACGCCCATCGCTGCATACACCAGCGCCATGCAAATCACATAACTGCCGGCCAGTACAAATCCGCGACGCGGGGTGGCACCACTGCCGACGACCATTCCGGCCAGAATCGGCAGCATCGGCAATGAGCACGGCGCAAATGCCAGCAGCAAGCCGAAACCGAAAAACGCCAGCAAGCTCCAGCCCAACGCGTGTTCTTGCAGGCTGCTGGCCAGGGCTTGATCCGGTGCCTGGTCGTTCGTTGTCGCTGTTGTCGCCGGTGTTGTCGTGGCTGGCGCTTTACCGCCCAGGTCGATGACCCGGGTTTGCGGTGGATAGCACAGGCCGGCATCGGCACAGCCCTGATAGCCGACCTTGATCTGCCCCGTGGCCGAGGCTGGAATTTTAATTTCCAGCCCTTGGCGATAGACCGGTTGCTCACCGAAAAACTCGTCGCTGTGGGATTCGCCTTCAGGCAGCGCGGGCTGTTGCTCTGCGCTCAGCCCTTCGAATTTCAGGCGTTTCTGATACAGGTAATAACCGTCGGCGATTTGCCAGAACAATTGGGTCTCACCGGATTCCAGGCGCTCGGACGTCAGCACGAATGCCTGGTCGACCAGGAGAAACTCCGGTTTTGTCTCAAATGGATTGTTCCCGGCCTGGGCCAGGCTGGAGATCAGCAGAGCAAACAAAAGAAAAAAATGACGCATGGAGGAGCCTTGTCCCTGTGCAAGTGAGGTGCACAATGGGCGGCGGCGATTAACCGATGATTAACCGCCACGCCCTTGTCGCTGTGACGTTCGGGGCATAATGTCAGCTTAATCGGCCAACTGCCTAATCGGCTTTTTTCTACGGGACTCACCATGCACGTACTGGTTTGCGAAGACGATGAGCTGATTGCCAGCGGCATCGTTGCCGGTCTCACGGCTCAGGGTTTGACCGTTGAGCACGTCAACACCGCATCGAAAGCGCGGGCGATGCTCAAGGTTGCCGAATTTGACGTGATGGTGCTCGATCTCGGCTTGCCCGACGAAGATGGCCTCAAGTTGCTGCAACAACTGCGGCAGAGCGGCCTGGAAATTCCGGTGCTGATTCTGACCGCGCGCGACTCGGTCACCGACCGCGTTGACGGCTTGCAGGCCGGGGCTGACGATTACCTGCTCAAGCCGTTTGATCTGCGTGAACTGTTCGCCCGCCTGCAAACCCTGTTGCGCCGGGTCGCCGGGCGCAGCGTCAACCTGATCGAGCATGGCGCACTGACGTACGACCCGAGCAGCCGCGAAACCACGCTGGCCGGGCAACCGGTGGACCTGTCGCGTCGCGAGCAGTCGCTGTTGCAGGCGCTGCTGCACAATCGTGGCCGGGTGCTGTCCACCGAGCAATTGAAGGACAGTGTCTACGGCTTCAACGATGAACTGGAAAGCAACGCGCTGAACGTGCACATCCATCACCTGCGCAGCAAGCTGGGCAAAGGCATCGTCGAAACCGTGCGCGGTCTGGGCTATCGCCTTGGCCCGGCCGACGGTGGAGATCAAGGCAAGTGATGAGTCTGCGACTGCGCCTGAGCCTGACCCTCGGCGCTGCATTTGCGCTGATCTGGGCGCTGGCGGCGGCCTGGATGCTCAGTGACCTGCGCAATCAGATGATGTTTTCCCTCGACCAGCGTCTGGTGGCCTCGGCGCGCATGGTCGCCGGGCTGCTGGAACAGTTGCCGACGCTGCCGAGCAAAGGCGAGGGCACGCATTTCAGTGCCGAACAACTGAATATCCCCGGTGGCATGGCCTGTCAGGTCAGCTCCTTGCGTGGGGAAATTCTTGCGCGCAGCCACAACAATCCCGAACAAGCGCTGGAAGCCGAGAAAATGGGCTTCCATGACCAGATGATCGACGGTGCACCGTGGCGCAGCTTCACCCTCGCCCGGGGCGATGTGCGCATTACCACAGCCGACCGGCAGATCGAGCGCGAGGCGCTGAACATGTCGATCCTGCTGGCAGCGTCGGTGCCGGTGGGCGTGGCGCTGCTCGGTTGTCTGTGCCTGTTGTGGCTGGGTATCGGCCAAGGGCTGGCGCCGCTCAACCGTCTACGTGAAGCGTTGATGCGGCGCAATGCCGACTCGCTTGAGCCGTTGCAGATCCAGACCTTCCCCAGCGAATTGAAGCCGCTGCTTGAAACGCAAAATCAGTTGTTTCAACGCATCGGCAAAACCATTGAGCGCGAGCGGCGCCTGACCGGTGACGCGGCGCATGAACTGCGCAGCCCGCTGACGGCGATCAAGACCCACCTGCAAGTTGCGCGCATGACCGATGGCAGCGCCCGCGATCAGTCGCTGGCGCGGGCCGAGGAGGGCGCCGATCGCTTGCATCGCACCCTCGAACAGTTGCTGTTGCTGGCGCGGGTCGAGGGTAGTCTGTCGTTCGATGACGGTTCGCAGTGCAGCGCCGAGCAAGTGGCACGCCTGGCCATTCAGGACGCCACCGGTGGCGAGCACCAGCGCATCAAACTGCAACTGCCGACCGGACTTTCCGTTGCACCGCTGCAAATGCCGGCGGTGCTGTCGATTGCGGCGCTGCGCAATCTGCTCGACAACGCCCTGCGCCATACGCCAGAAGACTGCGCGGTTGAGCTGAGCCTGGAAACCATTGGCAACCGTGTGCGGTTTGTCGTGCGCGACCATGGCCCGGGGATTGCGGCGGATGATCTGCAACACCTGACCCAACGCTTCTGGCGCAACGGCCAGAGCACCGGTTGCGGCCTTGGCCTGGCGATTGTTCAGGCGATCGTCCAGCGCTGCGACTGCGCCCTGCATTTCGACAGCCGCCCGGATGGCCTGAGTGTCGAGCTGACCATGCCATTGCAACCTGTCTGATTCCAGTAGAACTTGTGTAGGAGCTGCCGAAGGCTGCGATCTTTTGATTTTGTTTTTCAAGATCAAGATCAAAAGATCGCAGCCTTCGGCAGCTCCTACAGGAAATCGCGCCAGACACATCAAATGTAACTTTTCGACATTCGCTATCCGGCAGGGGTGGGGGTAAGGTCAACGCAGCTTTGACTCAATGGATTGAGGGAATTGCGCCATGGAAGCACCCATCTGCATTCGTCCCGCCACACTGGCCGACGCCGGCATCATCAGCCGCATCATCGAACGTTCGATCCGTATCGGTTGTGCGCTCGACCACCGTAACGATCCGACACGGGTCAGCACCTGGATCACTCAGCAATCCGCCGACTTCATCAGCGCCCGCCTCGCCGACCCGCACTTCTATTTATGCATGGCTTTACTGGCGGACAAACCGGTCGGTGTCGGCATGGCACAGGCCAGTGGTGACATTTCCCTGTGTTACGTGCAGCCGGAATCCTTTCGCCGGGGCGTCGGGCGCGCGTTGATGCACGATCTGGAAGGCTGGTTGCGGGTTCGCGACGTTGCTCAAGCGAATCTCAACAGCACGCGCACCGGCCGTACTTTTTATCGCCGTCTGGGCTATCGCGAGTCAGCGCCGCCCGTCGAATACCAAGGCGTGCAGACCCTGCCCATGCACAAGTCGTTGGCAGCGCCGGCCTGACAACACGATCACGGGCTAAATCCTCAGGCCCCTTAAGCGTTTCCAGAACAGGAAAACCTGCAAGTGCGCCCCGCGATCGGAATGCGCACCTGTCCGGTGTGCTGTTTTGGTCACTATCCATAGCCAATTGAGGGGTCGAGAGATGTCAGTCGCCACCAGCCTTATCGAAGAGTCGTCGGCCCGGGTTACCTCGGCGCCGGCCGAAACGCTGTACCAGTTCAATGAATCGCCATTGCTGGCTCGTCAGGCCCGGCAGGAGTCCAACGCGCGCAGCTATCCACGACGCATTCCATTGGCACTGAAGCGCGCCAAAGGCCTGTATGTCGAAGACGTTGAAGGGCGCACGTTCATCGACTGCCTCGCCGGGGCCGGCACGCTGGCGCTGGGGCATAACCACCCGGTGGTGATCGAAGCGATCCAGCAGGTACTGGCCGATGAATTGCCATTGCATACCCTCGACCTGACCACGCCGGTCAAGGATCAGTTCGTCCAGGACCTGTTCGGCCTGCTGCCATCTGCCCTCGCGGCTGAAGCGAAAATCCAGTTCTGCGGCCCGACCGGTACCGATGCCGTGGAAGCGGCATTGAAGCTGGTACGCACGGCGACCGGGCGCAGCACCGTGCTGTCGTTCTCCGGTGGTTATCACGGTATGAGCCAGGGCGCGCTGAGCCTGATGGGCAGCCTGGGGCCGAAAAAACCGCTAGGTGCGTTGCTCAGCAATGGCGTGCAGTTCATGCCGTTCCCGTATGACTACCGTTGCCCGTTCGGCCTTGGTGGCGCGGCGGGCGTGAAGGCTAACCTGAGCTATCTGGAAAACTTGCTCAACGACCCGGAAGCCGGCGTGCAACTGCCCGCAGCGGTGATCGTCGAAGCGGTGCAGGGCGAGGGCGGTGTGATTCCGGCGGACATCGAGTGGTTGCGCGGCTTGCGCCGGATCACCGAAAAGGCCGGCGTGGCGTTGATCGTCGACGAGATCCAGAGCGGTTTCGCCCGCACCGGCAAGATGTTTGCCTTCGAACACGCCGGTATCACCCCGGATGTGGTGGTGTTGTCCAAAGCCATCGGCGGCAGCCTGCCGTTGGCCGTGGTGGTCTATCGCGACTGGCTCGACACCTGGCAGCCGGGCGCGCACGCCGGCACGTTCCGTGGCAATCAAATGGCCATGGCGGCAGGTTCTGCGGTGATGCGTTATCTGGTTGAGCACAAGGTCTGCGAACACGCTGCTGCCATGGGCGAGCGCCTCAGCGAGCACCTGCGCATCCTGCAACGGGACTTCCCGCAATTGGGCGACATTCGTGGTCGCGGCCTGATGCTCGGCGTCGAGCTGGTCGAGCCGAACGGCACACCGGATGCGCTCGGTCATCCGCCGGCGTTCGCACGACTGGCGCCGCTGGTCCAGCGCGAATGCCTCAAGCGTGGGCTGATTCTGGAGCTGGGCGGTCGGCATGGCGCAGTAGTACGTTTCCTGCCGCCGCTGGTGATCACTGCCGCCGAAATCGACCGTGTCGCAGAAATCTTTGGCCGTGCTTTGGCCGCTGCCACCGCTGCGCTGTAAATTTTTCGCCGCGCCGAACGTTCTTTCTACATACCCGGCTGCACTCAGCGTGCAGCCCACCCTTATAACGATGGAGAACCAGCATGACGTCAGTATTCGACCGCGAGGACATCCTCTTTCAGGTCGTGGTCAACCACGAAGAGCAATACTCGATCTGGCCGGACTACAAAGCCGTGCCGCAAGGCTGGCGCACCGTGGGCAAGAGCGGCCTGAAAAAGGAATGCCTGGCCTATATCGAAGAAGTCTGGACCGACATGCGTCCGCTGAGTCTGCGTCAGAAGATGGAAGCCCAGGCCGCCGCGCAATAAGCGGCCGGGCAAAAAGAAACCCGCTGGACTGGAAACAGTCAGCGGGTTTTTTCATTCCTTAGGTTTGTGTTGGCCGGGCTGGCCTCATCGCGAGCAGGCTCACTCCTACATTTGAAATGCGCTCGCCCTGTAGGAGCGAGCCTGCTCGCGAAGAACGATAACGCGGTCCGGCTGGAACTAAGCCCCGCTCAAACCCTTAAGCAACAAATCCACATTGCCTTCCAGCTCCGCCACCGGATCTACCGCATCGGTACTCAACACCACCAAACGACTGCCTGACTCAGCAATTGCCGCTTTCACCGGCTCCGATGGCTGCCGATGATGCAGTACCACCGCCACATCATTGTCCTTGAGCGTCGCCGTCAGTTTTTTCAGATCCTGCGGCGTCCATTCCGCATCAGGGCGTGGATCCTCGCCGATCAGTTCCAGATTCAGACTACCGATCAGATAACCAAAGTGATCACTCAAACTCATCACTCTCAGATTGTCGGCACTCGCCAACCGCGCCTCGCTGTCGGCGCTGAGCTTCAGCAAACGCTGCTTCAACGTCGCCAGATTCGCCTCGATCGCAGGCTTGGCGCTAGGTGCCAGGCGCACCAGATCCGCCGCCATCACGTCCGCCATGCGCCCCATGTTGTTGCTCGCCAGCCACGGTTGACTGTTCAAACCATCAACCTTCAGATCCGGTTGCACGGCAATGCCCGGGAGGGCGCCGTCGACCGGGCGCGCCGCATCAACTTCAACGATGCGAATATTGCTGCGACGGGCGATCGGGTACAGCGGATCATCGGCCCACAGTGAACGCACGCCAATGACCGCGTCCGCTCCGGTTGCCAGTTTGCTCAGCGCCGGCGCACCGCGACCGGTGAAATACGCGGTCTGGCGACTGCCCGGCAAATTGGCGGGGGCTGCACGTTCCAGACTGACGTCAGTGCCTTTGAGCAGCACTTCGCCCAAGCCATACGTGATCGGCAACGAGGCCAGCACTCGCAGCGGTTTAGTGTTTTCGGCGGCCATCAACGGCGTGCAGATCACACCGCACAGGGTCATGGCCAGGGTCAGTTTGCGCAGTGAAAAACTCATTTATCCAAGATTCCCTTTCAGACTCGGGACAACCCCGCGCGCAATGGCGGCGAGGGCGAAGGCAATGCCGGCGACCAGAATGATCGCGGCGCCGGACGGAATCGGCAGATCAAACACGATCGGCGCGAGGATCCCGCACAGTGTGCTGACCGTGGCGATCAACACCGAGCACCAGAAGAAGCCCTTGAGCGACTGGCTGAGCAAACGTGCCGCCGCCGCTGGAATCACCAGCAGCGCGCCGACCAGAATCGCGCCGATGACTTTCACTGCTGCGACGGTGATCAGCGTCACCAGAATCACGAACAGATAGTCCAGGGTCTTCACCGCCACCCCGCGCACCGCCGCCAGTTGCGGGTTGAAACTGGCGAGCATGATGCGGTTGTACAGTGGCAAGGCCAGGGCCATGACCAGCGAACCGACGATGGCCAATACCGCCAGATCGTTGCCGTTAACCGTGAGTACCGAACCGAACAGTACGTTCTCGAGAATGTGCACATTGATCTTGCCCGCCAGAATCAGCAGCAGACTCGCGCCCAGTGCCAGTGACACCGAGAGGAATACGCCGATCAAAGTGTCCGGTGCCAGACCGGTACGGTTGCGCAGGTAATTGAGCAGGATGCCGAACAGCAGGCAGTAGCCGAACAGACTGCCGTAGGGCCCGGTGTAAGGTTCGCCGAGCAGAATGCCGATGGCTACACCGGTGAGCGCCGCATGGCCCACCGCTTCGGAAAAAAACGCGAAGCGCTTGACCACTACCAGAGTGCCAAGGCCGCCGAGTACCGGGCCGATCAACAGGCCGGCAAGCAACGCATTGACCACAAAACCGTAGGCCAGCGCTTCCGGCAGATAACCGGACGAGGCCCAGCCTTGCACCATCAAACGAAAGGCTTCGTAACTCATCAGGCAGCGCTCCGTGGATGGGTCGAGAACAAGGTCAGCAGACGTTCCGGGGTCAGCGCCTCTTGCGGTGAGGCATCGAACAGCACGCGGCGGTTTAGACCAGTGACACGGCTGGCCAGACGCCCAACCGCTTCCAGATCGTGCTCGATCCACAGCACGGTGATGCCCGCTGCACGCCAATCGCCGAGCAGACGTTCGAACACTTGAATCCCAGCTTCATCAAGGGCCGACATCGGTTCATCCAGCACCAGCAATTGCGGCGCCGGAATCAAACCTTGGGCGAGCAGCACCCGCTGCCGCTCACCGCCAGACAGCGCGCCCATGCGGCGCTTGCGTTTGTCCTGCATGCCGACGCGTTCCAGCGCTTCACCAATGGCGCCGGCGTAACGCTTGCTCAAACCGAGAAACGCCGGACGTCGCTGGCACATGGCAGCCATGAAATCGTCGACGGTCATCGGCAGACCGCGATCGAATTCCAGCGCCTGCGGTACATAACCGATGGTGCCGGGTTCGCCGGGCCATTGCAGGCTGAGCTGGCCCTGATGGGGCATTTGCCCGAGCAGGGTCTTGATCAGCGAACTCTTGCCGCCACCGTTTGGGCCGACCAGGGCATGTACGCTGCCGGGCTGCACCTGGAAGGTGACGTTATCCAAAATCGTCGTGCGCCCCAGCGTCAGACAAACCTCCGCAAAATCCAGCGTCGGCCCGCAGGTCTGTGGGAGCGACGGTGCGACGATTCGACCTGCTCGCGAATGCGGCGTGTCATTCAATACAGATGTTGGCTGATCCGGCGCCTTCGCGAGCAGGCTCGCTCCCACAGGGGACTGGAGTTCGGTCGAGATCGTTTCTCTGGAAGTCATGCGCCAGACTCCTGAATCGCCCGCACCACGGTGTTGAGGTTGCCGGTCATTTCCTTTTCGTACTTGTCGGCGGTGTACTCGCCGTAGGAAATGTGCGACAGCGGATACAGCTTGACGCCAGACTCACGCTGAATGGTGTCGACGTAAGTGGACGGGAAATCCATCTCCGAGAAGATCACTTTCACGTCCAGTTCACGCAACTGGTCGATGGTCTTCTTCAACTGGCTTGGGCTCGGCTCGATACCGTGGGCCGGCTCGACCACGGCGGTCACTTCCAGGCCGAACTCACGCAGCAGATAGTCGTAAGCCGCGTGCACCGTGGCCACGCGCAGTTCCGCGTTCGGCGCTTGCGTCAGTTTTGCCAGCGCGTCGGCGCGCATCTGCCGCAGGCGTTTGCCGTAGGCGCGGGCGTTCTGGGTGTAGGTCTTGGCGTTGTCCGGATCGAGTTTGCCCAGTTCGCGAGCAATGTTGTTGACCTGGGCAATAGAAGCGCTGATCGACAGGAACGTGTGCGGGTTCACCACTTTGCCGGCCCCGCGTGCGGCGACCCCGGTGGCCGCCAGCAACGGCACGTTTTCGTTGGCTTCGATGGTTTTGATGTTTGGCGTTTCGCTGGCGGCGATCATGCGGTCGGCGAAGTCGTCATGGCCAACGCCGTTGAGCACGATCACATCCAGCCCGCTGATGCGTTTGATGTCTTCGGCCCGTGGCTCGTAGGCATGCGGGTTGAAACCGGCCGGGATCAGCGGCACCACCTCGGCCTTGTCGCCGACGATGTTGGCCACATAGCTGTAGTAAGGGTGCAGGGTGATGCCAATGCGCAGGCGTTTGGCCTGATCGGCGCTGGCCAAAGGGCTCAGCAGACAGGCACACAGGCCCAATAAAAAGAGGCGTAACAATGGACGGCGTGGCGATGAAATAGACATGGGCAAGCGGTCTTCTCTCGGAGGAGGGCGAGGAATCAATGGCGATGTTCGCGGGTAACCCCGGCATCGTATTGCGCGACGATCTGTTTCCAGCCGGCAGCGGACAGCGCCGCCGCAGTGAGTTGCGCCGGGGCTTGAGCGGCAGCATCGCGGCTGAGCCAGATGTCCGGCGCAGCCTTGTCATCGGCGCTGAGCAGCATCACAAACGAACCGGCGACGGCCGGATTCTGGCTTTGGCCGAAATACGCGGCGTCCGCCAGCAATTGCCAGGCATGACCGCCGCGGCTGACCGAACTCGCATCCTGGGCAAATGGCGCAAACCCTTCGTCGGCCAGATTCTGCGGCGTCGGCAGCGCTTGTTGTTCCTCGCGCAGCAAGCGGATTTCATCGAGGGTCACCCGCAGGTCGGCATAGATGCCTTGCTCGGCTGCACTGAGGTCGCGGCGTGCGTCGAGCTGGTTAGTCGCCACTGGCTCGGGCTCATGGGAAACCCCGCGCCACGCGACCACAGAACCTGCGACCGCGAGGATCAACAGGCACAACAGCAGCACATTGAGGGTTTCATGACCGGCACCGGCCGGACGCACGATTTGTCGAGTGGGCGTACTCATGGGGCTTCGATATCCGCTTGGTCGATTTCCACCACGTGGCCCGGGCCCGCGTCGAACAGCACGTAAAATTCGCTGCCGGGTTTCTTGAACGTCAGTGTGGAATCGGCGCCGAGTTTGCCCGGCACCAGAATGGTTTCGTCGTAACCGATCACATCGAGGGTCACCCCCGGCGCGCCGCTGCCGTCGGAGAACCCGCCGGTGCATTTGATCTGCTCGGCGTCGATGGCTTTACATTCGCACATCGGGTTGTGAGCCAGCGCACTGGCGCTGAAACCGGCGCACAGCACCAGCAGCACGGCCTTCAGGCGCAGGCGGGAAGGGCGTTGGGAACAAGTCATGGTTTGACTCCTTGTTTGTTCAGCCAGGCGAAGGTGGCGGGGGAGGCCTGACTCAGGGGAATCGAAGCCTGATGCATGCTGCCGTCCCAGCCTTCCATGGTGATCCACAGTTCGGCGTCGGGTCTGGTCTTCTCCGGGATCGGCATCTGCGTGCCCATGCGGTATGGCGTGCCAAAGAAAATCGTACCGGCGGCGCGCAGGCTGCGTGGCTTGCCGATGCGCAGGTAGGTGGCCTTGACCTGCTCGACACAGGCATCGCAAAGGGCGGCGCTGAAGTCTTTCATGTAGCCGGCCGGGCCAGTGAGCACCGGCGCTTCGTTGCGCAGTTCGGCCAGGCGCAGGCTCCACGGGCCGACCTGGATATTGCCGATTTCATGTTGGCCCAGCCCGCTGTCACCGCGAAACAGAGAGGCGTCGGCGAAGTATTTGGGCATGAACCCCAGCGGGATCAACAGCAGCAGGACATTGATGTGGAAGCGCCATTTGTGCCAGAAACGCGCGAGTCGAGAAGGCTGTGCCTTGGTGATTAATTTGCTCACAGGCTGGCCTCCGAGGTTTCACGGCTCATCGCCGGTTGTGCCTTGAGGCGGTGTTTCTTGTCTTCGCGCTTCAACGCGTTGGCGGTGGCCAGCGCGGTGCGTTTGGTCCAGATCAACAAGCCGCTGAGGATCATCATGCTCAGGATCAAACCGAAGAAGAACCAGATCAGCTTGATCCAGATGCCGCCGAAGTCGCCGGTGTGCAGTGGCCGCATGGACTCGGTGACGAACTCCAGCGACGAACGATCGGACAGAAGCCGTGAAGCGGCGATGTCGCCGTTGTACGGATTGAGCGTGGCGGTCTGGAACATCAACGGATACCAGCCGCGCCCACCGACGCTCATGTGGCTGTAGGCATTGCCCGGCAGGCTGACGAAGCTGGCTTCCAGCCCCGGAATCTTCTCTTGCGCGAGCTCGACGGCACGGTCCAGGCTGATCTGTGGCGGCGGTGTGCCGCCGGCAGAGATCGGCACGCTCTCGCGGGACATGGCCGGAATGATCGGCTCGCTGGAAATGGCGATCTGGTTGTCGAACAGAATCGCCCGAATCAGAAACCAGATCCCGGTGATGGAAATCACCGCAATGAACCAGATCGACCAGATACCGCACAAGCGATGGAAGTCACCCCAGAAGATCCGCGCGCCGTGACGCACGCGCAGGGTCGGACGCAGAAAACCTTTCCAGAAGCGCTTGTAGACCACTAGACCTGTGATCAGCGACACCAGCATCGGCACGCCGAGGAACGACACCAGATACCAGCCCCAACTGAAACCGTTGGTGAACGGCACCAGCCACCAGCCATGCAGGGCGCGGGTGAAGGCCTTGAAATCGAACGTCGGGGCAGGGCCCTGAATCACCCCGGTGTAAGGATTGACGTAGACCGTCTGCGAACGACCGTCCGGATAGCTGACCGCAACGTCGAGGGCGAAGTGGGATTCGTCGGGACGACTGATACTTTCAACGATGGTCTGTGGTTCGGCTGTTTTGATCGCTGCCATGATCTGGTCATAGCTGAGCAGCGGCGCATCGTCCGCAGGCTGGCTGGCGCGCATCTGCGGGTTGGCCAGCCAGACGATTTCCTGGCTGACCACCGCCAGCGTGCCGGTGACACAGACGATCAGGACAAAGAACCAGATCGGTAACGCCAGCCAGCTATGAACGAGGAACCACAGTTTGGAGCGGGATTTCTTCGACATGATTGCGCGTCTTTATAGCGGTGAAAGGGCGCGTGGCTACGGGCTTCGCAGCACGGCAGACCCCGAAAGACCGAACGTGGCTTTTGCCTACGCGAACGGCCTGCATCTCTATAGGACGAATGAGCGGGACAAATCCCGAAAGGTGATATGAAAGCAAATGTTTCCCAATTCCCCGCTCACCACAAATCCCTTTGTGGGAGCGAGCCTGCTCGCGAAAGCGCCGGGTCAGTCACTTCATCCGTTGCCTGATCCACCGCTTTCGCGAGCAGGCTCGCTCCCACAGGGCTTTGCTGCGTACAGGGGATCAAACACGATTCATGATCCACGCCATCACTGTCTGCCAATTGATGGCCGACCCGCGCTCCCTATGATGGGAATCACCTGATTTCCCTGAGTGAGCGCCTTGATGACCGCCAGAACCCTCTATGACAAACACATCGATTCGCACACGGTGTGCCGCCTCGACGATCAGGGTCATGTCCTGTTGTATATCGATCGTCAGGTGATCAACGAATACACCAGCCCGCAGGCTTTCAGCGGTTTGCGCGCGGCCGGGCGCGACGTCTGGCGGCCGGGCACGGCGCTGGCGGTGGTCGATCACGTCAACCCGACCACGCCTGTGCGTATCGCAGCAATGCCCGACGCCGGCGGCGCGCGGCAAGTGTCGTATCTGGCGGAGAACTGCCGGGACTTCGGCATCGAGTTGCTGGACATCCTCGACAAGCGTCAGGGCATCGAACACGTTATCGCCCCCGAGCAGGGCTTTATTCTGCCTGGCATGGTCATTGCCGCTGGCGACAGCCACACCACCACCTATGGCGCACTCGGTGCTTTCGGTTTCGGCATCGGCACCTCCGAGATCGAACACCTGCTGGCTTCGCAGACGCTGGTCTACAAACGACTGAAAAGCCTGCGCGTGACCGTCGACGGCGAGTTGGCGCCGGATTTGACCTCGAAAGACGTGATCATGGCCCTGATCGGCCGCATCGGTGCTTCCGGGGCCAGCGGTTACGCGATCGAATTCTGCGGCTCGACCATTGATGCCCTCAGCGTTGAAGCGCGCATGACCATCTGCAACATGGCTGTCGAGGCTGGAGCGCGCGGCGCATTCATGGCCCCGGATGACAAAGTCTTCGCCTATCTCAAGGGCAAGCCGCGAACGCCGCAAGGAGAGCTATGGGAACAAGGCGTGAAGAAGTGGCGCGAACTGCGCAGTGATCCCGGTGCGCTGTTTGACCGCGAGATTCACCTTGACGCCAGCGTCCTGGAACCGATGGTCACCTGGGGCACCAGCCCCGATCAGGCAGCTGCAATTGGTGCGCGGGTACCAGATCCGCAAGCGATCAGCGATCCGATCCTGCGTCAGGACATGCGCCGCGCCCTCAACTATATGGGCCTCGAAGCGGGCATGGCGCTCAGCGACATTGTTATCAGCCACGCCTTTATCGGCTCGTGCACCAACGCGCGGATAGAAGACCTGCGCGATGCCGCCAGCGTCGTGCGCGGTCAGCAAGTGGCCGGACATGTGCGGGCGATGATCGTCCCCGGCTCCAGCGAAGTTCGCGCTCAGGCCGAGGCCGAAGGGTTGGCGCAGATCTTTATCGATGCCGGTTTTGAATGGCGTCAGTCCGGCTGCTCGATGTGCCTGGCGATGAACGACGACGTACTTGCGCCCGGCGACCGCTGCGCGTCGAGTACCAACCGCAATTTCGAAGGCCGTCAGGGCGCCGGTGCGCGCACTCATTTGATGAGCCCGGCCATGGTCGCCGCCGCTGCGATCTGCGGTCGACTCACCGATATTCGCCAATTTGGAGAACGCCCATGAGCCTGCAACCCTTCACCCACATCAGCGGTCGGGCCGCACCGTTACTGGCGGCCAACGTCGACACGGACGTGATCATGCCCAAACAATTCCTCAAAGGCATTGATCGCCAAGGACTCGATCGCGGGCTGTTTTTCGATCTGCGGTTTCTGCGCGATGGTAGCCCCGATCCCGATTTTGTGTTGAACAAACCGACATGGCAGGGCGCGAGTTTTCTAGTAGTCGGAGCGAATTTTGGCTGCGGTTCCAGCCGCGAACATGCGGTTTGGGGCTTGCAGCAGATGGGCATCCGCGCGTTGATCGGCAGCAGTTTTGCCGGGATCTTCTACGACAATTGCCAGCGTAACGGGGTGTTGTTGATCACCCTGGATGAAGCGCAGGTGCAACGCATCGGACAGCTTGTCGGTCAGGCTGAAACGGCGCGGATCAGTATTGATCTGGAGGCGCAGCGGATTAGTCTTGCGGATGGCAGCGTAATCGACTTTCAGATCGACACCCTGCGCAAGACTGCGTTGATCCTCGGTCTGGATGCTATCGGCAGTACCTTGCAACGGCGCGAGCAGATCAAAACCTTCGAACGCCAACATCTGGCCAACAACCCTTGGTTAGGCTGAACGCATAACCTGTGGGAGCTGGCTTGTCGGAACGCCGCATCGCAGCGATGAGGCCGGCACTTCCAGCATTTGTGTTGGCTGAGCTGACGCCATCGCTGCGATACGGCGTTCCGACAAGCCAGCTCCCACAGGTTTTTGTGGTGTTTTGAGCTATAGCGACAGGCTTTTGAAATGCGCCTGCAAAAACTCCACACACGCGCGCAACTTCCCCGAATGTGCCAGCCGCGTCGGGTACACCGCCCAGACATTGGCACTCTGGCTGTAATCCTCCAGCACCTGCACCAGGCGTCCTTGCTCCAGCAACGGCTTCACATCCCACAACGACCGCAACAAAACCCCACGTCCATCCAGCGCCCATTGCAAAACGATTTCGCCATTGTTTGACGACAACGGCCCACTGACGCGCACGCTCTCTTGTCCGCCATCGCGATCCAGATTCCAGATCCCAAAGGCGTTGTCGCGCTCCTTGATCACTAGGCAATCGTGCTGTTGCAGTTCGTCCAGCGTCTGCGGTGTGCCGCGACGTTGCAGATAACCGGGAGCGGCGCACAGCACCCGCCGGTTACTGACCAGGCGTCGACCGATGTGCTGGCCGGGAATGTCATCACCGACGCGGATCTCCAGATCGAAGCCTTCGTTGATGATGTCCACCACCCGGTCAAACAGGTCGAGGCGAATCTCCAGTTCTGGATAACGTTCGGCCAGCAACGACACCGCCGGGGCTACGTGATTGCGACCGAAACCGAAACTGCTGCAAATGTGCAAACGCCCACGCGGGCTGCCGTGGGCGTCGGAGAGTTCATCGTGCAACTGCTGGAAATCATCGAGAATGCGCAACGCCCAGCGCTGCACGCGCTCACCGTCCTCGGTCAGCGAGACGCGACGGCTGGTGCGGTGCAACAGACGCGTGCCGAGGGTGGTTTCGAGAATCTGGATGCGTTTGCTGACGTAGGCCGGTGACAGGCCCAACTCATCCGCTGCAGCGGCAAAGCCGTTCTTGCGGATTACGGTGAGCAGTACGCGCAGGTCTTCGGGCAGGGGCACGGTGTCTTTCTTCTGGGACATGTCAAAAACGAACACTGGCGGCAGAAGCCGCCAGCATAGCACCGAGATCCAGTGTTTCCGGTCAGCGCAGAAAGGCCTGTGCTTCGGCGAGCAACCGTTCGGGGACTTCTTCGGCAATGTAATGGCCAGCGGGCAATGCCTGACCGCTGACGTTCGACGCCACTTGCTGCCATTCCTTGAGCGGATCGAAGCAGCGCCCGACCGTACCTTCGGCGCCCCACAACACGCGCAGCGGTAGATTCAGCTGATGCCCGGCGGCGATGTCGGCGCGGTCGTGCGCAAGATCGATGCCGGCGCTGGCGCGATAGTCTTCGCAGATGCCGCGAGCGCTGCCCGGTCGTTGCAGGCAGCGCAGGTATTCGCCAAAGGCTTCATCGCTAAACGGCTTGAGTCCGGCGCTGCGGCTGCCCATCACGCTGCGCAGATAGCCTTCCGGATCCGCTTCGATCAGGGTTTCCGGCAGTGGTGCCGGGCGGATCAGGAAGAACCAGTGCCAATACGCGCGGGCAAAGGCTTCGTTGGTTTGCGTATACATCGACAGGGTCGGGGCGATGTCGAGCAGCATCATGCGCTGCACGGCGTTCGGGTGATCAAGCGCGAGACGATGGGCGACCCGCGCGCCACGGTCGTGAGCGAGAATCGAAAACTGCTCGAAGCCCAGCGCCTGCATCAACTCGACATTGTCGCGGGCCATTTCGCGTTTCGAGTAATGGGCGTGCAGCTCATCAGCGGCCGGGCGACTGCTGTCGCCGTAACCGCGCAGGTCGGCGGCGACCACGGTGAAGTGTTCGGCCAGTTGTTCGGCAATCTTGTGCCAGATCACATGGGTCTGCGGGTGCCCGTGCAACAGCAACAGGCCCGGGCCGCTGCCGCCGAGGCGGTAGGCAATGTCGACGCCGTTGACGTGACGCTGGTCTTTGCGGAATCCGGCAAACATCGGGCTGATCCTTTTTCAGGGTTCTGGTTGGCTGCATCCTGAAATCGTCCGGCGTTCGCGGCAAGGGGCAAAGCGTGGTGGGCAGGTTCATGAAGTGTGATGGGTGTTGATAGTTATGGCCTCATCGCGAGCAGGCTCACTCCTACAGTTGGAATGCGTTCCCCTGTAGGAGTGAGCCTGCTCGCGATAGTGCCAGTCCAGACACTGAGATGCTCAACCCTGCTGAAACATCTCCATCGCCCGCTGCTTGATCTGCTCTTCAGTCAGATCCTCCTTGCGCGAGGCCAGAAACCACAGATGCCCATACGGATCCTTCAATGTTCCGCTGCGATCACCGTAAAACTGATCCTTGACCTCGGACACCGTCGTCGCCCCCGCGTCCAGCGCTCGCTGAAAGGACTTGTCGACATCGGTTACGTACAGATGCAAACCAACTGACACGCTTTTATCGGGATTGCTCAACGGTCCCTGATCGCACGGCGAGCCGAGCATGATCGCGCTGTCGCCAATGCGTAGTTCGGCGTGACCGATGCCGCCGTCAGGCATGGCCAGGCGCATGACTTCGGTGGCGCCGAAGGCTTTTTTATAGAAATCGATGGCCTCGGCCGCTTTGTGGATGCCGAGATACGGGGTAATGCTGTGATACCCCTCGGGAATGGGTTTGACGCTCATGACGTTCTCCCTGAATTGTTGTTCTATGGGACAGGACTCCACCGGATTTGTGGAAGATTCACTATAGAACCGTCCTCGCCGTGCAGGTTTTTGCCCGACGAGCAGTCAATCCTTTGGAAAGTGCGGCCCCGGGCCTTGTTCGCCGAGTACATCGCCCTGATTGCGCAGCGGGCAAGCCTCCATCGACAAACACCCGCAACCGATGCAGCCATTGAGCCGGTCACGCAGTAGCGTCAGTTGTTCGATCCGTTCATCCAACTCTCGGCGCCATTGCTCCGAGAGGATTTTCCAGTCGGCCGCGCTGGGCGCACGATCATCCGGAAGGATTTTCAGCGCCTCGCCAATCTCCGCCAATGGAATCCCCAGCCGCTGCGCGACTTTGATCAACGCCACCCGGCGCAGCACTTCGCGCGGATAACGGCGCTGATTGCCGGCATTGCGCTGGCTCTTGATCAAGCCTTTGGACTCATAAAAGTGCAGGGCGGTGACGGCGACACCGCTGCGCGCCGCGACTTCGCCGACTGTTAACTGCTTGTGCACATTTTCTTTGCTGATCATCTGCAGACAGCTCTTGACCTTGACTTAACTAGAGGTTTTACCCTGCAGGTCTTCGAGTCGCAAGGCTCGTCTTACGCTGAGTGGGGGCATTCCATGAACAACCGCAGTTTTACCCAACTGATCGAATTTGAAATCGAACCACGCCAACAACCTGCGCTGGTGACTGCACTATCGAGGCAAACCGAGCGTCTGGCTCAGCGCTACGACGGTTTTGTCAGTGCCAGTGTGCAGGCCAGCGATGACGGCCGGCGCGTGCTGAGTTTTCTCCAATGGCAGACCCGCGAGGCGGGGGAGGCGGCGTTTCGCAGCTTTGAAAGCGGCGAGCAGGATTTCTGGCAACTGATTCACACCCATCAGGCGAAAACCATCACCTTCAATTCATTTCAGGTGCTGAGCAGCATCGCCCGCAGTCACGACGATGCGCTGCACTGCCACCTGGTCGGCTAGATCGACAACTGGATCAGGCGCTCGCCCTGCAGGTTTTCCGTGAGTCGCCGCTTGTTGACTGCCAGTTCGCCGATCTTGATCAAACGCGTGCGGGTGACGTTGCGGCTCAGACCGAGCAGTGCTGCGGTGTGCACCTGGTTGTAATGGCAAAAGCGATACGCTGCGCGCAGCAAGGCGTCTTCGACTTTCTCGTGCAAAGCACCGGCCTGTTGCGCGAACAGTTTTTGAAAGGCCTGTTCCAGCAACGCTTCCGGTGAATCATCGGCGCTGCTGTGATGATCGTCCGGGCGATCGATACGCAGGTTCGACAGGCGCAGATCATCGCGTTCGATCACGCCATTGCGGCAGATCAGCAGGGTGTGATGGATGACGTTTTCCAGTTCGCGAATGTTGCCCGGCCAACTGTAGCCACGCAGTTTGTGCTCGGCACCGGGGCTGATACTGACGCGGCCATAACCCAGGCGCTGGCTGTAGGCCTCGATGAAATGGCGCGTGAGCGGGAGGATATCGCCGGGACGCTCACGCAACGGGCTCAATTCCAGATTGACCACGTTGAGGCGGTAATACAGATCCTCGCGGAAATGGCCGGCATTGATGGCCTTCTCCAGCTGCACGTTGGTCGCTGCCAGCACCCGCACATCGATGGGAATGCTTTTGCGCGAGCCCAGCCGCACCACTTCGCGCTCCTGCAACACCCGCAGCAACTTCACCTGAATCGCCATCGGCAGATCGCCGATCTCATCGAGAAACAAGGTGCCGCCGTCCGCTTCCTCGAACCATCCGGCCTTGGCGCTCAGCGCACCGGTGAACGCGCCTTTTTCATGACCGAACAATTCCGCTTCCACCAGCGACTCGGAAAACGCCCCGCAATTGACCGCGATAAACGGCCGATGACGGCGGTTGCTGAGGTTATGAATATGCCGCGCTACCAGCTCTTTGCCGGTGCCGGTCTCACCGATGATCAGCACACTGGCTTCACTCGGCGCGACCTGTTGCAAATGCGCGAGCAGGGCCTGGGATTTCGGGTCTTCGAACACCTGCGCGGTGGCGCGGATCGACGTGGCGAGCGCGGGGGAGGGCGGTAGGGTCAGCAGTTGCATGGGCTCGTCCTTCTTTTTAGTTCAAATGCAGGCAGATCAGGAATAGAAAGTCGGCACCGGCAGCGACTGGTTCAGCGCCCAGTCGCCCAGCTCATGGAGTTTGTAGTCCAGCGGGTCGTGCAGGGTTTGCGTGCGCAGATTGCGCCAGTGACGATCGAGGCGCAGGGAAGCATGGGTGGAACGCGCGCCGGTCACTTCGAACAGACGGCTGCAAATCTCCAGGCCCTGACGGCTGGCGGCAACTTTCGCGGTGGCAATCGCTGTCGCGACTTGGCCGCGCTCCTCGGCACTGAGATTCGCACCCTTGGCCCAGGCTTCATCGAGCAATGCGGCCGCGCGTTCGACCAGCAGACGAATGCCTTCCAGCGCCACCCAGAACTCGCCGTAATGCGCGAGCACGTATGGATCTTCACGCACATCGCGCGCCGAGGATTTATGCCAGAGCCGGGTTTCATTGAGGGTGTATTGCCGCGCGTCTTCAAAGGCGCCTTCGGCAATCCCGAGAAACATATGCGTGAAAGTCAGTTGCGCGATCAATGGCCGCAGGCAGGCGAACGGCGTGCTCAGCGGGCCGGGATCGAGGAGCAATTCCGACTCTTCGACCCGCACCCGTTCAAAGGTCGCGCTGCCGCTGTCGGTCTGGCGCTGGCCGATGTTGTTCCAGTCGTTGTGCAGGGTGATACCACTGCGGCCGCTGGGAATCGCCGCGATCAGTAATTTGCCGCCAGCGCTCTCATCGACGGCCGAGGCGATCAGCATTTGTGAGTCGCTGGCGCCGGAACAGAAGCTTTTCTTCCCGGAAAATTCGCGCCAGCCGCCGAGATCCTTGACCACGGTCCGAGTGTCGAGCGGGTTGAGCGCATTGCCCCAGAACCAGTTCTGCCGCGCGGTCTGTTCGAACCACGGCTGCCATTGTTCCGGCCGGGAAAACAGGCGCACGGTGGCGAGCATCAAATGATGAAAACCGAAAACGTGGGCGATCGAGCTGTCGACCTTGGCGAATTCGCGAACGACCTGCAGGGTTTCGCTCCAGCTCGCGCCGAGGCCGCCGTAGCGGGTGGGAATGCTCAGGGCCAGCAGGCCGCTGTCGCGCAGGGCATCGCGCTCGACTTTTGGCGTGCCACCACGTTCGTCACGTTCGACGGCGGTCAGGGCAAACTCGGCAGCCAGTTGGCGGGCGGTCTGCAATGGGGATAACAAGGTACTTTGCGGTTTGGCGGTCACACCAACACTCCTGAATTCACTCAGCCGGTGTAGGAGCTGCCGCAGGCTGCGATCTTTTTAAGATCAAAAGATCGTCCGATCGCGGCCCGAGCCTGCGGCAGCTCCTACACAAGAGATCCGGTTTACGCCGAGGCTTTTGTGGGCAACACATCATTGGCAATCATTTCGCCAAACGGCCCGGTCAGATTGGTCACGCCACGCCCGGCCAGACTGGCGTAAGGCTCGGGCAACAGCGGGAACACCAGCTCGGCAAAGCGGTAAGCCTCTTCCAGATGCGGATAACCGGAGAAGATGAAACTCTCGATGCCCAGATCCGCGTATTCCTTGATCCGCGCCGCCACTTGCTGCGGAACGCCGACCAGCGCCGTACCGGCACCGCCACGCACCAGACCGACACCGGCCCACAGGTTGGGGGCAATTTCGAGGTTGTCGCGACGACCATCGTGCAAAGCCGCCATGCGTCGCTGGCCTTCGGAGTCGAACCGGGAAAAGGATTTCTGTGCCGCCTCAATAGTCTCGTCGCTGATGTGTTCGATCAGTTTGTCCGCCGCTTTCCACGCCTCTTCGGCGGTCTCGCGCACGATCACGTGCAAGCGGATGCCGAACTTCACTTTGCGCCCATGCCGCGCCGCTCGTTCGCGCACGTCGGCGAGTTTTTCCGCAACCGCGGCCGGCGGTTCGCCCCAGGTCAGATAGACATCGACCTGTTCGGCGGCCAGATCATGCGCGGCATCGGATGAGCCGCCGAAGTACAGCGGCGGATAGGGTTTCTGCACGGGCGGATAGAGGGCTTTGGCGTTCTGCACCTTCAGGTGTTTGCCGTCGAAATCCACCGCCTCGCCCTGCAACACGCGGCGCCAGATTTTCAGGAATTCATCGGTAACTTCATAGCGCTCGGCGTGACTGAGAAAACTGCCGTCGCCACGGTTTTCGTCCGGATCGCCGCCGGTCACGACGTTGATCAGCAAGCGGCCGTTGGATAACCGGTCAAGCGTCGCAGCCATGCGCGCCGACACCGTCGGCGAGATGATTCCCGGACGGATCGCCACCAGATAACGCAGACGTTCGGTCAGCGGCACCAGCGCCGAGGCGATCACCCAGGAGTCTTCGCAGGAGCGTCCGGTGGGGATCAGCACGCCGTGGTAGCCGAGGCTGTCAGCGGCCTGCGCCACCTGTTTCAGATAATTGAGGGTGACCGGTCGCGCACCTTGGGTGGTGCCCAGATAGTGGCCGTCACCGTGGGTCGGCAGGAACCAGAAAACATCCATGAACGGCTCCTCAGGCGATTTTCAGCAAGGGTTTGATTTGGGTGGCGAACAGCGGCGCGGCGCGTTCGGCCGCCAGGCGGATGCGCGCCTTCAGCAGCTCGCTGGTGATCTGGTAATCGGCGAAGTCGGCTTCGGTGGCGTACACGCCGATCGGCAAGGTCATGGCCTGGAAGAAGCTCAACAGCGGCCGCAACTGGTGATCGAGCACCAGCGCATGGCGTTCGCTGCCGCCGGTAGCGGCGAGCAGCACCGGGGTGTCGATCAAGGCGTTGAGGTCGATCAGGTCGAACAGATGCTTGAGCAGGCCCGGATAAGAACCGCGATAAACCGGCGCGGCAACAATTAGCAGATCGGCCTGTTCAATGGCCTGCAACTCGGCTTCAACCTCGGCACTGAGCTCCTGACGCGACAGCGCGCCACCGAGCGGGCGAGCGATATCACCGAGTTCGATCAAATGGCTTTCGATGGTCAGATGCCCGGCCAGTTCGGCGAGCAAGGCTTGGGTCAGCACCAAAGTACGGGACGGACGCCAGGTGCCGCCGGAGAGGGCGACGACTTTCAGGGGACGCGACATGATCAGTTCCTTTTTTCAACAGTTGCTCAGCGAGCAGTGAGTGAGTCACCGGGTCAGAGCAAGCGCTGTACCAATTCCTGGAAGCCCCGGTTTACAAGGCGTTGAGCGTTAGCGCGGCGGTCGCGCCTGTGAGTAGCAGGGTGCTTTGTTGAATCAGTGTTGGCTGAGCAACAGTTGCTGGAGCAACAGTGCTCAGCGCATGCAGGGAGTTATAGAGGCAGTTTGTTATTCCGTAAAAGAACGTTAATTGATATTTATAGATCGTTAAGAGATATGTGCCAGCACGTGTCGATTTCCTGATAGCCACTATTGAGAGCGTTGATTTCTGCGCAAGCGTGCCCGGGCGTAGCCTTTGTCCATCGACCCCCCATTGCTCGCCAGGACGCTCCCATGAATCGTTTACTCACCGTTTCCCTGTTGCTCGCTGTCTCCGTACTCGCCGGTTGTGCTGGGCATGTAGCACCGGAACTGCGCCCTTACACCGATGAAGAATCCCGTGAATTGGCGATGGAAGCACTGAATCGCAGCGGCTTGTCCTTCGACGAATACCACGCAAAAAAAGCGCAATTGCTCGGTCAGACTCAGTTCGACAAGAAAGCTGAAATGAGCGCCGAACGTGCCGTACAGCTGCACGGTCGTCCTAGCTGAAAACAAACTGTACTGGTGGAAGTTTTCCCCAACTGTCCGTGGGCTTGCCGGGCGGCGTGGGATAGGGTCTACACCTGAATGACCCTGATGGATTGCCTGCCATGAACCTCTCGCTTGACCTGCTGTTGGGCTTTGCCCTGTTTGCCCTAGTCACCTCTATTACGCCGGGGCCGAACAACACCATGTTGCTGGCATCGGGAGTGAATTTCGGCTTCAACCGCACCATCCCGCACATGCTCGGGATCACTTGCGGCTTCTTCGTTCTGGTCGTGGCCGTGGGCTTTGGCCTCGGTGCGGTGTTTCAGACCTACCCGATTCTCTACACGGTTCTGCGCTATGTCGGCGCGGCCTATCTGCTGTATCTGGCTTGGAAAATTGCTCACTCGGGACCGGTCGGCGACAGCGCCGAAGGCGAGGCGAAGCCGATCAGCTACCTCGGCGCGGCCGCGTTTCAGTGGGTCAATCCCAAGGCGTGGATCATGGCCATCGGGGCCATCAGCACCTACACGCCGATGCAGGGCTATTTCACCAATGTCGTGGTGATTGCTGCAGTGTTCGCCATCATCAACCTGCCGAGCGTCGGCGTCTGGGCCGCCTGCGGTACTTTGTTGCGCAATGTGCTGAAGGATCCGCGCTGGTTGCGCGTGTTCAACTGGGGCATGGCCGCATTGCTGGTGATTTCGCTGTACCCGTTACTTCTCGAAAGCTTTAGCTGACGCATTGCTTCAACCGCAGGCCGGATGCCTGTTAAGCTCGGCTTCAGGAGCGTTCCTACGCACTTTTAAATGAAGTTGTTCTTCTTTAACGGCATCCGATCAGGTATTGATGACGCTCTCGAACCGACGCGCAGCTCACAAGGCTGCGCCGTGCCGTTTGCAGACACGAGCCTCCTGATCCCGGAACACGCTCTGCGAGTCTTTTATGAACACACGTCCGTTGTATTTCGATTACGCCGCCACCACCCCGGTTGACGAGCGGGTCATCCAGGTGATGATCGAGTGTCTGGGGTTTCACGGTAACTTTGGCAACCCGGCTTCCAGCTCCCACGCGTTCGGCCAGCAAGCCCGACACACGGTCGAGCAGGCCCGCCGACAGGTCGCCGAACTGGTCGGCGCCAAGGCTGAGCAGATCGTCTGGACCTCCGGTGCCACCGAGTCCAATAACCTTGCCCTCAAAGGCGTGGCGCAGGCCCGCGGTGTCCCCGGCGGCCACATCATTACCAGTCAGATCGAACACAAAGCCATTCTCGATACCGCCCGCCAATTGCAGGACGCCGGCGTCGCCGTAACCTATCTGGTGCCGGATGCCGATGGCCTGATCACCCCGCAAGCGGTCAGTGAAGCTATGCGCGACGACACCTTTCTGGTGTCGCTGATGCTGGTCAACAACGAGTTGGGTACCGTCAATGATGTTCAAGCGATTGGCGAAGTGGTGCGTAGTCGCGAGGCATTGTTCCACGTCGATGCGGCGCAGGGCGCCGGCAAAGTGGCAATCGATCTGGGGCAATGGCCGGTGGATCTGATGTCCTTCTCCGCACACAAACTCTACGGCCCCAAAGGCATCGGCGCATTGTATGTCGGCCCACGGGCGCAGCAGCGGTTACAGGCGCAGATTCACGGCGGCGGACATGAAGGTGGCTTGCGCTCCGGGACGTTGGCGACGCACCAGATTGCCGGCATGGGCGCAGCGTTCGCGCTGGCCGCCGAGACGTTCGATGACGAGAAAAAAACTATCGTCGTGTTGCGTGAACGCTTGCTCGAACAACTGCTCAGCCTGCCGGGCGTACGTCTCAACGGTTGCGCCACTCAACGCATTCCGCACACCTTGAGCCTGACCTTCAGCGAAGGTGAATTCAACAGTGCGGCGTTGAGTCATTCGATTGCCTTTTCCGCGACCTCGGCCTGCAACTCGGCCAGTAACACGCCATCCCACGTGTTGTTGGCGCTGGGGCATGACGCGCACCTGGCCGGTCGCACCATTCGGCTGAGCCTCGGTCGTTTCACCACCGCCGAGGATATCGACAAGGCTTGTGCATTGATCAAGACCGCCTGCGCCAGTGCTCCGGCATTCTGGGCGACCGGGCTTTAAACGAGCCGATCTCTCGGCTACGAACAATAACGATGAAGTGATTAGCAGGAGACATGATGAGTACCCAGACCTCGACCGAAGGATCGGTGCCCCAGCGCCTGGCGCAGACCCGTGAACTGATGCGCCGTGAAGGCATTCATGCGTTGTTGGTGCCGTCCGCCGACCCGCACTTGTCGGAATACCTGCCGGGTTACTGGCAGGGCCGGCAGTGGTTGTCGGGCTTCCATGGTTCGGTCGGGACATTGATCGTCACCGCTGATTTCGCCGGTGTCTGGGCCGACAGCCGTTATTGGGAGCAAGCGACCAAGGAACTCAAGGGCAGCGGCATCGAACTGGTCAAACTGCAACCGGGTCAGCCGAGTCCGCTGGACTGGCTGGCCGAGCAAACACCGGAAGGTGGTGTGGTCGCGGTTGACGGTGCGGTGATGGCCGTGGCGTCGGCGCGTACCCTGAGCAGCAAGCTTGAAGCACGCGGTGCGCGCCTGCGTACCGATATCGATCTGCTGCAGGAAGTCTGGAGTGATCGCCCGAGCCTGCCGAATGCACCGATCTATCAGCATCTGCCACCGCAGGCGACGGTCAGCCGTGGCGAGAAACTCGCCAAACTGCGCGAAACTTTGCGGGAGCGCGGGGCCGACTGGCATTTCATCGCCACCCTCGACGACATTGCCTGGCTGTTCAACCTGCGCGGCGGCGATGTGTCGTTCAACCCGGTGTTTGTTTCGTTTGCTTTGATCGATCAGCAGCAGGCGACGTTGTTCGTGGCGCTGAGCAAAGTTGATGGCGAATTGCGCGCTGTGCTGGAACAGGATGGCGTAACGCTGCGTGATTACAGCGAAGTCGCTGATGCCCTGCGTGCCGTACCGAGTGGCGCGAGCCTGCTGGTCGATCCGGCACGAGTGACCAGCGGTTTACTGGATAATCTCGACAGCGCAGTGAAACTGGTCGAAGGCTTGAATCCGACCACGCTGGCCAAGTCGCAGAAAAGTGAAGCCGATGCTCAACACATCCGCCAAGCCATGGAGCAGGACGGTGCGGCGCTGTGCGAATTCTTTACCTGGCTGGAATCTGCTTGGGGCCGCGAACGCATTACCGAACTGACCATCGATGAGAAGCTCACCGCTGCTCGCGAGCGTCGTCCGGATTATGTCTCGCTGAGTTTCAACACCATTGCTGCGTTTAACGCCAATGGCGCGATGCCGCATTACCACGCGACCGAAGAAGAACACGCGGTGATCGAGGGTGACGGCTTGCTGCTGATCGACTCGGGTGGACAGTACCTGGGCGGCACCACGGACATCACGCGGATGGTGCCGGTCGGTACGCCGAGCGAAGAGCAGAAGCGCGATTGCACGCGCGTGCTCAAGGGCGTGATCGCGCTGTCGCGCGCGCAGTTCCCGAAAGGCATTCTCTCGCCGCTGCTGGACGCCATCGCCCGTGCGCCGATCTGGGCCGACAGCGTGGATTACGGCCACGGCACTGGTCACGGCGTTGGCTACTTCCTTAACGTCCATGAAGGACCACAGGTGATTGCCTATCAGGCCGCGCCTGCGCCGCAGACGGCCATGCAGCCGGGGATGATCACGTCGATCGAGCCGGGTACGTATCGTCCGGGCCGTTGGGGCGTGCGTATCGAGAATCTGGCGATGAACCGTGAGGCGGGTAGCAGCGAATTCGGTGAATTCCTCAAGTTTGAAACCTTGACGCTGTGCCCGATCGATACGCGATGCCTGCTGCCGGCGCTGCTGACTGAGGAAGAGAAGCAATGGTTCAACAGCTACCACACAGAAGTGCGTGAGCGCCTGAGTCCGTTGCTTGAGGGGGCTGCGCTGGAGTGGTTGAACACCCGTACTGCGGCGATCTGATCGGCTGAATTCAGGCGCTGTGTCCAGCGCCTGAATGATCGCTTAGCCTTGGCGCAAGGCTTCCTCAACGAAGTCGAGCCGATCCTGGCCGAAGAACAGCTGATTACCGATGAACATGCTCGGTGCGCCGAACACGCCGCGTTTAACCGCCGTTTCGGTGTTCTCCTTAAGCGCTGCTTTGACAGATTCATCGTTGCTCAGCGCCAGAACTTCCTGCGGGTCGAAACCGTGTTCGCTCAGTACAGCGGCGACAGTCGCGGGCTCGTCAAGGCTGCGTCCTTCAACCCATAGCGCCGTGAACAGACAATCGATAAACGCCTCAAAGCGTTCTGGCTGACGTAATTGGATACCCGTGACCGCACGCATCAGCATCAGTGTGTTGATCGGGAAATGCGGATTAAATCTCAGCGGTACCCCGTAGCGTTTCGCGTAGCGATCCAGATCCTGAAACATATACCGACCCTTCGCCGGAATCATTGCCGGTGACGCGTTGCCGGTTGCCTTGAATACGCCACCGAGCAGCATCGGGATGTAAATCAGCTCACTGTTCGTCTCGGCACAAATCTTCGGCAATTGGGTGTAGGCCAGATAGGTGGCAGGGCTGCCAAGGTCGAAATAGAACTCCACGGTTTTAGTCATTTTCGCGTCTCTGTCGTTATTGTTATGGCGGGGCCTTACCAGCGTTCGTTCCAGGGGCGCAGATCCAGCTCGAACGTCCAGGCATCCCGTGGCTGACTGTGCAGATACCAGTAGTTCTCGGCGATGTGCTCGGGATTGAGGATGCCATCCTGATCTTTGGTGGCGTACTTCTCGGGGAAACTGTTGCGAATGAAATCGGTGTCGATCGCACCATCGACCACCACATGGGCGACGTGGATGTTCATCGGCCCGAGTTCCCGCGCCATGCTTTGCGCCAGTGCGCGGATGCCGTGCTTAGCGCCGGCGAATGCGGCGAATCCGGAAGCGCCACGCAGCCCAGCGGTGGCACCGGTGAAGAGAATCGTGCCGCGATTGCGCGTGACCATGCGTTTGGCCACTTCACGGGCATTGAGGAAGCCTGAGAAACAGGCCATTTCCCAAATCTTGAAATACTTGCGTGCGGTTTCTTCAAGAATGCTGCACGGCACATTGGCGCCGATATTGAATACAAAAGCTTCGATCGGACCGAGGCGAGTCTCGATGTCTTCAATCAGAGCGATTACGTCTTCTTCTTTGCGCGCATCGCAGGCAAAACCGTGGGCTTCACCGCCTTCAGCCTTGATCGCGTCCACCAGCGGCTGCAATTTGTCGGCGCTGCGTCGGGTGACGCAGGCGATGAATCCTTCTTTGGCAAAACGCTTGGCAATCGCCCCTCCCGTGGCATCGCCAGCGCCAACCACTAATACGACCTTCTTGTTATTCATGGGTAGATGCCTTTATTAAACGATCGTTAAGTGAACGAACGTTATGCTAGGATCCAGACCACGTCAAGGCAGTCGATTCGAGGGCAAACACATGCGTTACTCCGCCAGTCACAAGTTGGAAACCCGGGAAAAGCTATTGCAGAGCAGCTCGCTGTCAGCAAAGCGTTCGGGGTTTTCCACGGTAGGCGTCGACGGCTTGATGAAGGCTATCGGATTGAGTGGCGCGGCGTTCTACAGTCACTTTTCGTCGAAGGATGCGTTGTTCACTGCCATCGTCGAGCGCGAGTTGGGTCAAAGCCTTGAACGATTGGGCGGGGAGGGCACGCGGGATCGTGAGCGACTGGAGCGCTGTCTCAAGCACTACCTGAGCATGGCTCACGTAGAGCAACCTGAGGCCGGTTGCGCGTTGCCGGCGTTGGGCGCAGAAATTGCTCGATCGGATGTTCGGGTGCGCGAGCAGGCCGAGCTGTGGATTTGCCGGCTTCAGGAGCGTTGGGCACAGATACTTGAGAGCGAGACGCTGGCGTGGTCGGTGCTGTCGCAATGCGTTGGGGCATTGGTGGTGGCGCGCATGTTGGCCACGCCGGACGTTCAGCAAGCGGTGCTGAAGTCCAGCCATGAAGAAATTGGCCGGCAGATTGCCGCGCAGCGCTGATCTATTTACAGATGACAATCATGCTGCGACTGGTGTAACCCGCAGGATTGAGACCGAACGGGTAATCGCCGGGTTCTTCCACTGTGTCACCGGATTTGGCGATGACCTTATAGCCTTTCGGCAAGCAAGCATTGGCGGCGCTGGCGTAGCATTTGTCCCAGGAGGACGATAGCCCTGAGCAGTTGATGTGCAGCCCTTTTTTTCCGCGTTTTACCTTGGTTTCCGAAGTCGCCGCACAACCCGCAATAGCCAGTATGGCGATCAGTATCAAAATTCGTTTCATTACCGTCCTTATAGCGGCCACGAGTCTAATGCCCGGGTTTGCCTGTGTTCGCCTGCGCTCTAAGCGTTTTGAAATCCCTGTCCGAAAAAATCCATGTCTGGCATTGGGTTACGGGTCTAAACATGGCCTAAATACGCACCAATTGCCAGACCTTCGTCAAAACCTCTTTCAGTCAGCCGCTATTGCAGGCTTCGCGGCGCTACCCATGGTCATGGTTGCGCCGACAGACGCCAGAATAATGCACAGGATCGCCATCCATTGTGACAGTGTGAGGAATTCGTGCAGAAACAGCAGGCCCGATAAGGCTCCGAAAGCCGGTTCGATACTCATCAGTGTGCCGAATGTACGTGCCGGCATGCGGGTAAGTGCGACCATCTCCAGTGTGTAGGGCAGGGCGGTGGATAGAATGGCTACGCCAATGGCAATGGGAATCAGGGAGGGGGTCAAAAGCGCTGAACCAGCATGCACGATGCCAATAGGGGCCACGAACAATGCCGCGATCATTACGCCTAATGCAGCGGTCGTCACACCGTTATCGGCACCTGCCTTCTGGCCGAACAGGATATAGAGCGCCCAACAGATACCTGCTCCCAATGCATACCCAGCGCCGACCAGATCGATTCCGGCGCTGGTGGCACCTGTTGGAATCAGCAACATCAATCCCGCGGCGGCGAGAGCGATCCAGAGAAAGTCGATAGCACGACGGGAGGCATAGATGGCTACGGCCAGCGGCCCGGTGAACTCGAGGGCAACGGCAATCCCCAGCGGTACAGTGCGCAATGACATATAGAAGAGGAAATTCATTCCGCCTAGAGCCATGCCGTAAACGATGACCGTGCGTAGCGACTTGGCGGTCAGCCTGGCTCGCCAGGGACGCAGTATCAACAGCATGATTACACTGGCAAAGATCAGCCGCAGCGTAGTGGTTCCCTGAGCGCCCACGATGGGGAACATGCTTTTGGCAAGTGAGGCGCCGGACTGGATTGATGCCATGGCTATTAATAGCAGGCCAACCGGGAACAGCATTGAGGCAAGAGAGCGTGGCTGGTCATTCATTGCGCGGCATCGTCCAAGGTAAAAAAGCAGGGTTTTATTTTGATAGTGGGCAATATACTGCGCATTCGTTGCGATCACGTCTATATAGAGGCCGTCTTTTCCGCCAATCGATAGAAAAGTGAAATTAACGGTTGACGGCAGATTCAGGATGTCTATAATTCGCCCCACTTCCGGCGCAGTCGAAACGGAAAACTCCTTGAGATTCAATGAGTTATGTAGGTTTCGGCGGCAGGTTGCTTCAGTTCATCGAAGCCAAAAGGAAGTTGAAAAAGAGGTGTTGACAGCAGCGTGTAACGCTGTAGAATTCGCCTCCCGCTGACGAGAGATCGGAAGCGCAAGTGGTTGAAGTTGTTGAAGAATTCTTCGGAAACTTCTGAAAATAATCACTTGACAGTAAATGAGGCTGCTGTAGAATGCGCGCCTCGGTTGAGACGAAAGATCTTAACCAAC